>OLSD01001192.1_pt1 | contig 22521 bp, 15 predicted proteins | sample 1672211 | NCBI WGS metagenome assembly OLSD01 (sample SAMEA3136659, study PRJEB25190) | human gut metagenome | reverse complement strand
TACGTCTGCTACCCTCTGTCTGTGAACAGATAATAATTCAGCAGACCCTAATTAATAATGTTGATAAGCGTTTCATATTTACTAACAATCTGTTTCATTTTCATAATTTAATGATATATAAAATCGTTAATGAATCTTCCTTTATTAAGAATAAAGTTCCTTCTTTGTCCATACACTATCACTTCGTCAAGTTCATAATAAAGTCTGTTTCCCTTTTCGTCATATTTCCAACCGTGATTATACGAAGCTATATTCATTCCGATATTTGCTCCATATAAGAAATCGTCGCCAAATACATGTGATGCCAGTCCACCTGTGATTGAACAGCCTCCAATCAAAATATTTGAAGATTCGATACCTAATGCCTGTATGCCAGAACCTGTTAATGATGATAAAAAGCCACTTGCAAAGCCTGTACCGAATTTATGGCCGCCAATTGTGCCAATAATGCCATCGGCGAGTCCGTGACAGCCGGCGCGCAGCATCTCTGTGCCCAACGTTCCAAGTGTATGTCCGAATGATGAACCTATACCATACGTTGCTGCAGAACTAAGACCGCCATAAAATGCTCCACGCCAAGCATTGCCTCCGTTGATTATTGCATTTGTATAACCGGATATTGTCCCTATTGTTGCAACAGACAATAAATCGTCAATCCTGAACATCTCTCCGCTCGGGTCTGTATACTTCAGCGGATTGTTCAGACAATACGAATATCTGTTGAAGCCTTGGCTACTCTCCGGCATCTGTACAAAACTGTCCGGAGAGAGAAATCTGTTGAGCAACGGGTCGTAAAGTCTGCCGTTCATGTAGTATGGATTGTTATTCTATTTCTTCCAGCTTTATCCCCATGCGACCTGTCCTTATTTTATTTGCTACCACAACACTTGCAAAAATGGCCCCTAAATCATATTTTTTATAAATTTCTTTCATTTCGCCAATATCTTGTCGTTTGCAGTTAATTTTCAAAATGTACCAATGACGGGATTTTTTTAAATTAGGGGAACAAAATTCTCCAACGGATCTAAATGTTTTCAGTATCACCTATATTCGTACAACGTCCAACTTTTTGCCAATATCCCTCCAATATTCCAATTTTCAAAGAAGTATGTGTATAGAAGTCAACTTCGTCAGCTACAATCACTTCAGGTGATGGTTGGGCAACTATATCGTATCTTCGCTTAAATACCCTTATGACAGAACCGCCCAACTGGGATTCGTTAATTGCGACATACTGGAAATACCTTTTTGTCTTGCCATCCAAATCAACGCGAAAAATGTCTCCGATTTTCCTACAATTCTTTTCCTTTTTTCCATATTTCAAAATTATTTTTATTCTATCTCTTCTTCTTTTATCCCCATGCGTCCATTATTTATTTTATTAAAAACAACTACGGCTGCATATAGTGCCCCCAAATCATAATTTGTGTAGCAATCTTTCATTTCACCAATATCTTGCCATTTGCAGTTAATTTTCCAAACAAGCCAATGACGAGATTTCTTTAATTTGGAAGCATCTAATTCTCCAATAGTTCTAAAATAAATGTTTTCAGTATCACCTATGTCCGTACAACGTCCAACTTTTTGCCAGTATCCCTCCAATATTCCGATTTTCAAAGAAGTATGTGTGTAGAAATCAACGTTATCCTTTACGATTTCTTCAAATGAAGGCTCTTCATTTATATCGTATTTTCTTTTGAATACGCGTATTACAGAACCTCCCAACATGGTTTCATCGATTGCTACATACTGGAAATACCTTTTTGTCTTGTTGTCCAAATCAACGCGAAAAATGTCTCCGATCTTAGTTACTATTCTTTTTCTTTTTTCCATAATTCAAAAATTATTTAATTCCGTATTTGTCCCAGTAGCGTGGTGCGATGGGGTTTATCTTATTATATAATATTCCTCCATTCTTCTCCATTTTCCATAAGTTTACAAATGTCTGTTCTATGATTAGAGCCTGTTGCCTTGAAAGGTTGCCTGTATTTTGTATTGGCTTGTAATGAAGTGTGCTTCTGTTACTTTTAGACCTTAGATGTTCTGAAAATCTTTCCTGTGGTTTACGTTGTGTTATTCCGACATATCTGACTATATGTTCGTTGTCAGTTCCCAAATAAACACTGTTTGTCCCAGTTCCTTTAGGTGTCAAAGGATTGTTGAGTACATCACTTACAATTTGGTATGGATTTTCATTCAGCTTCTCAATATTCAGCTGTACAGCATTGGTCTCACGTTCATAAAGTCCTTGTACGTACCCACTGGCAGCACCGGTTACAGCTCCCTCAACAGCTGAATGCCAGCCTTTTTCAAGGGCATTGTCTAAACTTGCTCCCGTTGCAAGAGACATGACGGAGGAAAGTGTAAAACCGGAAAGTGAATTAGCTAAGCCTTGATTTAATGTATTCCCGATGATTTCATTGGAAATACCATTTGTAAACTTATCAAAAAATCCGGAATATGTGGATGTGAGGTATTGTCCGGCAGCAGATGTCAGACATGACATTATTGCTGAAGTCCCGACATCTGTCCAATTTATATTGCTCCAGCCGTTTGTGTTTCCCTGATTGACAATACTATTGCCTCCACCGACAATAATAGCACCGGCAGCCGGTCCGACATATTCGGTAGCCAAAGCAGCTGCACCGCCTACGGCAAAGAGCTCAGCGCCATGCCAGAAGCTATTTACACTGCCGGTTATCAGTCCACTGACCAGATTGAACGTTCCTCCAAACAGGAATACGGCGATATCGTCAATTCCGAACAGCTCTCCGCTCGGATCCGTATACTTCAGCGGATTGTTCAGACAGTATGAATACCGGTTGAAGCTCTGGCTACTCTCCGGCATCTGCACAAAGTTGTCCGGGGAGAGGAATCTGCCGAGCAGCGGGTCGTAAAGTCTGCCGTTCATGTTGATGAGGCTGAATTCGCATAGCATCTCGTGACCGGTATATCCGCGGATGAAGCCTATCTCGTTCTTTGAAACTTGCTGTGCGCCCCACGGTGAGTATGAAGCACGGAAAAGCTCGCTTCCGTCGGCATCGTAAATTCCCGTAACGCTTCCCTGGTGGTCAGAAAACATATAAAGCAGCTTGCCTTCGCCGCCATTCTCCCGATAATACAGCAGTCCTTTGCCGAGATACGTGAATTCGCGGACACAGCCGTCTTCCTCCATGTATTCGCCGTCGGGCGAAAAGCGTATTTTCTTAACGATTTTTCCGTCTTTGCTTAGCGTTGTCGTGAAACGTTCTCCGTCCGGTCCGTAGCCGATGCTTAGGGTATAGCCGGAATCAGCGTCATTGCCCTCATTGATGTAGCTAGCCTTGCCGATAAGGTTGTATTCTACCTCCTGCGTCATGGCACTTATATTCCCGCTACTATTGGTTACATTCTCCACGGCATGCGGATGCCTGGCAGAATAGTTGTATGTGCCGTATCCGGTGACCGACACTATGTTGCCGTCGGTAGAATACTTGTAGTCATGGATTCCTAAATTTACTTTGGCGGATGCCGGACGGTCCGGTAAAATTATTGTGGCAATGTTTGTCTGGGCTATCCAAGGTTTGTCCGTTACGCCGCCCAATGGGATGGAGTCCCTTCTCGCCAGTTTGCCGTCGTCGTAGGATACTAACCTGTCGAGATTGTCATAGTAGAATTTTTCTTTCAACGAACTTCTCGGCATTTGCCTTTCCGTGAGGTTTCCCGTTATGGGGTCAAAGGTGTACTTTGCAATTGCTATTTCCTTTCCAGAGTCTGATTTTAGTGCGTCAGACGAGAGAAAGCCGTGTCCCGTTCTTGTCTCCGTCAGTTGTAGCCTGCCGTTTAAGAAATCTTCGACAGTTGTAATGCCATCGTCTTTCTTGAATTCCCATATCGTATCGTCACCGACAGAGCGCCTTGTGCAGTTGCCGTATGTGTCATAATTGTTGCTGACGACTGCCCCAGAAGAATACTTAATGTCGGTTACATTATCCGTCCTGTCATAGGCGAATGACCTGCCGGAGGTGTATTCCCCGTCATAAGAACAGAGTTCAGACACCAGTCTGCCGAACTTGTCGTATGTGCGGTTTACAGTGTTACCGCCGTGTACCGCCTCCGTCACGTTGCCGTATAGATCCATTGTATATTCAACAGGGTCGTCAGCCCCTGTTGCCTGTACAAGCCGTCCCAGTCTGTCATATACGTTGTTTACGGTTACGCCTCTGCCGTCGGTATGGCTCAGTAGTCTGCCTTCGGCATCATAGGTGTAAGTGTGCCTGCCGGCATCAGGGTCGTCGAGCACGGTCCTGTTGCCAGCGGCATCGTATTCCATGCGCAACGTGTTGCCGTTGCACGTCACGCTTGAAGGCATGCCGCTTGAAAAATACATATATTCCACTGCGGCTGCGCTGTCGGTAGACACCTTTATATTTCCCCACGGGTCATACTCCCTGGTCGATTTTCTGCCGTTGTTGCAGACGGCAACACGCCGGTTTCCGTAGACGTATGTCACCACGCTGCCGGAACTTGACGCATCCTTGACAATCCTTCCGCGACTGTCGTATTCAGATTTCTTAGTCAGCGTCAGCTTGCCTTTTCGGGTTGTCACCGAAGAAACGTTGCCGTGTCTGTCGTATGTCGTCTCGCTTTCGCATTTCACGTTGCCTATACCCATCGTTTCGCTGGCGAGTTCCCTTCCCGTTGAATCATACCATGTCTTTACCCATGGAGTTCCCAGTCCGTATCTTAACGTGTAGTACACCCCTTTGCCGCTTGTGTCCCATCCGTATATCTCGCCTGAGCGCATACCGGTGGGCGAGAGTGTAAAATATCTTCTTCCCCATTCGTCATAACGGTATTCAGTCTTCAGCCCCCTGTCACCATAGGTAACGTCGTTCACCGAGAGCACGTTACCGAACGGATCGCATTCATACTCAAATGCCGTTGATGCCGGTTCTGTATATGTTTTCACTATGAACCGCCCAGTTTCGTCATATTCCCTGACGTTCACCTTGTGGACGACCTGACAGCCTTCCGTATGTCTTTTGACAACATTTCCGTAGATGTCATATTCATTGATTGCAGATATTTCCTTGTCAGTTCCGGCATGTTCTGTTGCAGTCAGCATGTTGCCATTTTCATCGTATGCAAACGTTGATGTGTCTGTCCATTCATTCCTGTCATCGGCATGCTTCCGCCGTGTAATTGCTGTTCCTGCAAGCCACATGTTCCCGTATCTGCCGTAACCGGAGTATTCTGATTCTTCATACGAACCATCAGACTGTTCCTGTCGTTCAAGTAGCAAATACCCGTTTTCGGAATTGTACTTGCGTGTGAGTGTAGACACATTACCGTCATAGTCTGTAGTAACAGTTTTTACAGGAAAGGAGGCAAAGCATTTATTGTCTTTATTGAAAATGGAATACGATGTTTCGCAGGTGCTTGTCTCGCTTCCCTCCGTCTTGCGGGTTAAGACAAGCGCAGGAAGCAGGGATGCGTCATCGCGCCTTGCTGTTTCCATCGAAGCAGATATACCCAAGTCTGCATTCCTTTCCTCGACCCTTCTCATGCCAAGAATGCCTTTCCCCTGCATGTGAACCTTCAGTCCGCAGTAACTGTATTCGATAGTGTTCGCTCCTGCCGCACCGTTTGTGCGTCTCACGCTTTTGACGGCGGATACAGGTGGAGTGATGTCTACTACAGGTAATGACGCGTCGTTGTCGCATGTGTAAATCCCGCCTGTTGCCATGGACGCATACTCAATGCTTGTACGGTTACCAAAGTAATCGACAATCGATGACAATTTTCCCGTTCCTGCCGTAAATCCATTTGTATATGTGTAAAATGCCGGTGATGAAGTGTCGCTGTTGCCGCCGAGACTGTCGTATCCGTAGTTCATAAGCTCTGGTATCCCGTCGCCGTTGAAGTCACCAACGGTGTAACGCCCCGTGCGGCTGCACTCCATGTTCTTGGATGTGGCACGCCTCGTCATTGTGAAAGCTCCGTTGTCTGAAGTCTGGAGCCACAGCGCCTGGCTGCCGTTGTACGGAGATTTCATGCGTGCTGTTGCCACGATGTCGCTTCTGCCGTCGCTGTTGAAGTCATATACGAGAATCTGCCCGAATTCTTTATCCGTGTTTCCGCTCAGTTCGCTTATTGCCTGTTTCTTTTCGGCCGTAAAATTTCCCTTGCCGTCACCAGTCAGTATAGTCAGACTGCTTCCACTCAGTGAAACGAAATCTGCTACTCCGTCGCCGTTGAAATCACCGAACTCAAGTTGTGGTGCATCAGAAACCGTTATGCCGTTTACTCTCTTCCAGGAACCTATACTGCCATATCCGCGGTTAAGGAACATAGTATATCCTTTGTCTGTCACGACTATAACGTCAGTCATGCCATCGTTGTTGAAGTCAGCAGCAAACAAACGCTTTGGCGTGCCTGTCAAGGCGATGCTTGAACTTGAATAGTCCAGTTCTCCGGCTTTTGCCGGATATTTTATGGTATAATATCCATACAGGTTGTCTGACTGTGGAGACGGGCTGTTTTCAAGTATCAGTATCTCGCTATGTCCGTCGTTGTCGGTATCAAGGATTGCAGAAAGTGGTACACTCTTGTGGCGTGCAGCAAGCTGCAGGAACGGTTCTGTTTTATGGCTGTCAATCAGTCCGTCGTTACCGCCTGTCAGCACATGCAGCGACAGGTGGTCGGAATTGCCGCTTGTGTTGAGTTCTGGTATTACTATGTCGGCATGTTGGCCGTTGGCGGAAACAAGAGAAAGAATGCCGCCTTTCATTGCTGGCAGGAACTCGCCGATGTCGAGAGTGCGTCCGCGACTGAATGTCGCATTTCCACAATTGTCAGTGGCGGAAATGAACGGCGTGCAGTAAGTTGCCGGTACCTTGCCGAAGTTGTTGCCGATGTCGGCCTGGCGGTAGCCGTACTGCACTTCTATTATGTCGGAAATACCGTCGCCGTTTATGTCGGCAGCGCTGAAGATGTGCCGTTTGTTGTCAAGAACTGTGTTGTCTGCATAAATGTCGAGAAGGCTTGCACCTACGGAGCCTGGCATATTCCAGCCCAACTGCAGCATGCAGAACTGCTCGTCAAAGTTCTTGCTTGCAGATACATTGCAGAGTTGGCTTCTACCGGATACATGGTCGGTTTGGTATGAAAGATTGTATACAAGATGTATGCTGTCAGAAGAACTTGTCTCTATATATTTCAGACGGCAGTCCATCTTCCCCGTGACACCGGCGATATTGACAGGATATGCATCTGGACGCTGCTCGTAATAGAAATGCATCTTGTTGGCAGGTATGCCAAAGGGATTGTTCTTATTATATCCGTAATCTATCTCGCTAATATAAAAGAAAGCCCCGTCTTTACGGTATTTGTAATATGTGGCATTGCCGTTGCTGTCGGTTGTTTCTCTTGCATTCCAAGCATAAGCAATTCCCTTTCCGTCATTTCCCGGCACACGAAACGTAGAGTTTTCGTTGCCGCCGAACGTCATTGTATGCCCATCTTCTGTCCTTAGTGTAAATCCTGTAATACCGTTGTCAGAAACGAACGTGACGGTTGTAAACGGCGAGTCTTCAGGAGAGTATGTCGCCCCGGGTGTCATCGCCGTGCCGTTTCGGAGCACAAGGCGTTTCCCGTCAAGATAAAGGGCATCGTCATTGCTCAGATCCACGCCGTGTGCCGTGCCGTCATGCCAGATGTCGCGAGGTCCTCTGCTTATGCACGATAAACCGCCAATGCTGAACCCCGTCCCCATTATTCCGTTTTCTGTCTGGCTATTGTACGATAATGTCAGCTGCGGTGTGGCCAGCCCTGTTCCTTTGGGGGCGTAAATAGGGATTGACACCGTTGCCGCTCCTATTGGACTGGCATTGAATGTGTATGGCAGAGTCCAAATAGGGGCATTCTTTGCGCTTGTTATGTCGGGTACTACGGAATACTGCCACATCTCTTCGTCCACCCATGCGTAGTGTGGGTCGCCGAGGGTGAAATCCGGTATCACGACATCTGGGTTGTATGGCAGAACCGGCGGATTGACGGCTGTTGCAGCAATTTCGCAACTGTCGGCTGCAAATCTTTTTGTACTGGCTTGGATTAGAATGCCGGTGAAGAAAAGAAATAAAAATGTTAAGACGGAGCGTTTTTCCATAGTTTGCTAAAGTTTCGGAGTGGTAGTTTGCTTGGCTATTTTTCGCAATATGTGTTGCTGTCCACAAAAAAAGTCAATTGTATATATTCCGTCAGACAGTCCGTTAAGGTCAATCTTTCCGCCCGAAGTGGGCAAATTGACATGTAAAACCTGTTTGCCGTCTAAGGCATATACCGTTATGTTGCCTTTGCTTGGTATTATGCCGACAGATAAGGATGAAGTCGTTTCACAATACGATATGTCGATTTCGTTGTTCTCGTCATAGGAGTTACCTTGTTCACCAATATGTTGTCCATGACTCTTGATTTGTGACTTGAAAATTCCGTTACTTTTGCCAGCAATGCGTCTTGAAATTCTGTTGCCGGCATCGTCATACTCATAGGCTATGGCAGTTTGCGCCCATACTGCGTTAGTAACAAAAATTAAAGTTAAGGTTATAAAATATTTGACTATGAGGGGCATAGGCTGTGGAATAGTTTATATCGTTTTAAACAAAGGTACACATATTATAAGATTAAACGATATGGAACTAAAAAAACATGTAGTTTTTTTTATGTTTTTAACAAAAATCCCCGAACCGGCAACTGATGCATGGTTCGGGGAATCTACTATTGATATAATAACCTAACTAACAATCCGCTCTTGAAGTTATCTGTTAACCTTCACGGCCTTCACGGTTCCGTCTGTCATGGTCATTACCTTGATTACGGTGCCGGTGTAGTTGGCGTTTACGCGTGTTCCGTCGAGGGTGTAGTATGCTGTGGCGGTTACGCCCATAGTCTGGTTCACCTCCTTTACGGCAGATGCTGTGCCAGCCTCGGCAGCCTCGGAGAGACCGCCCATTTCATTGGCGGCGCGAACGCTCCATTTGCTTGTGGTGTCGGCACTGTCGTAGTGGTTCTCAGTGGTGAAGTCCACCACCTTGCCGTCCTTGCATACTGCCCAGAGGAGCACGTACTGACTGTCGTCCCATGTCATCTTGCCCTCGCTGATGAGCACGTTCTGCGGAGCCGAAGCCTGTTCGGTGAGAGCTGTAGGGTCCCAGTTGTCGGTGCTGCCCATCACTGTTGCGAGTGTATACTGGGCGGCCTCCTCCTTGGTGAGTACGGGGTTGTTGGCGTGTCCGTCGCCGAAGGTCTTCTTTCTTCCGCTCAGATCAATCACGGTGCCCTTGCTTGTCATGGAGTTGTATTCGGCGAAGCGTGCCGGCCAACCGCCGCTCATCTCGTTCCAACCGATTGCCGAAGGCTGTGCCTCCATCTTGGTGTCGATGAAGAGGGCGACAGGAGTGCCCGAGCCCCATGGACGGCCGAGCGTGTAGTTGCCGTCGATGCCGCTCTTTTCGGCCTTGATGGTGCAGTCCTTGAAGATATATCCGTATTTCGTAGGCTTAGACGGTACGGCGAGATAGCCCGTGCCGCACATCTGCAGATTCACCTTATTATAGAATACGTCACCCTTTCCGCAGAGGTAGTCGGTGTTGCCGCGGAGCAGTCCGCCCTCGAAATAGAAGCGGCTGCGGTCGCTGTTGGATACGTAGGTGTCTTGGAATCCCCAGAGGCACATGTCCTTGCATACTGTCTTGTTAGACTGGTCGTTGAGCTCGATGTCGCGTCCCTTGGCATCGCCCATGGCACTCTTGATGGTGAAGTTCTGCATGTAGGTGTTGTTCGCACCGCTCTGCAGACAGAGCACGTCGCCCTGGCCGATACCCTCGGCGATGTTTCCGCCGTCCGGCTTATACTGGTCGGGCACCTTGTTCGTGATGATGGTCTCCGTCATGTCCTCACCGATGATGGACACGTTAGGAGTGTTCAGATATGTAGTAGGGTCGGCAAACTTGGCGTACTCCTTGTCGTCCACCTTGCAAACCTTCTGGTTGCTGGTGTTGTTGCCTTCCAGTACGTAGTTGCCCTTCTTGATGAAGATGCGGTAGCGCTGAGTCTTGTCGGCACGCTTTGCAGCGGCTGCAAAGGCTTCGATGAGGGTTCCGTCGGCAGGAACGATGAAGTCGTACATTGCCTTTGCCACTACCGGACGGGCCTTGGTCTTGAATGTTATGCTTATCGGCTCGGCGAGCTTGTTGTCCGTGAGGTCGCTGATGCTGTTGGCAGGCAGTGTGAATGTGTATTGCGTGTCATACTCCAGTGCCTTGTATTCAAACGAAACGGTCTTGCCCGATACGGCAGGCGTGAGATTCTTTCCGTCGAGGGTGGCAGTGGTATTTTCACCGGCAACCTTCACTTTCTCGTCGAAGGTGAGGATGATGTTGCCGTTGGCAGATACATTCTCGGCATTGTCTGCAGGAACTGTCTCCACGAGTACTGGAGCCTTGCCGTCGTCAACGATCTTGGCTGTTCCGGTGATGTAGATGTCGGAGATACCGATACCGTCGTTGTTTGATGTAGCGCCCTTTATCTCTGATGTCTTGTCGGCAATCCAGCGGATGTAGACAGCAGGCTGGTTGTTGGCAGCGGCAGGGAGAGCGAACTCCTCAGTCTTCCAGTTCTTTGCTCCTTCAAGAACAAAGGAACCGAGCTGTGTCCATGTCTCGCCGTTGAGCGAGTATTCCACGTCATATTTGGTATAGGCATTGTAGTTGAATACCATTGCCGAAGAAACCTTCACGTCGGTGAATGCCGAAGCGTTCACCATGGTCTGCCAGTAGTATTTGCCCAGTCCCTCGGTGTTCCAGTTCACGGCAGCCCATTTGCCCTCGTAGCCGCCAGAGCTCTGACTCTTGTCGAGCCAGCCGATGGTCTTTCCGTCGGCATCGCGGAGCACGAGAGCGTCGGCGTCGTTGTCCTCGGCTGCGAAGTCAGCCTTGCGTCCGTTGTTTCCTTTCTGCACGAAGTCCCATCCGGCGATGAAGTCAATAGCCGAGAAGTTAGCCTCCAGCGACTTGTTTTCTGTCATGTCGAGCTGCAGTTCCGATGCAGTCTCGCCGTTGCTCCATGAGTTGAAGGTAACAATCTTGTTTGAAGAGGCAGTAAGTGTGACCTTTGTCCCCTCCTCATACATGTTCTTGCCTTCCACCACGGTGGCGGCAGGAGTGGCGCTTACCATATAGTCCTTGCCAGGAGCGTTCACGGTAACGTCGAGCGAATAGGTGTTCAGCTTCTTGAAGTTCGCCTTGATGTCTGTGTTGGCGTTCAGGGTGATGTTGAGAGTCTGCTCCGTACCGAGCTCATTGTTTGCGGCGTCGGTCCAGTTCACGAATTCATAGCCGAAGTTCTTCTTTGCGGTGAGCTTCAGTTCTGTTCCCTCGTCAAATTCCTCGCCGGCAGGGTAGAGGGATACGGTTCCTGCCTCTTCAGGGTTGGCGGTGGCTGTGATTGTATAGCGTGCCACGTCTTGCTTCTCGCCGGAAACGGTTCCGAGAATGTTCACGTTGTTCAGTCCGTATTGCTTGCCGGTGTTGTCGTATATGTTCACGAGCAGCGAGAATCCCTTTTCTGTGGCGAATCCTGTCGGAACGTCATACTCAAATGAAGCGACGTCGGTGTCGCCGGCTTTGTTTCTCATCGGCTTGATGCCTGTGGCGAGAGTGGTTGTCTGTCCTTCTACGGTCCTTACTCTTACGGCCATCTGTCCGCCGTTCGTACCGAAGCGCATGATGTTTGCGCTAACTTTCGTCGGTGTGAACGTGATGCCCTTTGATGGTACCACCTTGAACTCCACGGCATTCTCGTCGTTCTCTGCTCCGCCCTTTGCAGAAGGCTGGAAGCGGGTGTAGGTGATGCCGTTGAATGCCTGTGCCTTTACGCTGGTGAGATTCTCTCCGAATGAAACGGAGGTAGTTGTGAATGCTCCTTCTGGAGATGAAACAGGTTCGTCAATCTCTCCGTTGAACGGGAAGTTCACGGTTGCCTCGGCATTGTTGAAGCCAGGCTTGTTGCTTTTCACTACGGGCAGTAACATCTGGATGGAACGGTAGTAGCCGCCGTCGTTTCCTATCACTATGTCGATGGTCTCGGCCTGTGATGCTATTGTGTATACCAATGGGTTGGCAGACTCATAGTCGGTCTGTCCGTCTACGGTGGTTGCCGTCTTGCCTTCGGCACCGAACGGGCTCATTGCCTGTATCGTGACTGTGGCGCCTGTGCATGAAGGCACGGTGAACTTAGTTCCGTTGTTCCACTGGCACCAGTCGGTCCAGTTATTGTTGTTGACCTTACCGTTTGTGGCATCCATGTCCATCTTCACGTCGATTGTCTCGCCGCCGATGGTAACCTGTGTCACGTAGATTCCCTTGTTTCTTTCGTATGCCATTCTCGGTGCACCGTTCTGGCGCTGGAAGTCCCAAAGCAGCGTAGCCGGCTCTGTACGGTCGGCAAGTGTCTTGGCGTTGGCTGTGAATACAGGAGTGAGAGTGGTGTTGGCTGTGATTGTGACGGCGTCGCCGGCCTTGTATGTGCTTGTTCCGTCTGTCCAGCCTGTAAGTGTCTTGCCGGATATGTATAATGTGCGGTTTGCAGGGATAGTGAATGTCTTTCCGCTCTCCACCTTTTCCTCTGCCGGAGCCACACCTTCTGCCTCGCAGCCGCTGATATCGAATGATACCTTGAATTCTTCTGCAAGTTCGGATGCGTCGGCATGCTCCACTGCTATGTATGGTGTGTAGCTTCCGCCGCTTATGGTCAGTGTGGTTGCCTCCGTACCTTTATAATAGGCACTTGCCGTGAGTGGTTTTGCCGTGGAATAACAGCCTTCGCCGGTATTGGTGTTGAAGGTGGCAACAGTTGTTCCGGCAGAGTTCTTCACTGTCACGTCTCCGCCCCAGTTACATGTTCCCATACTGATTTTCACGGGGCCTTCTACCGGAACCTTGCATGAGAAGTTTCCCCACCCATGCTGGTCGGAATGGTATTTTCCGCTGAGCACGATGTTTGCCGAAGCGTCGTCGGCTGCCACACGGGTCTGTGTGCCGTCATCGCCTATGACCACACCGAACTCAAGTTTCTGTCCGGAGGATTTCTCCTCTGAGGTGATGAGATTGGCGTTTGTCAGGTCAATCTTGATGTCCTTGAATGCTGCCATGGCCGGAAGGGCTCCGATCAGACAGACAAACAGGAGGACATTCCTCAAAATTTGTCTTTTCATAAATGTTTTATTTGTTAGTAATTTGTTGTTTCTTGAATTTGCCTTAGCGTATTCAAGTGTGGCAAAGGTATGAAAAAAGGGCGTAACGCTATGTGCGTACGCCCTTTATTATAGAAGGTTTGGAGGATTATCCACCATTATTCGTAATTATTACCCTATCGTGGCCTCGTATTTTCCTGTTTCCTTGCTTCTCAGATTGAGGATCTTCTCTTTTATCCTTTTCCTCGCCTTGCCTATCTGGAAGCGGTATACCTCATGCGCAAGTACGAAATACACCACCGCCTGTATCCACAAGGCATGGTATTCTGTAGAGATGTCCTCGAGCGTGGCCCCCATGGAGTTCATCCTGACGAAACCGCGGATGCCGAAGGTGCTCGGGAACAGCCATGACACTCCCTGCCAAAACGACGGGATATTGCTCTGTGGCCACGACACGCCCGACATGAACAGCAGCGGCACGGACGAGAATACCACCAGCAGCATCACGTTCTCCCTGTAGCGCATGAGGGCTGAAATCGTCATGCTGAAGAAGATGCACGCCAGCAGATAGGGGAGGATGAAGGGCATGAGGCTCTTCCAGCTCACGAGACTGATGAAATTGAACATGTATGGCACGGCACACAGGAGATAGGTTCCCATGACCATATATATCATGAAGTATGCCATTGCCTTGCCCCATACGATGCGCATCACGCCGCGGTAATGGCGGTCTACGGGCACGAGGAAGCCGTAGTTGTTCTTCTCTCTTGCCGTTCCTGCAGCCATGCCCACTCCGAGCAGAAGCGTCTGCTGGATGATGAGCATCAGCACGCCCGGAATGATGAAATTGCCGTAGCCTGCCGTATTGTTGAATATCGGCACCTCTTCGAAGTCGAGCGGCTTGGTGCTTATTTCGTCTTCGCGGTCGGTGTGGTTGCCCGAGAGTTCTATCTGTATCCTGGAGTTCATGTTGCCCTGAATGGCGGTGCATGTCTGGAATATCGCCTTGTATGCGAGCATGAGACTCATGTCGCAGTACACGCCAATGTGGGTCTGCTCCATACGGTTGAGCTTTGTCTGGAAATCTTCGGGGAAATATACGGCTCCGTATGCCTCGCCCCTGCCGATGCACTCTTTTGCTTCGGCAAGACTGTTGCATCTCACGGCCACCTTCGTGTCGGGCGAAGCGTCGAGCATCCTCGTGAATTCGCGGCTCGTATGGCTGTGCGACAGGTCCACTACTGCCACCGGCACCTCCCTCGTCATTTCGTTGTTGTATATCCATGAATATAGGATAGGGTAGGCGATAGGCACCAGTATGAGGAACATCAGCACGCCCTGGTCTTTCAGCACGTTCTTCAGTTCCTTCATGCAGATGTAGCATGTATCGCGCAAAATCTTATATATCTTGTTCATCTGTCTTGATCATTCTTTTTCTGATTGTCCACTCCCCATTGATGATTTTTTCATTGACGGATATCATTACTCAATATACTTGTATTCCCTCATCGCCTTCCTGATGTTACCTGCCACGAATACAGGCAGGAGGGAGAATACAATCATCACCACGACGTTTATCCATACATAGGAGAGTGGGAAGTCATTGAACACGCTCGTCTGGTATATGCGGAAGTAATGTCTCAGCGGAAACAACTGGGCTATTCCTTCGAGCGGCGCATCCATGGCGAATACGGGGAATGCCGTGCCCACGAGCGAGAAGCTCAACACCGCCCACAGGGAGCAGGTGCTCATCGACATGCGGAGCGAGGGCATCAGTCCGAACATGAATGCCCCGAACCCCTGCGACGCCGTTACGGCGAGCAGCCCGAGCAGCAGGATATGCCACGTGCCGCCCTCATGCGGGAAACCGAGCAATCCGTAGGTGTAGAAGGAGTAGATATAGAACATCACGAGGAATATCAGCGTCTGCGGCAGCAGTTTGCCGAGCAGCATTGCCCATGTGTTCTCGCCGGAGATGGCAAGCAGCTTCTTTGCACGGTTGAATTTAAGCTCCGTACCGAAAGAGTAGGGTGTGATGAGGAAGATGAAGAGCATCATACAGCCTGGCACGAGCATCGTGGTAAGATAGAAATTATAGTTCGTCCACGGGTTTCTCACTGCGTGCATGTCTATGGCTATGGGTTGCAGGAATGTCTTTATCTGCTTGTCCGTGAATCCCTTGGCCGACATCGTCTTCGAGCCGACACCGGCAGAACCGAGCGTGGCGATGGTCTTCAGGTCTTTGTATAGCAGTGCACCGGCTGTGAGCGACGTGTAGGTATAATAGAACGAAATCTTTGGCTGGCGCGAGGCCAGCAGCTTGTCGGTGGTTCCCTTTGGAAAATACATGAAACCGTATATCTTGTTCTCCTGTATCGCCTGCCGCGCCTCGTCCACGCTGTTGTAGTATGCCACCACATTGGTGTTCTGGAAGGCATCGAGCTTCCTCGTCATGCTGCGTGTTGTCGTGGTATTGTCGAGGTCCACGATACCAACGGGCATCTTGTTGGGCTGTCCCTGCTGCATGAGTGTGGTGAAGAATATCATCACAAACAGCGGCAGCACCACCATGCATAACAGGTATACAGGAGTGCTGACGATGATTCCAATCTCTCGACGTGCAGTATTTAATAAATCCTTTATCATATATATAATAAGGTAACTTCATCCCCTCCCTTTGGGAGGGTTAGGGTGGTCTTACTTCATCACCAACGTCATTCCAGGTCTCAGCCCTTCCATCTTCGTCACAGGACGCGCCTTCACCTCAAAGGTCTTCAGGTCATACTGGCCGTTGCTCTTTGTGGCTTTCCATACGGCATAGCTGCCCTGATCCTTGATGTAATACACCTTCATCTTCACGTCTTTCTTGAAAGCCGGAGAAAATGCAGTGAATTCCGAACCTATCTTCAGTCCGTTCAACTGGTCTTCCCTGACGTTGAACGTGCCCCAAACATCGCTCATTATCGAGATGCTCATGATTGGGGATCCCGTGCCTACAAGCTCGCCCACCTTGGGGTATATGTCGCTCACCTCACCCTCGATCTGTGCCACCTGCACCGTCTCGTTGATGTATGAGCTTACCTCCTGCACGGCGCCCTTGGCTCTGTTCACCTGGGCTGCCGCCGCCATGCGCTCCTCCTTGCGGGCTCCCTCCTTTGCCATGTCATACTGGCTCTTGGCGGCTTTCTCCTGCGCTTCGTATGCCTTGTATTGGGCGAGTGCCTCGTCGCGTTTCTGGGCGCTCATCACGCCCTCGTTGAAAAGGCGCTGCACTCTCTCGTATGTCTTCTTAGCAATGTCCAGACCGGCCTTTGCCTGCTGCCATACCTCGTATGCGCCCTGGATCTGCTGCTGGCGCGCTCCGTTGTCTGCCATCAGCTTCATTGCCGAGGCTGCCTCTTCTGCGCTCTGCGCCTGCGCCTTCTTTGCCTCTACTTCCGGAGCGTCAAGAATGGCAAGGGTGTCGCCCACGTGTACGTAGTCGCCTTCCTTCACCCTGAGTTCAAGGATGCGGCCTGGCACCTTGCTCGACACTCTGTATTCTGATACCTCTATCTCTCCTTGTATCACGTCGTCACTCTTGCCGATAGTGAGATAGCCTATAAGACCGGCTATTACCACAACTCCCGTAAAACCGAGGATGGCAAGGATTATACTGTTTTTCTGTGCTTTGTTTTCCATTATATAAAATATGTTCTTTCTGTGTTTCTGCTTGGATTCCTAATTCAACACACCGAGAGCCTTCTTCAGGTTCACCTGGGAAATCTTCACATCCACTTCGGCGTCTATCTTCTGCGACTGTGCCTGCATCCATGCCGTCTGGGCTTCCATCACGTCGGTGGTCTGCAGCACTCCCTCCTTGAATCCTACATTGGCGCAGCGCAGGTTCTCCTCCGCCTTCTCCACGTTCTTCTTCGCCATCGAGAGCTTCTTGTAAGCCTCGTTCAACTTGAAATTGCTCTGGCTTATCTGCAGCGCAATCTTCTCCTTCGTTTCGTCCATCTCCAGTGTGGCGATGGTCGTGGCTGCCTTGGCGGCGCGCACTTTGTATGTTCCTTCAAGCCAGTTCCATACAGGGATTCTCACCATCACACCAATATTCCATACTCCGGCGAATTTCTTCGTGAATCCGTCGTATACGTTTGGGTTGGTCATCAGGTATCCGCCGGCCAGCAGCACCTGTGGCAGGAAAGCTGACCTCACGAGCTTCGTGGATTCTTTGCTCAGGTCTACGGCGTTCTGCAGAAGACCCACCTCCGGCCTTTGGCCGATGGCCTGCGCCGTATCACCGATGGCAATGCTCTCGCCGAGGTCGATGTTCTCCGAACTCTCGTCGGAAAGCGTGATGCGCGACTCTATCGGCATACCGCAGAGCTGGCACAAGAGCATCTTGGCAAGCGACAGTCCGTCTTCCACCTGCGTCACCTGCATCTCTGCCTCATTCACCTTCACGTTCACCTTCAGTCCGTCGGCGCGCGTCGCCACGCCCTCCTTTATCATCTTCTCCACGTCATTGTCGAGCTTCTTCACCAGAGTCAGATAGCTGTCGGCCAGCTTCTGCTTATGGCGCAGCGAAACCACCGTCCAGTACGTGTTGTCGATGTCATGCAGGATAGCCTGTCTGCTTGCCTCCTCCTTGTTGGCTGCCATCGTCTCGGCGATGTCCGCCATGCGGTTGGCCGCCGTGATGGCACCGCCCATATATACAGGCTGCGTCAGCATGGCCGAAACCATATACATCTGGCGGTTGTTCGTGCGGAAGGCATCCGTCACGCCCTGGCCTATCTTGTCCAGCGCCCCCGTCACCCTCGGGTCGGTCACTCCGAGCATGCCTCCCAGATTCGTGCCGATGTTGTTCAGCGTACTCTTCTGTGTGTTGTTGAGGATTGAAATCTCCTTGCTCGAGAATATAGCACCGCCGATTACGTCCAGATGCGGCAGATATTTCGTTCGTGCAGCCTTGCGCGTCTGCTCCGCCATGGTGCGCTGCACCTTCGATGCCGTCAGCGTCTTGTTGTTCCCAAGCGCCATCGCACGGCAACTGTCAAGCGTCAGTGTCTGTTGTGCCATTGCCGGAACAGCAATTGCCGCAAGTGCAAATATCGATAAAATCCTGTTCATCTTTATTATAGTCCCTTTCTTTCGCTGTTAGTTGAACGAGAAGTTCCTTGAACCGATCATCTTGCCGTCGGCAAACACGCTCACGTTATAGGTGCCGGGATTCAAGGTCTCGTTGACATTCCAATAGAGTGCCACAGAAGTCTCATTGCCCGTATATTCGATGGTCTTGCGCATGGTGTACTGCAGACTGCGGTTCTCATAGTTGAACGAACCGCTCGCGCCCATCACGCTGCCCGACGGTGTCGTGACTCTCACATACAGAGTGCGCTGGCCGTTTGTGGCAGTGACGTTCTTTGCGACGTTGAAGCCTACGGTAATGATTCTTGCATCCTTGATTTTCTTCACGTTCTTCTTGGCATGCCCGTTCTTCTTTGCCGTCATGCTTATGCCCGTAGCGTCGAGCTGGGCGGCAATCGCAACCTTCTCCGAAAGTGAAGCCTTGTCGGAATTCAGACCCTCAATCTGGCGCGTTGCCTCCTCATACTGACCCTTCACACGGGTGTTTTCTGCCGTGAGGTTCTGGTTCAGCCTGTTCAGCGAGTCAATCTCCATGATATAGCTGCGGATCACGGCTCTACATGTGGCGAGCTCCTTCTTCAGTCTCGCAATCTCCCTCGCATCATTGCTCTTCACGTTCTTCAGCTCCTTGAGCAATTCCTGGGTCTTGAGCTGCTCCTGCGTAAGCTGCGCCACGAGAGAATCATTGTTTATCTTCGACTTCATTTCCGAGTATTGGTCGGCAAACTGCTGGTATTCATTCTCCATTTCCTTTTTGTCCATCTCGGCAAGTTCCTGCATCTCCTTGTTCTCCTGTCGTTCCTTGTGGAGGCTCATCGACAGGTATGCGATGCCGCCAATCAGCAGCAGCACGATAATCACGCTTGGAATCAAAAATTTCTTGTTCATATCTTTCTTTTTTATTGTTACTTTCTTAATTTTTATAGTCGCTTTATTATATATGTATATAGAGAATCAAAAATAATCTGCAAATATACTCCTTTTTGTCCAATCTGCAAATCAATCAGTGTTATGAAATATTTAACCGTATAAAAAAATATTCTTTTTGGGAAAAATCGAACAATTCCCTGTCAACCCTCATGCTTTTCTAAGGTATATTTACTGTCCATACAATCTGAGCTTCTCCAGTCCCCCAATCCCATGCTCCCCCTTTCCTTCAGCCGCGCTTCTTCTCCCTGCAACCATGTCTCCTCCGGTCATCTCTCTATCATTAGACATAAGTCTCACTATAGAAAAATCCCCCGCCGACCAGCGCTTTCCGCCTCCCGCCATTCCGTTTTTAATGAAAATATTTTTTTTATTTTGTTACCCTCACACCCTCACAATCCGTCTGAAACGCCCTGTTTATCGGGGTTTCAGTGGTGAGGGTAAGTGTGAGGGTAAACTTTCTCCTCTCACACTTGCCCTCACACCACAATCCGTCTGAAATCCCCCTTATGCATACAGAATCAAAAGAAAAATCCGTCTTAAATCCCATTTGTCCTGTCAAGGAACAATCAAAATCAAACGAAAATCAAAATTTAAATCAAAACGAAAAAATCAAAAAACGAATCCGTGCAAAGACTCCGTGATAAATCCGTGATATTCCGTGAGCGTTTTTTGATTCAAGCTCTGTAGCCGCAGGCTTACAGAGCGCCATGCAGCAATGAGAATGAAGAATGAAGAATGAAGAATGAAGAATTGTCGGCTTCGCCGATTAAGAAACAAGGTTCGGCGGCCGAAGGGAAAGCCAATTATAGAATGAAGAAATGAAGTTCGACGACCGCCAGAATATCCGCCGAATTACGTCACTTCATTTGTGCCCTGATCCGGCTCAGACTTGCCTGTGTTATGCCTAAATAGGTAGCAATGTTTCCCAACGGCAACCGTTGCAACAAATCGGGTTCTTTCTCTAACAACTCTTTGTACCGTTCCGAAGCAATGGCGGACAACATGGAAATCAGCCGTTCCTCGGTGGTCAGCAATTCCATCTCCGCATAACGCCGTCCCCAATTGGCAATATGCAAGTCTTCCGAAAACAATTCTTTCAGCTTTTTCCTCTCCAATACGTATAAGACTGAATCTTCCATCAGCTCCATCGTCTCATATCCCGACTCATCGTTCACGTATCCTTTCATGGAAACAAGGGTCGCTCCTTCCTTGCCAACCCAAAAGGTAATTTCTTTCCCATCCACCGAAGTATAGGCGCGGACAATGCCTTTCTTGATGAAAAAGATATCCTTTTCTATCTTGCCGCTTTCCAGCACGCGGAATCCTTTGGGGTACGAAACCTCAGTCAGGCATTGCCGCAATCTATCCAAAGACGTATCCGGCATGGCATATCTTTGATTGATGATTTCCTTTATATCCATAACTCATTGTTGTATTCGGTGTGCAAAATTATAAAATAACACAAAGAAACGGGAATGAACGGCTGTTTTTTGCCAAATGCAAAATCAGTTTTTACCAAATGCAAAAAGCCATTAGAGATTACTTGCTTACTTTTGCACCTGAATTTAATAAATCATAGGTATGAATTGGATAATCTTATTATTGGCAGGATTGTTTGAGGTGAGTCTTACATTCTGCTTGGGTAAAGCGAGAGCAGCGTCAGGACTTGTTTTTTATCTGTGGGGCAGCGGCTTCTTGGCTTCCACGGTATTGAGCATGACCCTGCTTGCCAAGGCTGTTGAAACTTTACCTTTGGGAACGGCATACGCCATTTGGACGGGTATCGGGGCGGTCGGCACAGTCTTGATAGGAATATTCGTCTTCAAGGAGCCGGCCTCTCCCATCCGTCTTTTCTTTCTGTTCACGCTTATTGCTTCCCTGATAGGATTGAAAATCGTGTCATACTGAAAGGAGACGGAAGATGAAGTATGAATTGAGGGAGAACCAAGGCATTCCGGCGCCTCTGCTGGCGCTGATGGCAGTCGCTACCGGGCTTTCCGTTGCCAACTGCTATTATAACCAGCCTCTGTTGGGCAGCATGGCTAAGAATTTTGCGGTAAGCGACTTTTCCGCCAGCACGGTGGCGACATTGACCCAGATAGGCTATGTGGCAGGGCTTGTATTTGTCATTCCGCTTGGCGACCTGGTTTCACGAAAGAGACTGATATTGACCAATTACATCGTTTCTTCGTGTGCCTTGCTTGCAATAGCACTCGCCCCGAACATCTATTGGGTGTGGGGCGCATCCTTGCTTGCCGGGGCATCTTCGGTCATGCCGCAGTTCTTCATTCCGTTGGTGTCGTATAATTCAGCTCCGGACCACAAGGTGCGCAACGTGGGGATTATACAGTCCTGTTTGCTCATAGGCATTCTTGGGTCACGAGTATTCAGTGGTTTTCTCGCCGATATATGGGGATGGCGTTCTGTCTATTTTGTGGCTTGCGTGTTTATGCTCGGGTGTTTTCTGATGATTCACAAAATGCTGCCCGTGTTGCCTGCACGTTCACAAGAAAGTTATGCAGGGCTGATGAAATCCTTGTTGCGTCTGCTTTTCAAATACCCGTACTTGCGTATCGCGTCGTTGAGGGCGGCATTGGCTTATGGCTCGTTCTTTGCCTTGTGGAGTTGCCTTGCTTTCCGAATGAAGCAAGAGCCTTTCTTTGCAAGCGACGATATTATCGGAGCACTCGGTTTGTGCGGGTTGGCAGGTGCATCTACGGTGGTTTTCATTAGTGGATATATCCAAAAGTATGGCGCAAGATTCTTCTCCATTGTCGGAGGATGCGTCATCTTGTTTGCATGGTTGTTGGCATTTTGGGGAAATGACAGTTACTTGTGGATGATAATCGCCATTCTCTTGATTGATGCCGGAATGCAAAGCGTCCATCTGTCAAATCAGACCAGCGTGGTTGTTCTTGACGCATCCGCCATCAACCGGGTCAATACCGTTTATATGACCATTTACTTCTTAGGAGGTTCTGCCGGTACATTTGTTTCAGGTCTATTCTGGCAACATTATGGATGGATGGGTGTGGTAGGGGTAGGAGTTGCCTTTACCGCAGCTTCCTTGCTTGCTAATTGCCTTAAATTAGCAGACAAAGTAGTATAAAATGAAGTTCGACGACCGCCAGAAAAGCCACTGTAAAGACTTTTGAATAATCGTGCCGGTAAAAGTGCAGCACCCTTGCACCAAAGGTGCAGCATAGCTATACTGATAGTCC
>OLSD01001182.1_pt1 | contig 22690 bp, 19 predicted proteins | sample 1672211 | NCBI WGS metagenome assembly OLSD01 (sample SAMEA3136659, study PRJEB25190) | human gut metagenome | reverse complement strand
TACTTCGACGGCTGCGAGGTGCTGGTCTGCACCCATGTAGACCGCGAGCACATCCACTCCCACTGCGTCATCAACTCCGTCAATTCCGACACCGGCAAGAAGCTGCACATGGCGAAGGAACAGATCCAGGAACTGATGCGGCGCAATGACATGATCTGTCAGGAGATGGGTCTTCCTGTCTTTGATGCGCCAACACAGCAGGCCCGCGGCATGAGCGGCGCGGAGTATCACACAGCTCTGAAGGGTCAAAGCTGGAAGCTGCGGCTCATGAACACCATTGACGAGTGCATGAAATACGCCGCCGACAGGGACGCTTTCGTTTCGCTGATGGCGTCCGAGGGTTATGCCGTCCGCTGGGAGAGCGGCCGCAAGTACATCACCTACACCACGCCGGACGGCATGAGATGCCGTGACAACAAACTACACGAGGAAAAATATTGCAAGGAGGCCATGGAGCATGAATTCAGAATACGCGCAGAACTCATCAAGAGAAAATTTCATCGAGCAGCGAAAATCGATGGAGGAATTGAAGCGGATGAATCAGTCGAACAGCGCATTGGCAAATACACCGCCGCAGCCGATCCAGCCCATTGTGATCCAGTGCGATCTGCCGCAGGCGATGGACAAGCTGACGGAGCAGGCGGACGGAATAAACTGGGAGCTGGAGGAAATTCGGAAGATCCTGCCGGAGCTGAAACCACACATCGACCTGACGCCGGTGCAGAAGTCGCTCACGGAGATGCAGAGATCGCTGACCGAGATGAACAAGCTGCTGGAACGGGTTGGGAACCTGAGCGAGAAGTATTCCTCCAAGTGGATCGACTGGCTCCCGGACTTCAGCCTGCTGGTGGCCCTCAAGTGGATCATGCTGGTGCTGATCCTTGGCACGGCGGCACTGGCAGGGTGGTATGGCGCGGCGGCGATCCGCAGCCTGTTCCTCTGATGTCTGCCGTGGCCGGGCTGACCGCTGCGGGAGCGCTATTGGATGAGGATGAGGACACCGAGGAAAAGCGGCGGCGCATGGAGGCGAAAATCGCCGCCGAAAACTTCGGTGCAGTGATCGGCTTCGCCGCAGGCGCGGCTCTGGCGGTGAAAGAAAAATTGGATGAACAGGCCGCGCGGGAAGAACAGAAAAAGCAACAGCAAGAGCAAACGATGGGAGGACTATGACGGCAGACATCGGGTATAAAGTCTTGAAAGCAGAGGAAACTATTGGAAAAGGAGCGTGATGCGTTTGGAAATCAATGTCCATGATGATCGTAAGATCGTAGAGATATGGCTCAGCCATTCGGAACAGGCAGATGCCGCTTTGCGTGAACAGATCCGTCCAATCTATCAGGAATACAACGGCAAAAAATACACCGTAGCAGTCTTTCAGTCCGGCACGGAAGATCTGTATGAGCAGACCCATCAGCTCCTGCTCTACAATCGAAACCGTGCGGCAGAGCTGGAAGCGAAACAGCAGGCACCGGTGATGGAATAAAAAGCGCAAGCGGTATCGGTACTGACCGATGCCGCTTAGTCAAACCGATGAAACGAAATGCGATTTGCGGTTGCTTTTATAAAAAAACCGTGATACAATATTATCTGCAAAGCGAAATCAACAGACAGAACAATCTTGATAGAAAGGCGGTGTGCCTATGAGTGGACCCCTTCCACAACACGGCGAAATTCTACTGTACGACAACGGTACTGACAAGCAGTTCGTCAGCGTGGTGTTCAAGGACGAAACCTTTTGGCTGACACAGAGCGGCATGGCAGAATTATTCGACTGCTCCGCTGACAACATCTCTCTGCACTTGAAAAACATCTATGCGGACGGTGAATTGGAGCAGGCGGCAACTACCGAGAAATTCTCGGTAGTTCGCAAGGAGGGCAGCCGCGAAGTGCGGCGCAGCATTGACCATTACGATCTCGACGCCATCATCGCCGTAGGCTACCGGGTCAACTCCAAAAAGGCCACCCACTTCCGCCAATGGGCCACCAAGACCCTGAAAGAGTACATCCAGAAGGGCTTTGTCCTCAACGATGAACTGATGAAGAACGGCCGTCTATTTGGCAAAGATTACTTTGATGAACTGCTGGAACGCATCCGGGAGATCCGGGCCAGCGAGCGCCGGGCTTACCAGAAAATTGCCGATGTGTTTGAGCAGTGCAGCTACGACTATGATAAAAACAGCGAGACCACGAAAGCGTTCTACGCCTTCGTGCAGAACAAGCTCCACTTTGCTGTCACCGGTAAGACAGCGGCAGAGCTGATTTCTGAGCGGGCAACTCTGGACAGCCCCACCATGGGCCTGACTACATGGAAAGGTGCGCCGGACGGAAAAATTCTGAAAAGCGACACGCTGGTGGCCAAAAACTACCTGAACGAAAAAGAATTGAGCCGTTTGAATCGTCTTGTGACCATGTTCATCGACTACGCCGAGTTGATGGCGGAGGACGAGCAACTCATGAGTATGCAGGACTGGCTGAACGAAACCGACCAATTTCTAACCAACAACCGCCGCAAGGTGCTGGAGGGCAAGGGCCGCATCTCCCACGAGGCGGCAGTGAAAAAAGTAGGTACTATTTACGAGGAATTCCGCAAAAAGCAGGATGCCGACTACATCTCTGAATTTGACCGGCAGATCGCTGCATATCTGAAAGGTGACAAGCTATGATCGAACGCTTTGCCATCGCGGGCTACGCGCGTATTTCGGTGGACGAGGAACTGGACCGCGACAATGTGTCTATCGAAAACCAAAAGGCTATCATCGAAGATTTTGTGAAGCACCGCTTTCCCGACAGCACGCTGACCTTCTACGAGGATCGTGACCGCTCCGGCTACACCTTCGAGCAGCGTGAGGGTTATCAGGAAATGCGGCGAGGGCTGATGAGCCACAAGTACGACATTCTTATTGTCAAAGACTTCTCCCGTTTCTCCCGCCGCAATTCCCGCGGGTTGGTGGAGTTGGAAGACCTGCGGGACGCCGGCGTGCGTATCATCTCCATCGGGGACAACATTGACTTCCCAAACGACGATGACTGGCTGAAAATTCAATTTCAGTTTCTTATCAACGAAATGCCGGTGACGGACACCAGCAAGAAGGTAAAGTCCGTCATCCGCCGCCGTCAGGCAGACGGCGCGTGGCTTTGCGCCGCGCCCTATGGTTACATTCTCAACAAACAAAAGCAGTTTGAGATCGTCCCCACGGAGGCGGAGATCGTGCGGGAAATCTTCCGGCTCTATCTGGACGGCTGGGGATATAAGAAAATCGCCAACCACCTGACAGATACTGGTGTGCCCACCCCTCGGATGTCAGAGCAGCTTCGCAAAGAGGCAGAGGGGGAGGAATCCCGCCGCACGGCGAAAAAGGACTGGGCTATTGTCACGGTGCAGGGTATTCTGGACAATGATTTTTACATCGGCACGCTCCGGCAGGGCAAGTACACCCGTGCCAAAATCAACGGTAAGGATGTCAAGCGGGATGAGTTGGAACACATTGTTATTGAACACCACCATCAGGCCATCATCGATTACCGCACCTTTGCCACCGTTCGCGCCCTGCGGGAACAGCGCTCTACCAACCACTACCGCGGGAAGAAAATCAATGACAATGTGTACTCCGGCTTTTTGGAGTGCGGTGACTGCGGCAGTCCCATGTTTGCCATGAGCCGCCGGGATCTGCGCCCTGCCTACACCTGCGGCACCTATCACCGCCGGGGACTGTCCGGCTGCACCAGCCACCACATCCGGGTGGACAAGCTGGACGAGTTGATGAAGCTGTATCTCAAAAAGGTAAAGGACAACTCCGCCAATATGCTGGAGCGTCTCAACGCCGACCTTGCCCACGAGCAGGAGGACATAAGTGAAACGGAACGCACTGCGGAGAATCTGGAAACCCTGCTGCTGGACGCACAGGAGGAACTGAAAGCCACCAAGCGCCAGCGTATCCGGGATATGGCGCGGCACCCGGAGCAGGAGGCCATTTTGGAGGAGACCTATGACGAGCTGGAGCATGACCTGATTCAGCGCATCAACGGCTTGCAAAATCAGCTTCAAATGGCGGCGGACAAACGCAATACCATTATCCAAGTGAACCGTGCGGCGAAAACCGCCATGGAGGTCTTTGATGACCTGCTAAGCAAGGAACATCTTGACCGCAAGGATCTACAGCTTATCATTGAGAAAATCAAGGTCTATGAGGATCATCTGGAAATTCGGCTGAAAGCCGACATTGACTGTCTGCTCCGCTGCGGAGAGCTGCCGCATGAGGAGGACTTCGTTGCCGCCATGGCCCGTCAGGGGGGCAACGTAAATTTTCCTGACGGCACGGGAGATATCTCAACCATTACCATCGTCCAAAGCGCAAAAATGCGTCCGGACAAGGTCTTTCGTGCCAATGTTATCAGCAACGGCGATCCGCTGGAGATCTATACCAGCCGGGATGGCGAGGTCATCTTCAAAAAGTATTCCCTCATGGGCGGGCTGGATGATTTTGCGGCCCAGCTTTGCGAGACTATGAGCCGTTCCACCGGGGCCATCTGTGCCGTGACAGACCGGGACAGCGTCATTGCCGTGGCCGGCGGCGCCAAGCGGGAGCTGCTGGGCAAGGGCATTACCGCCCAACTGGAGCAGGTTATGGAGAACCGCCGCATCTACCAATATGACGGTCAAGGGCCCCAGATCCCGGTATCCGACAGCAGTGACCGCCTGATGGCCATTGTGGCCGCGCCGATCCTTTCGGAGGGAGATCTGCTGGGACTGGTGCTGTTCATCAGCGACAGCCCCACTGCTGCCGGGGACGCGGAGTACAAACTGGCCCAAACCGTTGCTGCCTTTTTAGGTCGGCACATGGAAAACTGAAGAGATCGACAGCGGCAGGCGGCCATGGGTTGATCCATGGCCGCCTGCTATATTGGCTCTTGAAAGCGGGCGATTACTGGGCGAGGCTGCTGCATTTTTCCAAAATGCAATCGCTTACATAGGCAGCTTTGTGAATTATCGAATAGAACCGGTGACGCAAGGAGCACTGCATTCAAAGAAAAATATCTGGATTTGTGAATGTTGCACAATACAGAAAGACGTTGTTTTTGATATCTGTAGAAAATGGCGATTTTCTATTGCAATCCAAATTTTGCCATGATATCATATGCACAAATCACAGCACTTGGCGCTTTATCTTTATTGTGCATGAATGTAAGCGCTTTCTTGCACTGGAAAGGAGAACCGGTTTTATGGATACCCCAACGATTTATGATGTATCCCGCCTGTCCGGCGTCTCCACCGCCACGGTCTCCCGGACCTTTACGACACCGGACCGGGTGCGGGAATCCACCCGCCGCCGGGTCTACGCCGCGGCGGAGGCACTGCATTACCAACCCAGCGCAATAGCCCGGGCCATGGCCCGGCAGCAGACCGACAAGATCGCCTTCCTGATCTGTAAAGAGGGCGCGACCATCCTGGATGAATTTTACGCCAGCATCTGCGAGGGCGTCATGCGCCGCGCCAACGGCACCAACTACCAGCTTCTGATCTCCACAGCGGAGGAATGGACCCGCACGGCCCAGAGCAAGCAGATCGAGGGTGTCATCCTGGCAGGCAATGCCCAGGCCGACCTGATTTCCGAATTTCAGCGGCAGAACATCCCCGTGGTCCTGGTAAACAACCGGGCGGCGGGCTTCAATCTGCCCTGCATTGTGGCGGATGAAGCCGGCGGTGTGCGTCAGGTAGTCAGCCATCTGATCTCTGCCGGACATCAGCGAATCGCCATGCTGATGGGCCGCTTCTCCCCTTATGTCACCAGTGCCCGTTACAATGCGTTTCTCTCCGTTATGCGGGAAAACGGCCTTTCGGTGGATGAATCCGGCGCGTTGATGTGCGACCGGGATATCCAGAGCGCCACAGAGGCAGCCCTCCGTCTGCTGAGCCGCCCGGATCGGCCCTCCGCCGTATTCGCCTTTAACGATGTGCTGGCCGCCGGCGTCATGAAAGCCGCCCGGCGTTTGGGGCTCCGCCTGCCGGAGGATCTGGCGGTGGTGGGCTTCGACGATTCCTCTGTCTGCCCCATGATGGAGCCGGAGCTCAGCTCCATCCATGTGGATTGCCGACGGATGGGCGAGCTGTGCATGGAGCACATGGCTGCATTGCTGGACGGTGCGCAGGATGTTCCCCGGCTGACGGTGGTGCCGGTGAATCTCAAGATCCGGGCATCCTCCCGCGCCGCGATCTGACAGAAATTTTACACAGGCTTCACCTGGGTTTGATTGTTTCAGCACTATATAAAATGTATACTCTTCGGTGGAAAACGTTTTTCACTCAATAAGGAGGCGTTCTTGTGAAACGGAAAAAGAGAATTGGAACGGTTGGAAAGGCCATAGGCTGTCTGTTTTTTCTGATGGTCTCGCTGTTTCCCATCTACTGGCTGGTGGCAATGGCGATCCGGCCTACGGATGAAATGAGGGGACATATCGCTTTGATTCCCCAAAGTCTGACAGGCATCCATTTCGCGGAGCTGTTTTCGGCCAAGAATTTCGGCACCGCCATCATCAACAGCTTGCAGACTACGTTCGGTTCTCTGTTTGTCTCGCTGGTTGTCGGTATCTGCGCGGCCTATATCATTGCCCGCCGCCGGTTCCGGTTCGGCCTGAAAAAGCCCATGACATACTGGGTCCTGCTGGTGCGCGTGCTGCCGCCGGTGGCCTTCACCATCCCGCTGTACATTATGTTCAATAAGCTCGGTATTCTGAACACCAAGCTGCCGGTACTGCTGGCCTGCGTGCTGATCAACGTGCCGCTGATCATCTGGTTCCTGATCAGCTTCTTCCAGGATCTGCCGGAAGAGGTGGAGGAAAGTGCCAAGGTGGACGGCGCGACCGAGTGGCAGCTGTTCTGCCGGATCGTGCTGCCGCTGGTGGCCCCCGGCATCGCGGCAGTGGCCATGCTCTCCTTTATGTATGCCTGGAACGAGTACACCTACACCGTCATTTTCACCCGGACCGCCGCCAACAACACCGTTCCTCTGGCGCTGGCCCTGCTGAACACGGAGGATAACCTCACCAACTTCGGCCTGGTGGCCGCAGGCGGCGTGGTCTCCGTCATCCCCATCACCCTGTTTGTGATCTTTGCGCAGAACTACTTGATCTCCGGACTTTCAAGCGGTGCTGTCAAAGAGTAACAAAATAAAATCCAACAATTTCAGATTAGGAGGAAAACAAGATGAAAAAAGCGTTGTCCCTGATTCTGGCGCTGGTTATGGCCCTGTCTCTGGCCGCCTGCGGCGGCGGTAAGACCGAGACTCCCTCTGACAGCAATACTCCCGCTGATAATACCTCCGCAGAACCCACCAAGCTGTCCCTGATCCTGCGCGGCGGCACCTATGCCGACGTGATCAAGGAGTGCCTGCCCGCTTTCGAGGCTGAGCACAATGTTGTCTGCGAGGTGCAGGAGCTCTCTGAGGGCGACCTGTACTCCGGCATCGCTCTGGACGCCATCAATGACAAGGGCTCCTATGACCTGTGCATGGTGGACGGCTCCTGGATGGCTGAGTTCACCGAGAACGGCGTTCTGGCCAACCTCACCGAGCTGGGCTACTCTCTGGATGAGGACGTGATCCCCGCTACCACCGCCATCTGCTATGTGGGCGATGACCTGTATCTGGCTCCCTACTACGGCAACGTGACCGTCCTGCTGTACAACAAGGCCAACGTGGAAGCCGCCGGTTACACCGGTGACACCATCCTGTCTCTGGAGGATATGCTGGCGATCTGCGAAAAGGCCAAGGCTGACGGCAAGCTGGGCTTCATCTATCGTGGCGACAGCCAGAACAACCTGGTCGTCGACTTCCTGCCCATCCTGCTGTCCTACGGCGGCTGGGTCATCGACAGCAACAATCAGCCCACCGTCAATACTCCCGAGTTCAAGGATGCTATGAACTTCTATCTGAAGCTCATCGCTACCGGTTCCGCCCAGGTTAAGGATGACCTGATCGCTTCCTGCGATACCGGCGCCGGCACCATGGGTGTGGGCTGGCCCGGCTGGTACACTCCCACTGCTGATACCGCTGCTGATTACTGCGCCATCACCGGTGCTGTCGCCAAGGGCGGCGAGACCCACAACGCCAACGTCTACGGCGTTTGGACCATCGGTATCCCCAACAACAGCCAGAACAAGGAACTGGCCACCGAGCTGCTGAGCTACCTGATGGACAAGGATGTCCAGAAGTCCACCGTTCCCTCCGGCGGCGTGCCCTGCCGTTACTCCAGCCTGCAGGATGCCGAGATCCTCAAGACCTATCCTCAGTATGAGGTTGTCTGCAAGGCTCTGGAAGGCGGTATGTATCGTCCCGTGATTGCTGAGTGGACTCAGTTCTACACCATCCTGGGCGCTGAGATGGACAACATCGTCAACGGCGTCAAGACGGTCGATCAGGGCCTGGCCGATGCCCAGACTCAGTTGGAAGCTCTGATGAAGTAAGCATTCATTTAGCATGTAATGAAACGTGCGGCCGGGCGAAAAGCCCGGCCGCACAACAAAAAAGAATGTTTCCCCCATTCCTTTTAATGATTACGATCCGTAACGCTTCTGAAATGTGAGGCCGCTGTCATGAAAAGAAACGTAAATACCAAACTCCGCTCCGCAGATGCCCAGACCAAACGGTTTGGTTTGGGAATGCTGTCCCCTACCGTTGTGATCCTGCTGATCATGACGGCGTATCCTTTGTTCTTTACGCTGGTTTACAGCTTTACCGACTACAACCTTCTCCGCAGCCTGAAGAACGGGTCTCATTTTATCGCCCTTCAAAACTATACAAAGCTGCTGAGCGACCCGTATTTCCAGCAATCCATTCTCAACACCGTCAAGTTCACTATTCTTGCTGTGATCTTTGAGATGTTCATCGGTCTTGTGATGGCGCTGTTTGTCAACAGTCTGAAACGGGGCCAGAAAACCATGCGCACCCTGCTGCTCCTGCCGTATCTGCTGCCTACCGTCACTGTGGCTCTGAGCTGGCGCATGATGCTCTCTCCTAACTACGGCATTGTCAACCAGGTTTTGCAGGCTCTGCACCTGCCGGTCTACAACTGGTTTTCCGATATCCACACCGCCTTTGGCATGTTAGTGCTCATCGACGTGTGGCAAAGTGCTCCCTTTGTCTTCCTGCTGCTGTACGCTGCCCTGCAATCCGTGCCGCAGAGCCAGTACGAGGCTGCACGGATCGACGGCGCAAACCGCTTCAAGATCCTCTTTTATGTGACCCTTCCCAACATCAAGAACAGCCTGGCCCTGTGCGCCCTGCTGCGTACCATCGACAGCTTCCGTCTGTTCGACAAGGTGAACCTGCTGACCGGCGGTGGTCCCGCCAACAGCACCTCCACCATCACCCAGTACCTCTACAACTACGGTATCAAGTCCCTGGACTTCGGCTTCGGCAGCGCGGGCGCCATCGTGATGACCGTTCTGGTCCTGCTGCTTTCCAGTGTGTACATCAAACGTGCGATTTCGTAAGTGCTTATGGAAGAGAAGAAGTTAACAGTTACTTTTGTAAATGTGGGCTACGGCGAGGCTATTTTACTGGAAAGCCCGGATCCCTCCAAGCCTGACGGCGTATTCACCGCTCTGATCGACGGCGGCAGCGCCGAGGACAGCGAATTCGCGGACCGCTCCTCCGGTCGGGTCCGCATTGAGGAATATCTGGAAAAACGGGGGACCCGCCGTCTGGATCTGGCCGTCAGCACCCACATCCATGAGGATCATCTCTGCGGTCTCCTGCGGGCAGCCCGGATTACCCCCCCGGCGGTGCTGTGGGCGACAATGGCAGCGGCAAATCCACGCTGCTCAAAGCGCTTCTCGGTCTTATGAAGCCTATGGAGGGCCGGATCTTTACCGATCCCTCCGGCCTCTGGACGGCTCCGTGGCGAGAAACCTCTCTGAAAGCAAATTCATGCAGGCCCTGAATGACTACGGCACCCTTTGCGCTCTGGTAGAGGACCACGGCGGAACCATTCTTGCGCCGAAAAGTGGTCAGGAATTGGTGATTGCGCCAGATTTGACCGTTCAGATCCTGTCACCCTCTACAAAAAAACAGTTGGCCCTTGCGGACGAAATAAATGCGTTGTATAATAGTGCAAACGTTTGCAGTACGTTCCTCCAACGGTTGGACGCGCTGGATGCCCGCATGAACAACTACAGTCTCATTCTGCGGCTGAATTACCGGGGTACCCGGATTTTGCTGCCGGGGGACACCAATGTGACGGGCTATGACGGCATTGATCCCGCGGACCTGCGGGCGGACCTGTTCAAAGTGGGACACCACGGACAAAAAGACGGCGTCGACGAAGCGCTGGCCGAATTGATCCGTCCCACCGCAGTGGTCTGCTGCGCGTCCAGCGACCGCCGCTACAACAGCGCCCATCCGGATACCATGAAGCTGCTGGCAGATCATGGGGCAGCCCTGTATTTTTCCGACTGTCCCCCGGTCCCCGGTATGCAGATCCCGCCCCATGAGGCTCTGCGGTTTACCGTCGGCCCCAACGGCGCCTTGGACGTCCGGTATCTTCCGGCATCCGAAAACGAATAGGAGGAACACACCATGGCAGAAGTCATTTTAAAGAATATCAAGAAGATCTATCCCCATCAGGAGCCTAAGAAAAAGAAGAAGGGCGAGCCGGAGAAAAAGACCAACCTCCAGATCACGGAGGAGGGCGTTCTGGCCGTTGATAACTTCAACCTGCACATTCAGGACAAGGAATTCATCGTGCTGGTTGGCCCCTCCGGCTGCGGCAAGTCCACCACCCTGCGGATGGTGGCCGGTCTGGAGGAGATCTCCGGCGGCGAGCTGTACATTGGCGGCCAGCTGATGAACGATGTGGCCCCCAAGGACCGGGACATCTCCATGGTGTTCCAGAACTACGCCCTGTACCCCCACATGACCGTCCGGGAGAACATCGCTTTCCCCCTGAAGCTGCGGAAAATGGACAAGGCTGAGATCAATCAGCGGGTGGAGCAGGCGGCGGAGATTCTGGACATTACGGAGTATCTGGACCGCAAGCCCAAGGCCCTCTCCGGCGGCCAGCGTCAGCGCGTGGCTATCGGCCGCGCTATCGTCCGGGAGCCGAAGGTCCTGCTGATGGACGAGCCTTTGTCCAATCTGGACGCCAAGCTCCGCAACCAGATGCGGGCAGAGCTGATCAAGCTGCGCCAGCGCATCAACACCACCTTTATCTACGTGACCCACGACCAGACGGAGGCCATGACTCTGGGTGACCGCATCGTCATTATGAAGGACGGCGTCATCCAGCAGATCGGCACGCCGCAGGAGGTCTTTAACCACCCCGCCAACCTGTTTGTGGCCGGCTTCATCGGCATGCCTCAGATGAACTTCTACGACGCCGAGCTGGTGCTGGAGGACGGGCAGTATGCCGTGGTGCTGGATGGCGCCAAGGTGACCCTGCCGGAGGAGAAGCAGGCCAAGCTGAAGGCCAACGGCGCGGCAGCCGGCCCCATCACATTGGGCGTCCGGCCTGAGCACCTGATCCTCAGCGGCGACGAAGGCTCCATGATCCACGGCACCGTGGACGTCAGCGAGATGATGGGCAGCGCAGTCCATCTCCACGTCAGCGCCTGCGGCAGCGACACCATTATGATCGTTCCCACCACGGAGCTGGAAAGCACCTCTGCATTCACCATCGGCAGCCCTATCGCCTTTACCTTCAACGGCGTTATGGCCCATCTTTTCGACCGGAATACCCAGAAAAATCTGGAAGTATAAAAAGAATTGAGACTGTCGATAAAGTGGTAAATTCTCCGCGACGGTAAGGAAGGGTGTGCGCGGGAAACCCAAGAAGGGTGTCCTGTGCCATTGAAATCCTTAGTTTTCAGAACTTTTATAAAGTTCTGAAAACTTGTCCAGCGGGGCGAAAAAACTTTTTCGACACGCTGTGAATTACTTGAAAGGATCATACAGCGCATCCGCTCGCCCCAGACAACACCTGGGGCGAGCGGACCTGTTGGTTTCATGAGACTATGATGGATTACTTTCGTGAACTTAATTTTGTGTCTGTTGCTCTGCGGCTGCTGCTCTCTGCGCTCATCGGCTTCTCTCTGGGATTGGAGCGGGGACGCAAGCGCCGTCCTGCCGGGTGCCGGACCTATATGCTGGTGTGTATGGGAGCGACCCTGACACTGCTGCTCAGTCAATACGAATACATCATGGTCACCACCAAGTGGGCGTCTATTGCATCTGAAATCGGACTCCGGACGGATGTCTCCCGTTTTGGCGCACAGGTCATCAACGGCGTCGGCTTCCTGGGTGCCGGTACGATCCTTGTCACCGGCCGGCGGGAGGTCAAGGGCCTTACCACCGCGGCGGGCCTCTGGGCCTCCGCCTGTATGGGCCTGGCCATCGGTGCCGGTTTCTATGAATGTGTTTTCCTGGGAACGGTGCTGATCTTCCTTTCCATGCGCTATCTCCCCATCGTGGAAAACATGATGGTGGAACATGCCCCGTTTTTGAACATCTATGTGGAGTTTGAATCGCTGGACCACATTGGTGATGTAATCGGACGCATCAAAGAGCAGAACGCACAGGTTCTGGATGTGGAGGTTGACCACGGCAGGGGTTCGGGCTCCAGCAATCCCAGCGCGGTCTTTTCCCTGCGGCTGGCCAAACGCCATAGCCATTCCGATGTGCTGGTCTCCATATCCGAACTAGACTGCGTTTACACTGTGGAAGAATTTTAAAGGAGGGAGAAGATCTGATGCTGCCTATTTTTGATGGACTGCGTGACGTGACGCTTGCCTCCGTCACAACACGAATGCTGCTGGCTGTCCTCTGCGGCGGTCTTATCGGCATCGAGCGGGCTTACAAGCGCCGCCCTGCCGGCTTCCGCACTCACATTCTTATTTGTCTGGGTGCGGCGATCACCACACTTACCAGCCAATTTCTCTATCTTAATCTGCATTACTACACGGATATGGCCCGTCTGGGCGCGCAGGTGGTGGCAGGTATCGGCTTCATCGGCGCCGGTACCATCGTTGTCACCCGGCAGCATCGGGTCAAGGGCCTTACCACTGCGGCGGGTCTCTGGGCCTCCGCCATTATCGGCCTGGCACTGGGCGGCGGCTTCTATGAAGGCGCTCTGCTGACAACGGTTCTTGTGTTAGTGGCAGAATCCTTCCTCTCCCGACTGGAATACCGGATCCTGGACCATGTGCCGGAGATCAATCTCTACATGGAGTACACCGGAAAGCCTTGCTTGGAGGAAGTCCTGCGTTTCCTGCGGGAAAATAAGGTCTCCCTTCAGGATATGGAGATCACCCGCAACTCCGACAGCGAGAGCCACAACGCCTGCGCGATCTTCTCCCTGCGTTTCAGCAAGGGCGTTTCCGTGGATGAGCTGCTGACCCATGTATCTCAGATCGAAGGCGTTATCACCGTTCAGGAATTGTGATCCCTTCGGAACCGTGTTATACTGATCCTGCGGCGGAGCTTGCCGCTGAATAGCCTGTTTTTGTTACTTTAACTGATGAGGAGCGGAATATGAAAGAATACGATATCATGGTAGTGGGTCCTGTCTCTCTGGACCACAACATCGATTATTTGGGCAACGAGCGCAAAGAGGTGGGCGGCGCTGTTGTGGCTTCCGGCTTTGCCGCCGCCGGCAGCGGCGCAAAGACCGCCATCTTCTGCAAGTCCAACGCGGCGGACGCCGATGTGAAGGAGCGCTTCGCCGGAGTCAACGCGGACCTCTACTGGGCTGCGTCCAAGGCCACTTGCTCCATCCGCAACCAGTACTTCACCGCCGACAAGGAAAAGCGGGCCTGCACCTCTATGGGCGTGTGCGACCCCTTCCGGTTTGAGGAGCTGCCTCAGGTGAAAACCAAGGTCTATCACTTTGCCGGTCTGGTCTACGGCGATTTTGACGGCGCTCTGCTGGCGGAGGCCGCCAAGCATGGCAAGGTGGGTCTGGACGTGCAGTGCATGCTGCGCCATGTGGAGCCGGATAAGTCCATGGCCTTCCATGACTGGGCGGAGAAGAAGGAACTGCTGCCCCTGATGGATTACTTCAAGACCGACGCCGCCGAGGCGGAGGTCCTCACCGGCCTGACGGACCGCGTAGAGGCTGCGAAAATGCTCCATGACTGGGGCGCCAAGGAAGTGGTCATCACCCACAACACCGAGGTGTTGGCTTATGATGGCAACAAGGTCTACACCTGCCCCATCAAGGCCCGGAACCTCTCCGGCCGTACCGGTCGGGGCGATACCACTTTCGCCGGATATATCGCCGAGCGTCAGCGGGACAGCGTGGAGGAAGCGCTGAACTTCTGCACCGCCCTCGTCTCCCTGAAAATGGAGACCCCCGGCCCCTTTAAGGGCACCCGGGAGGACGTTCTGGCCTACATGAAGGAATTTTATTGATCGATCGAATACAGCCAGCCCGCCCGGAATGTTCCGGACGAGCTGGCTTTTTTCTATCTGTGGTTGGCGGTGCGGTTTACCGGGTCAGCGGGTCCACGGAAATATCCATGTCGATCTCAAAGGCCCGGTTCCACGGGAAGTGGTAATTGGAAAGACCGATCTTTCCCCAATGGGCTGTGACGGTATCCACATGGGGCTTCAGGCCGATGAGCAAGCTGCTGCGCTCTAAATTTTTCAGCACCGGGGCGGTGGCCTTATCCATCCCCGCTGTCAGCCGGGCGACAATGGCGGGACGGTCCAGCTCCGGCAGGCAGAAGTTGTTGGCGTCACCGCCAAGATCATTCCGCACATAGGACAAAATATCCTCCCGTACCACGTTTTTATAGCAGAAATCCTTTAAAATGCTGTCAGCAAGGGTCTTGCAGAAGGCAACCTCCTCCGCCTGCGAGGTCCGGCCCTGAATGAGATGGGCATAGCGGGCTACACCGTGACTCAGGGCCGTGCCGGTGACGATGGCCATATCCAAAAAACCGGCGTAGCTCAACAGCTTGCCCAGCTCCGCCTTTTTCGTCAGGGCGTCATGGAAGGCAGTGCCGTACTGACCGTTGCCTGCGTCAATGAGAATTACCGGCAGATCAGCCTTCAGACGTTCATTCAGCACGGCGGTCAACTCCTGGATGTACTGCTGCTTCTGGACTGCGTCCTCCGGCTGGGTCAACACCAGCACATAGAGGTCCGCAAAGGCGGGGGTGTCCTCCGCTGTCAGGCCGAAGTAGTCCAGATGCTCTGCCACGATCTCCGTCAGGGGCTTGTAATCATAGTCGCAGGCGGGCCGATCCTCCGTGCCGCCGAAATATTGCACATTGACCTGTGCGCCGTTCCAGCCAATCTCGCTGAGATACAGCTTGGTCACGGCCTTGAAAGCCAGATCATCTACACCGGAAAGGATAACATCGCCTGCCCGCAAACGGGCCTGCAAATAGGAGATCTCATTTTTTTGGATGCAGTCCTCGGAGGAGGAATCGTCAATGCCAATGAGCACATGGAACCGGTCGCCGCCGATCCGGCTGACGGTTTCCAACAGTTCTCCGCTGAGGGTCAGCTTGTTGATTCGGTGCTCCGTGTAGCGGAGGGCGGCATCGTGCATCGCGCTGTCCTCAAAGCGCAGCAGATCGTGGCCGTCGGCGTCCGTATCGTAGGTGGCGCGGATATTTTCCAGCGTCAATTCGTCCCCAGTGAGGGTTTTCCGGGGTGCCGCGCCGATGGTCCGCATGGCGTTGTAGTATTCCAGCGTGCCGCCGGCGTAGCCCACGGTGGGGGCCAGCCGCATAACGCTGTCCAGCAGCCAGACCTCGTTGTTGGGGTCCTCCGCCAAAGCGGACAGCAGGCTTTCCAGCAAATCTGTCAGAGGCCACGGCTTGCCGTCACGCTCTGTGGTGGTTTTCGCCAGACGGGAGGCCACCAGTCCGCCGTAGAGCAGCTGGTCCACGGAAAGAAGGTAGCGGTCACAGCCTGATGCCTCCTGTTCCAGCACCCAATCGTACAGGAGGCCGGGATAGCCGCTTTGCCCGGTCCAGGATTGTGTTTCCAGACCGTTTTCGGCGTAATAGTCCTCCATCTGCCCATCCAGCAGTGTTTTGAACATCCATTCCTCTGGCATATTCAGGACATACCCCAGACTTTCCGCCAGATATTCCACCCGGCCCACGTTGTCAGGCCGGTCATCCAGCGGAACGTAGGCGATCACGGCACGGTCTGACTCCGCATCCGGCAGATCCAGCGGAGGGCGGGCACCGCAGCCGGACAGAAGGGCCAGACATAAGGCTGCTGCCAAGATTCGTTTTTTCATGGGTCCTCCTTTTGGGGTTTTAAATGGGCGTATTCCAAAAAGAGCGGAGCATTCGCTCCGCTCTTTTGTGATCTCCCTTACAGGCCGAAGCTGCTGAGGTCCAGACCGCCGGTGACGCCGTTCATGCTATTCTCCATGGCGTCATTGGCCTGACGCAGCGCCTCATTGACGGCGGAGACCACCAGATCCTGCAGCATCTCCACATCCTCGGGGTCCACGGCCTCCGGCTTGATGGTGACGGAGAGGACCTCCTTCTTGCCGTTGACCTTGGCCTCCACAACACCGCCGCCTACGCTGGCGGTGAACTCCTGCGCCTCAACGGCGTCCTGTGCTTCAGTCATTTTCTCCTGCATAGCGGCGATCTTCTGCTGAAGCTCCGCCTGACGGGCGGCTCCGGAAATTTTGCCGTTGGTGAAGCCGCGGCGTGCACTGTAACCCATAGTAAATTTCTCCTTTTATTTGATTTCAATATTGTCAAACTGACTGCCGAATTGCAGCAGCTGCTTCAGATTTTCCTCCGGGGACGGCTTTGGCGGCTCTCCCTCCCGGAGCAGTAACCGCACCGGCTGGCCGGAGACCTTTTCCGCCTCGGCGGACAAAACACCCCGTACCCGGTCATTGTCCAAACGGTTCAGAGTGATCTCATCGGGTGCAAACACTGTTAGCTGATCGCCCTCCAACACGCCGCCGCACAGGTCCAGAAACGCCCGGTACATGGGAGGGATCTGGCCCTTGCAGTTTTCGGACAGAGCCTTCCACCAGTCACCGCTGACGGGCGCGGCGCTGTGAATGGCCGTCTGTGGCTTCGGCGCTGAAGGAATGGAGGCTGCCGGCTTGGCCGGGACGGCCTTGGGCTGTGCGGGCCGGACAGGAATGGCGTCCTCGGGAATGTCAAAGACCCGTTCACCGGGTTCCTCCCGCATGGGCGGCTCCTCCGGCAGCGGCGGCTCGTCCCAAGGGGGCGGGTCCTCCGCAGGCGGTGGTTCCACAGGTTTGGACGCGGGCTTTGCAGGGGCCTGAGACACCGGTGCTGCCCCGATCGCCTTTGCGGCAGAGACGCGTTGGTTCACGGCGGCGGAGATCGCAGCGCCGCGGGCCGCTGCGTCCTCTAACCGGGTGATCCGGTTTTCCAAGGCGGTGAGATCGCCGCAGAGACTTTCGTCGCACAGCCGCAGGAGACAAAGCTCCGCATCGGTGCGGCGGTCGGCGCTGTAATAAAGATCAGCCGCGGCCTTTTGCAAGGTGGAGGCCAGATAGAGAAAACGGTTGGAGGGGACATCCTTGCCCAGTTGGTCCAGTGTGGCGCTGTCAAATCCGCCGGACAGCAGCGCTGCACCGCCCTCCGGGGCGGTTTTCCGCAGCAGCAGATCCCGGGTCAGGGTGGAAAGCTCACCCAATACAGCGCCTACATCCTTGCCTCCGGCGTACAGCTCGTTCAGCAGCAGCAGCGCCGCCTGGGCATTCCGGTCCAGAATGTGCCGCATGAGCTGGGCAGTTTGCAGATTGCCTGCCAGACCCAACACCTCCAGCACCGCCCGGCTGTCCACTGTGCCGCCTGCGGCAGCACATTGATCCAGAAGGCTCAGGCCGTCCCGCAGAGCGCCGTCTGCCAGACGGCTCAGCAGCTCGGCACCGTCCGCCGTCAGGTCAATGTGCTCCTGACCGGCCACATAGGTCAGCCGCTGGGCGATGTCCTTGGGGAGAATGCGTTTAAAAGAGTAGCGCTGGCACCGGGAGAGAATGGTGGCTGGCACCTTGTGCAGTTCCGTGGTGGCCAGAATAAACATGAGGTGGGCCGGCGGCTCCTCTAAAATTTTCAGCAGTGCGTTGAAGGCCGCCGTGGACAGCATGTGGACCTCGTCCACGATGTAGACCCGCTTTTTTACGTTGGCCGGGGCGTAGATGGCCTCATCCCGCAGGGCCCGGACCTGATCTACGCCGTTATTGGAGGCGGCGTCCAGCTCCAGAACATCCAGAAAGCTGTCGCTTTCCAGCCCCAGACAGCTGGGACACTGACAGCAGGGGTCGCCGTTTACAGGGTGCTCACAGTTGACGGCCTTGGCCAGAATTTTGGCGCAGGTGGTCTTGCCGGTACCTCTTGTGCCGGTAAACAGATAGGCATGGGAGGTACGGCCCTCTGCCACCTGCTTTTTCAAGGTCTCGGTGATGTGCTCCTGACCGATGACGTCGGAAAACACCTTGGGCCGCCACTTGCGGTACAGCGCCTGATACATGGAACACACCTCCTGAAAAATCGAATCCGCGGGAAGGAAGGGCACGCGGGCAGCCCCCAAAGGGTGCCCTGCGCATATGAAAACATCCTCCGTTTGCAGACACGGAACCGGCGTCCTCGCGGCACATGGAACATCCCGCTTAATGCTGCTCGGTTCCCCGCCTGACATGGTTCACGGGGCTCCATTGCGCGAGACCGGCTCCGCGTCTGCAAGCGGAGGATGAATTGCGGAATCTATTATACGATATTTTTTCTGAATTATCAACTGGAAATTTTGTTTTTACCGGCAGTTGTGTCGGTGTTTCCGGGGGAATACTTGCCTTGACAGAAGGAATGGAGTATAATGGCACCGTAATTTTAAACTGGGATTGTTTACCCGAAAGGAGGGGCCATGGAGACCGTCGGGCGCTTCGCGCCGTCCCCCAGCGGGCGGCTGCATCTGGGAAATCTTCTGTGCGCCCTGCTGGTGTGGCTCTCCGCCAGACAAAAGGACGGCCGGGTCCTGCTTCGGGTGGAGGATCTGGATACCGCCCGCTGTCCCCGGAGGTACAGTGAGCAGATGGAGCGGGATCTCCAATGGCTGGGGCTGGATTGGGATATCGGCCCCGGAAGGGACAACGGCACCGGCCCCTATTACCAGAGCCAGCGGACGGAGATCTACCAAGCGGCACTGGAAACGCTGCGGGAAAAGGGCCTTGTTTATCCCTGCTTCTGTACCCGGGCGGAGCTTCACGCTGCCTCCGCTCCTCACCGGGAGGACGGGCAGGTGGTCTATGCCGGGACCTGCCGCCGTCTCACCGCGGCGGAGATCGTGGAAAAAAGCAGAAACCGCGCCCCGGCCCTCCGGCTGATAACGCCGGAGGAGCATTGGGGCTTTACAGACGGCCACATGGGCCGATACGAGGAAAATCTGGCGGCGGACTGTGGCGATTTTCTGCTGCGACGGTCCGACGGGATGTTCGCCTACCAGTTAGCTGTGGTGGTGGATGACGCCGCCATGGGCGTGACGGAGGTGGTGCGGGGCGCTGACCTGCTGGACTCTACCCCCCGCCAGCTGTACCTCTATTATCTGTTGGGCCTGACGCCGCCGGTTTTCTACCATTTCCCCCTGCTGCTGACGGCGGAGGGGCGCCGCCTTTCCAAGCGGGACGGCGCCGTGGGGCTGGACAGCTTGCAGGACAGGCTGCCCCCGGAGGAAATTTTGGGACGGTTGGCGTTCTTAGCAGGGTTCAACCCCTCCGCAGCGCCAAAAACGGCGGAGGAGCTGCTGGCGGACTTCGCGTGGGAGAAGGTGCCGCGTCAGGATATCCGGATCCCGGCAGGACTTTTTTGTTAAGGTTTTTCAAAACGGCTTGTTTTTGCGGCGGAGCCGCGATAGGATCATATGGAACCAGTGGGACGGCGCAATGCGCCGGAAAGGAGCACTATGCGGATCATTGTTGTGGGCGCGGGTAAGGTAGGCACCAGCCTGACCGCCCAGCTTATCCGGGAGCACCGGGTCACGGTCATCGATCAGGAACCCAAGCTCATAGAAAACATTATCAATGTCTATGACGTTATGGGCGTCTGCGGCAACGGAGCCAGCTATGAGGTCCAGAAGGAGGCGGAGGTAGGCAAGGCGGATCTGCTGATCGCCACCACCTCCAGCGACGAGATCAATATTCTGGCCTGCCTGGTGGCGAAAAAGCTGGGCGTGGCCCACACCATCGCCCGCATCCGCAACCCGGAGTACGAGACGCAGCTCCGCTTCATGCGGGGCGAGCTGGGCCTCACCATGTCCATCAATCCGGAAAAGGCAGCGGCCCACGAGATCGCCCGTGTGCTGCGGTTCCCGGCGGCCATGAAGCTGGAATCCTTCTCCAAGGGCCGCTTAGAGCTGGTGGAATACCGACTGCCGGAGGGGTCCGCCCTGGACGGCGTGCGTCTGCTGGACATTTACCGGAACGCCCGGGCCAGAGTTCTGATCTGCGCCGTGTCCCGGAAGGGACAGACCACCATTCCCTCCGGTGATTTTGAGCTGAAGACCGGAGACAAGATCTATGTCACCGCCGCGCCGGAGCACCTGTCTGCATTCTTCCAGTATCTGGGCGTTTTCAGAAAGAAGGCGTCTACGGTAATGATCGTGGGCGCCAGCAAAATGTGCTACTATCTGGCGGATGAGCTGCTGCACATGGGCATGAGCGTGAAGATCGTCGATCAGAGCGAGGCCCGCTGCGCCCAGATGAGCGAGCAGCTGCCCCGGGCACTGGTCATTATGGGAGATGGCACCGACAGTGAGCTGCTGGCGGAAGAGGGCATCGACCGCACAGACGCGTTCGTGGCCCTGACGGGGCTTGATGAGGCCAATATCCTCATGGCCATGTGTGCCTCCCGGCAGACGGAGCAGTGCAAGGTGGTGGCGAAGATCAACCGCCGGTCCCTGATGGATCTGGTCAGCAGTGAAGGGATTATTGACAGCGTGGTTTCTGCCCGGGACGTGACTACGGAGCTGATCGTGCAGTATGTCCGGGCCATGGAGGGCGCCGCCGGTTCTCAGATCAAGACCCTTCACCGATTGGTGGAGGGCGCGGTGGAGGCCCTGGAATTCCATGTGGACCGGGACCCCGATCTGGTGAACGTGCCGCTGCGGGAGCTGAAGCTGCGGAGCGGTGTCCTGATCGCGGGCATCGTCCGGCGGGACGGCGAGATCGTCATTCCCGGCGGCAACGATACCATTCGGGCCGGGGACGATGTGATCGTGGTCACCCAGGACACGGCCTTACAGGAGCTGCGGGATATTCTGCGGCAGGGATAAGAGGGTAGACTATGAACACACGAATGATCGGCTTTTTGCTGGGGCGGATTCTGATGGTGGAGGCGGGACTGCTGGCCCTGCCGCTGCTGACGGCACTGCTGTACGGGGAACCCCTGATGCCGTGGCTGGCCACCATGCTGGTTTTGGCGGCCATCGGCGGAGCACTGAGCCTGCGGAAGCCGGAACGCACCGCACTCTATGCCAAGGACGGCTTTGCCGCCGTGGCGCTGGTGTGGCTGCTGATGTCCGCTTTTGGTGCATTGCCCTTTGTGCTCTCCGGGGACATTCCCAACTATATAGATGCCTTTTTTGAAACGGTATCCGGCTTTACCACCACCGGCGCTTCCATCCTGACGGCGGTGGAACCCCTCAGCCGGGGCGGCCTGTTTTGGCGCAGCTTTACCCACTGGGTCGGCGGCATGGGCGTGCTGGTGTTCGTCATGGCGATCCTGCCTATGAGCGACGGTCACACCATGCATATCCTCCGGGCAGAGATGCCGGGGCCTACGGCGGGCAAGCTGGTCAGCCGCATGAGCGATACCGCCAAGATCCTCTATGGTATGTATTTTGTCATGACGCTGGTGATGATCGGACTGCTGCTTCTGGGCGGCATGGACCTTTTCGATGCCAGCGTCCACGCCTTCGGTGCTGCCGGTACCGGCGGCTTTTCCAGCCGGAACGCCAGCGTGGGAGCCTACAACAGCGCATATATCGACGTTGTTACAGGTATCGGGATGCTGGCCTTCGGCATCAACTTCAATCTGTATTACTTCCTGCTGATGCGCCGCTTCCGGGACGTGGCCAAGTCCGAGGAGCTATGGGCGTATCTGGGCATCGTGGCCTTTTCCACCGTTACCATCGCGGCCAATATCCGCCATCTGTACGGCGCGGTGGGGACTTCTCTGCGCCACGCCTTTTTCCAGGTGTCCTCCATCATCACCACCACAGGCTATGCCACGGTGGATTTTGACCAGTGGCCTGGCTATGCCAAGACGGTGCTTGTGCTGCTGATGTTCGTGGGCGGCTGCGCCGGGTCCACCGGCGGCGGTCTGAAGGTCACCCGTGTGGTGACATTGGTGAAGGCTGCCTTTATGGATATGCGGAAAATGATCCACCCCAACGCCGTTGTCAACGTGCGGATGGAGGGCCGGGCCATGCCGGAGAAGCAGGTCCGGGGCGTACAGGCCTATTTCTCTGTATATATGCTGCTGTACGCGGTGTCCTGGCTGCTGCTGAGTCTGAACGGCTTTGACCTGCTGTCCACCTTCACGGCGCTGAGCGCCTGTATCAACAACATCGGTCCCGGCTTAGGCATGGTAGGCCCCACGGGGAACTTCTCCGCCTTTGCACCGTGGGCCAAGCTGCTGCTGAGCTTTGATATGCTGGCGGGGCGGCTGGAGATCTTCCCCATGCTG
>OLSD01001181.1_pt1 | contig 22712 bp, 29 predicted proteins | sample 1672211 | NCBI WGS metagenome assembly OLSD01 (sample SAMEA3136659, study PRJEB25190) | human gut metagenome | reverse complement strand
CGCGCAAGGCGGTCATCACCTGCCCGCTGGCGTTCGGTGAAGTTGGCGTCAAGGAACGTGTTCGGAATGCGCTGCGCTACAAAAAGCCCGCGTTCTGGGTGATCGCGGCGTCGGTCACCGTGTGCATCGTCGTGGCGGTGTGCTTTCTGACAAATCCGCCTACGGATACCGATGCCGCCGGATTGGTCGGTTTCCATCGGGAACAGGTCACTTATGCCGATGTAACGGACGAAAGCGGCGCGCAGCCATCCAACGTCCAGTTGACGGCGGAGGAAACGGACGCCGTCTACGCTCTGCTGGATGCCCTGCAATACAAACGCCTTGGTGCTGCGTCAGCAATGGAGGACTGCTATGCAAGGCTCTATTTTATCAGCGCCGCGGGCGAACGCTGCGAGATCATGCTCTCTGAGCGTGAAATGCTGGTCAACCCCATTACTGACGGCAAGACAGCGCGGCTCTATGAGCTGCGTTCCGGAAGTACGGAGTTGAGAGACTATCTGTTTGGATGTATTGGCGCAAGCGAGTCGGCAGAGGAGGAAATGAAAACCATGACCGAGCCGACGCTGTCGCTGACGCTCACCGTTCCCGCTGCATGGGAGGATATTGCAGAGCTCTCCGCCTGCGACAAGGGGACTGCCTATCTGGGATATGGGATCATGCTGTTCCATCTGTCGGAAAAGAATGCACTTGCGGCGTATCCCGACGGGGGAATGGGCAGCGTATGGTGGCTGGTCGCTATGAGCTGGGATAATTTCAAGGAATTGAGGGGCTATGACGCACTGCCTGTCCCCGAGATTCTCGGCATCGCCGAGTATGTCCTCGGAGCCGATGATGAGTATGTGTATCTGCTGGTGTTGCCGTCCGATGTGCAGTTCCTGGAAAACGATCCTGTCAGCTATCGCCAATACAAGGCACTGCAAATCGACTCACAAGGCGTACTCACGCGATTTTTGAAGGACAACGGAATCCGCATAAATGAAGTGTGCCCTGCCTCCTCCGTATTTTCGCCCCCTGCGTGCGGCGATGCAGTCACTCCGCCGGACGCGGTGCGCAGCGGCACTGTGAGCGATACATCGTATGATAGAATTCTTACCGGCGCCGGTGAGGGCGAAGAACAGCGCACGCCCGAAAATGACGCAGAGCATACCGCGTATTCTGTTAAGACCCATGCAATGACCGCCGAGGAGAGGGACGCGCTTGATGCGCAGACCGATCCCGCTCCCGCCGCAGGGACGGCCTTTCTGCCCAGAAGCGGTAATGGCAGCACAAGCGGAAACATCTGTGCGCCGTTCACTGCAAAGGCATCGGACATAGCGTTTGTCATGTATAGCGCACCCGGTGCGGCCAATTACAACGTGCGGCTTTGTGTCGGAGAACCCGGTTCCGGTGAGTGGGCATCAAGCTCTGTGACCGCTGCGGTAAACAGCGGCGTCCGCTTCTCCGGGCTGACCATTGGGCAGTCCTACTACATGGAGGTCAGCTCTGATACGCTTTCCAGCGCCGGATGCACGGCATTCTATACCATGGTCGGCGGAACACCAAAATAAGCTTGGGAGGATCATATGGATGAGTATTCGGTGTGGATAGATGAGACGGGGAAAATCGTCTCATTCCATGAAATAGATAATGGCGAGCTTATCTATTTTGATCAGCGCGAAGGATTTCTTACTTATCTTAGTACACTGACCACGCAGGGCTATCGGTTCCAGTAGGCCTTTTCGGTTTTGCAGGATATTTCCAGCACGCGGGAGGACTTTAAAATTCTATAAAGTCCTCTCCGGTCAGGACGAGATCGAGACATTCCTCGCGTATCTTCGCGGCGATCGCTCCGGCGGCTCACCATGGCGCTATCCGGACGATGAATTTGTGCAACAGCCTGTTGCACAAATTACTTGGTATCACCATATTGCCCTGATGGACAAGGTGAAGAATGCAGATGAGCATATTTGGTATGCCGAACAGGTTGCTAAAAACGGCTGGTCGCGCAACGTGCTGGTCCATCAGATCGAAAGCGGGCTGTATCAGCGGCAGGGACGGTGGGGTGGTCAGTGCAGCCCATATAGGCTGTACAGTGCTTACAAATGTTACTTTTAGCCGCTATACCTCCAACTCGTATAAAGCCATTGACCGACCGTTGGGATAATCCAGAATATCCACGATTTTATAGCCTGCGGACAGATGGATCTCCCTGGCGACCTTCTCCTCCAGTCCGGTGTCCAGCCGGATATACCGAACACCACGATTGCGGCACTCTGCCCGGATTGCCTCTGTGACCAGCTTTGTCATGCCCATCCCGGCGAATTTGCGCCGCACGCATCACAGAGATTGCTTTTTCAACCTGATTAAAATTGATCTTTAACTCACACATAAAACTCCCAAAATTTCCAGACGCACCTTGACAGATAGCCAAGTGCAGGTACTATTATGAAAATAGCACAGGAAAAATCGAAACGCAAGGAGTGGTTTATTATGAGTAAAAAGGTACTGATCATTTCCTCCAGTCCCCGCAAGGGCGGCAATTCCGAAACGCTGGCAGCAGCCTTTGCCGAAGGCGCACAGGCGGCAGGGCATCAGGCGGAAACCGTGTATCTGCGGGAAAAGCAGATCGGCTACTGTAAGGGCTGCTTCGCCTGTCACGAGCTGGGACACTGCGTCCTCAAGGACGACGCCGCGGCGATTGCCGCCAAAATGCACGACGCCGATGTGCTGGTGTTCGCCACGCCCGTCTACTATTACTGCGTCAGCGGTCAGCTCAAGACCCTGCTGGATCGCGCCAATCCGCTGTACGACAGCGACTATGCCTTCACGAAAGCCTATCTGCTGGCGGCGGCGGCAGAGGACGCGCCGGAGACCTTCGATGGCACGGAGAAGGCCGTGCAGGGCTGGGTGGACTGCTTCCCCCGCTGCACGCTGGCAGGCACGGTGTTTGCAGGCGGCGTTAACGGTGTGGGCGAGATCGCCGGGCATCCCGCTCTGGAACAGGCCTATCAGATGGGCAAAGAAGTCTAATAAGACAACATCTGACGTACTTTCCTCAACCACGCAAATATAGCAAGTCCCCAAGCCGTTTTGACGCAAACGGCTTGGAGACTTTTTTCGGTTGGAAGAGACAGCTTCACTCAATACTTGAGTATGACCGTCCTGCATTCCTCGCAGATGGAGGCCGGAACTCTCGTCCGGTGGCTTGCCTTGAGGTCTGTGATTTTCACAAAGCCATCGGCATTCTTCGCGTTCTCAAACACACCCGGTACCTCGTTTGCAAAGCTGAACGCGCCGTCCTTGCTGCAAAAGAGATACCCCTCCCGCATTTCTTTTCCACATTCGGGACATTTCATGATCGCACCTTCTTTTATTCGTTGGATTTCTGACCTGCACGCAGGGCCTTCTGCATCCGCTCCTCAAAGACCTCCGCCTTGATGAGCGCGATGCCCTGCTCCTCGTCGCCGAGGACAACCAGGCGGTCGCCTTCGCTCAAGCGAAAGGTATCCCGCGCCGCCTTGGGGATGACGATCTGACCCTTGGCGCCCATCGCCACCGTTCCCCACAGGTGCTTGCCCATCGGGGCGGGCGCCACCCGTGCTTTGCCGACCTCCTCATCCTGATGGACGAGGGCATCGATGGAGACCCCGTAGAATTTTGCCAATCGGTCGCATTTTTCAATGTCGGGGATCGTTTCGCCCTGCTCCCATTTGGAATAGGACTGGCGCGAGATGCCGATGACCTCCGCCACCTCCTCCTGCGTCATGCCGCGGATGTTTCGCAGGAGCGCCAGATTCTCTGCCAGCATACTGACCACCTCCTTGTCTGTGCCATCATTATACGGCGTGAAAAGGAAAGTTTCCACCATACAAACTTGTCAGAAAAGTGCTTTTTGTGTTCGTTTTGCCTGCGCGGACTCTGCCCTTTTTCAGAAAGCTTTCAATACAGCGCCGCGATGATGTCCACGCACTTGTCGATGCCGATAACGCCGCTGTCCAGCGTCAGGTGGTAGTTCTGGGCATGACCCCACTTCATGTTGTTGTAGAAGCGATGATACGCCGCGCGGCGCTTGTCCTTATCCCGCAAACGCTCCTCTGGGGACTGCTCCCACTCGCCGTAGACCTCCACGATGCGCTTGGCGCGAAACGCCATGTCCGCATGGATACCGTAAAATCGTTGGTCGCGCCCAAGGCGGTGACACTGGCCAGTGTGATGTTTTCCCTGCGCGCAAGCTCCTTCACCTGCTCGAGGATCTCCTCGCCTCTGTCGATCCGCGCCACGATTTTATCGTCAAATCTTCTGTATTCCATCGTAAAACACTCCTTGCGTTTCGATTTTTCCTGTGGTATTCTTATCATGGCACTTGCTCTTGGCTTTCTGTCAAGACGCATTTGAAAATTTTGAGAGTTTTGTGTACCTGATCGGGCGGGGGAGAGATGTTCAGTCTACCCATCTTTGCACTGCTCACGTTGACTCTGTCAATGTGTTACACGATTCAGATCATGAATTTTGCGTTCTCCTGCTATACTCAACGATGAGTACAGAAGTGAAATGCATATCTCTGGATATTTGCTCATAGGGAAGAAGCAGAAAGCAGAGGATCAAAAGAGTAACAATGAAAAGCAATAACGGATTTCACAAATACGTGCCGTCCATGCTGCTGTTCCTGCTGTTTGAAGCAGTAGCGGTCACGCTGTGGCTCACAAAGGACAATTTATTCTACCTGCTGAATTTCAGCTACATCGGAGCCTGCCTTGGACTCGGAACGGCACTCTTTACCGCCGGGAAGCGCTATGCCCGCCATTTCGTGCAGCTGGCGGTGGGCAGCTATATGCTGCTCTACCTCGGCGTCATCTCCCGCGAGAATATGCAGATCGAGGGCTTCTGGTACTATCTGTTTCTCGGCGTTTTTGAAGCGGCGACTATTCACTATGCAGTGGCAAAAATATTTGGCCCGCTGCTGTTCGGGCGAGGCTGGTGCGGCTATGCCTGCTGGACGGCCATGGTGCTGGATTTTCTGCCCTACAAGCAGCCGCAGAAGCTACGTAGGGAAAAACTGGGCGTTCTGCGCTATGTAATGTTCGTCCTGTCACTGGCACTGGTTTCGGGGCTGTTTCTGATGAAAGTTGCGCACTTGGAGCAAATCATGTTCTGGCTGTTCCTCGCCGGAAACGCGCTCTATTACCTTGCGGGCATTGCGCTGGCCTTTGTCTTCAAGGATAACCGGGCGTTCTGCAAGTATCTCTGCCCTATCACGGTATTCCTCAAGCCTATGAGTTACTTTTCTCTGCTGCGCGTCCACTGCGACGAGGAGAAGTGCGTCCACTGCGGCAAGTGCCTGCGGATCTGCCCGATGAATGTGGAGGTCAACAAGGAATCCCGCAAGCGGAAAAACGGAACGGAGTGTATTCTCTGCTACGAGTGCACAAAGGCCTGTCCCACAAAGGCGCTGCATTGATCTCCCGCCACCCCTGCCACAGAACAACGGAGCTTTCGCGTAAGCGAAAGCTCCGTTGTTCTTATCTGCCGGTAGAGCGTGACTTGAAACACGGTGCCGTTCGCTGCGGAGCTGAATGCCAAAATTTCCCCGCCCGGCTTTCTGCCAGTTCCTTGGCTGCTTATGAATGCAGAAAGCGAGTATCTGCATCCTGCTCTACATGGTGCTGGCGACCAGCTTGAAAAAAGCCTATGTTCGTCACCACGGCGAGCTGCTGTAAGAGAAGGTACACAATGAACCGAAAGAATATTTGGATGGCGCTGTTCGGAACGGTGGGCTTGTTCGGACTCAACATGGTTTTTTGGGTGTCCATGGCGGCGGTCACGCTGACCATGGTCGTGATGAATGTAGCCTTTTTGGGCATGAAGCCCCGGAAGAAAGTGACCGAAGAGATCAAAACGCTTGACCGGGCGGCAGCATGGACAATTTATCTTGCGGGATCTTCTCAGTCAAACCGGGCGTTATGCGAATCATAAGATTCTCTTGATCTCGTCAAGATTCTCGGCAAAATAGATGCCCGCCTGCCGCTCTTCGGACGACAGTCCCTTTTCGATCATGCGATGCAAAAGCGCTTTCAGGTCGTTGTAGTAGCCGTCCAGATTATAGAGGATGCACGGCGCGCTCAGGTGCTTCAAGGACACCTTTGACAGGACCTCTGCAATTTCCTCCAATGTTCCCGTGCCGCCGGGGAAGGCGATGAAGGCGTCGCCCAGCTCGATCATTTTCTTCTTGCGCTCCGACATGTCCTCGGTCACGATCAGGCGAGTCAGGCCCTCGTGCTGAAATTCATTTTCGATGAAGAACTGCGGCTCGACGCCCGTGACTTCGCCGCCGGATCTCAGAACACTGTCCGCGATCGCGCCCATCAGCCCGGATTTGGAGCCGCCATAGACCAGCGCGTTCCCACTGCTTCCGATCCATGCGCCCAATTCCTCGACCGCTTTTCGTAAGAGCGGGTCATTTCCTTCATTTGCACCAAGATAGACGGTGATATTCATGCAAGACTTCCTCCACTTTATCAAATTACCCACATACTAACACATTGCCTCTATCAAATCAATTATTTGTGAGGTGACCTGTTTGGTGCATACTCAGCTGTCGTCGATTGCGTGCAAAAAGACCCCATTCATGGAACGATGAGCGGGGCCTTGATTCGTTTTATTCAGCCGGTTGTCGCGTTGAGCATTAAGCGCGCCTTTATCATTTTTTAGAGGCCTCCTTGCCGATGACATTCTTTCTCGTAAGCTATTGCTCCAATACCGCCGCAAGCTCTGCCATCATGGCGAGCTCTGCGCGGTCGCCCCACTGGCCGACGCGCCAGACAAGACTGTCGACGAGGATCTCGCCCGTGCCGCCGCGGGTGGCGGCTCTGTGCGACGGATACGCGCGGAAGCCGAGAAAAGAGACGAACCGGGGCCGGCAGGTCATTGACCCACCGGCCCCGGCTCGATATGAGAAAGAGAGAGAAAAGCAAAATCAGTCGATCGGGCAGGTCCAGCCGAAGGGATCAGGCTTTGTGCCCCACTGGATGCCGGTCAGCTCGTCATAGAGCCTGCGGGAAAGCGCACCGATCTTGTTGCCGTTGATCGGATAGTCCCTGCCGTCCCAGCTCAGCGTGCCGATGGGGGAGACAACGGCGGCAGTGCCGACGCACCACGCCTCCTCCAGCGCGCCGCTTTCGGCGGCCTTGAACAGCTCATCTACGCTCAAAAGACGCTCTTCGACCGGAACGCCCCAGCTCTTGAGAAGCTCAATGGATGACTTGCGCGTGATACCGCGCAAGATGGAGCCGGTCAGCGCCGGGGTGACGACGGTGCCGCCGATTTTGAACATGACGTTCATGCCGCCGCCCTCCTCCACGTACTTGCGCTCCACGCCGTCAAGCCATAAGACCTGCGAATAGCCTTTGGCCTCGGCACGCTCACCGGCACGGGTGGACGCACCGTAGTTGCCGCCGCATTTGGCTTCGCCTGTGCCGCCGCGCACCGCGCGCACGTCCTCCGTTTCGACCATGATGGGCACGGGCTTCAAGCCGTCGGAGAAATAGCTGCCGGAGGGAGAGAGAATGATGGCGAATGTCGCCTCATGCACGCCGTGCAGGGCGAGCGTCGGGTCGGTGCCAAATAGGAAGGGGCGGATATAAAGGGACGTACCGGGTGCGTCCGGCACCCACGCCTTGTCGACCTTGACCGCCAACTTGATGGCCTGCAGCGCATCATCGGGGTCAAGCTGCGGCAGACCCAGACGCTCGCAGGAGCGGTTCAGACGGGCAACGTTTTCCCAGGGACGGAAGAGCTGCACGCCGCCGTCGGGACGGCGATAGGCCTTCAGCCCCTCAAAAACCTCCGTGCCGTAGTGCAGCACGCTTGCCGCAGGGGACATGGTGATGGGCCCGTAGGGCACGATGCGCGCATTGTGCCAGCCTTTATCAGAGTTGTAGTCCATGAGGAACATATGGTCGGTGAACACGGTGCCGAAGCCGAGACGGTCGGACGGGGGCAGCGTGCCGGGGTGAGTCGTTTGGGTGATCGAGATATTCATAATGATAGCCTCCTTGCGCGCTCGGCGCAGATTAGATTTCCTTGAGATGTTCCATGTTGCGGCGAATACCCTCGCAGCAGGCATGGAAGGATGCCTGCTCACTTTCTGTCAGCGGCAGCTCGACGACCTGCTCGACGCCGTTTTCACCGATGACGCAGGGAACGCCTGCAAAAAGCCCTTCCTCGCCGTACTCGCCGCACAGCTCCGCGCTTGCCGGAAGAATGACCTTCTCATCGTGCAGCACGGCGTAGGCCATGCGCGCGGCGGTCGTGGCAATGCCGTATTCGGTGCAGAATTTGCCGGCAAAGGTGACCCAGCCGCCGCCGATGGACTCCTTTTGCAGCGCCTCCCGATCAAAGCGGAAGCGCTCGTCCGTCTTGGCCCATGTATCGAGCGGCACGCCGCGGAAGCTGACGCAGGACCAGGGGGCAAACTGCTGGTTGCCGTGTTCGCCCAGCATGTAACAGGTGATGGACTTGTGGTCAAGACCGGTCTGGCGCGCGAGCGCGCTCAGAAGGCGCGAGGTGTCGAGGCCCGTGCCGGTGCCGAACACACGGCCGCGGGGGAGTCCCAGATGCAGCGCCAGCTCGCGCGTGACGATGTCACAGGGGTTGGTGATGTTGATGAGCACACCGTCAAAACCGCTGGCCTTGATCTTTTCGGCGTAACCGCGCACGGCGGGGATCGTGAAGTCCATCTCGGTCAGGCGGTCATGCGTGCCGCGCAGCAAGTCGATCTTGCCAACGCTGTTGACGATGACGTCGCAGACGCCGAGGTCGGAGAAGTCTCCGCCGCGCACCGTGACGCGATGGGGCATGTAAGCGACCGCGTCGCGCAGATCCTGCACCTCGCTTGCAAGCTTCTGTTCATTCTGGTCGACGAGCACCAGCTCGTCTGCGATGCCCTGAATCGCCAGCGCGTAAGCCACATGTGCGCCGACATGCCCCATGCCGACCACACCGAGAACTCTTTTCTTTGCCATAAGAATACTTCCTTTCTCAAAAACGGAATGATTGTCGTTGGAATACCTGAAGGGGATTGCCTGTTATGCTCCGAAATAGGGGAAGAGCACGCAGGTATAGAGCATGGCAAGCGCCATGTACAAAACAAGAATGATGGCGAAGGCCTTGAAGGTCTTTTTCATGACTTCGCTTTCGTTGCCGACCTGATCGACCGTTGCGCAGGCGGCGACGGTGTTGTTCGGGCAGATGAGGTTGCCGAGCGAAGCGCCCGCATTTTGACCGGCAAAGACCGTGATTGGGTTCATGCCGAGAGAGGCAGCCGCGTCAATGTGTATCTGGGCAAACATGATGTTGGAGCCGAGGCCCGTGCCGGTGATGAACGCGCCGCTTGAACCGATGAGCACGGCTGCGGCGGGGTAGAAGCTGCCGACAACAGCGGCGATGTCAGAGGCGAGAAGGTTCATCATGCCGGTGGAGGGGGATTGCATGATGTAGGCGACGATGAGAAGGCTGCCCATTGTGATGAGCACCGGCAGCACGCTGCTCACTGTGCGAAGGCAGACTGCCTTGTAGGTTTTGAAGCGCACGCCAAGCGTCAGCGCGCCGAGGATACCGCAGAGAATGATGACCAGATCGACCCAGAAGATGTAGCCGAAGGTACACATGATGGCAAAACCGTTTTTCACCACGGCGGGGAAGCCGTAGCGCACGAGGGGGAGAATGACGAGCATGTAAACATAGGGGGAGAGCGCCTTGAAGGAACTGTATTTGCGCTGCTGCGCGGCGCTCTTGTGGCGAAATTCCTCCGGCGTCTTTACGCCGGCGAGCTTGACATAGGCAACGGAGAGCAGAATGGAGATGAGCCCCGTGCCCATTGAGGTGACCTCCGCGCCGACAAAGTTGGAAAGAACGAACATCGTAAGGCACGTGCTCACACCCGCAAAGCTCAGGTAGGGGAGAATGCCCCGGTAGCCCTTTTTGCCGAAGGCCATGCCGACCATGATGAAGGGAATGATAAGCACGCCGAACATGTGGAAGCGGCCGACCATGGCGGAATTCTGTGCGACGGTGGAAAGACCTGCGTCGACAAGCGCCGCGCCGCCGTTGATGGTCGTGAGGCCCGCGCCGCCCCAGGAGGCGGGCGTCGCGTCACCGAGCAGCGCGACAGCGATGGCAGTGGCGGGCTGAAAGCCGAGCGCCACAAGGAAGGGGGCGGCGATGGCGGCGGGCGCGCCCGCGCCCGCTGCGCCCTCAAGGAAGATCAGCAGCATCATGCCGATGATGACCACCTGTACGCGCCGGTCGTCGCTGATCTGAGCAATGGTGGACTTGACGTCCTCAATGGCGCCTGTTTCGCGCAGAAGGTTCAGAATGGTAAATGCGCCGAAGACCATCAGCACGATCTTGAGGCCATCCTTGATGCCCTTCCAGACCAGCGGATCAAGCACCTTGACATTTTCGGCAAATGTTGCGCCGCCGAGGTTGAAGTAGGTGAAGGCGAGAAACAGTGTCCACAAAAGCGCGGCGGGGGAAACGGTTTTCGCGGATTTTTTGAAGCCCAGAATGCCGACAAGGACAACGACGATTGGGCTGAGCGCCATGAGGAAGTTTACGAAGTCCATAGGAGTAGTCTCTCTTTCTGAAAAAATGTGGAACATGATGGGTGGGGTCTATTTCCGCTTTTTTCGCCGACCGAACGAGAAAAGTGAAATGCAAAGGGAAGAGGCTCCGTCTGATCGACGGAGCCTCTTTTATGATCTTTCTCTATCTCGTGCGGGAAATCGGGAGAGAAGGTAAAAAATGCGTCGTGATCCGGACGGAATGTTCAGTTTTCTTTCCTGCAAGATCTGCCAGAAGCAGAACAAAAAAGGACGCCAGCAGAATAAGGCTGGCGTCCAGAATAATCATGCTATTGTGCGCGGCGCAGGAGAAAGCGGCACAGTCTGCCTGTGCAAAGGAAAACACTGCTGTATCAGCAAAAAACTTGGTCATCGTGGCTTTCTCCTTTCCTGAAGATGGGTGAAGTGTAGCACATATTATTCCTGATCGCAAGAAGAAATTGGACTAATTATGCAGGATTGGACGAACGAACAAAAATAAAAACCGTCAGGTTTTCCGTGTTGTGGAAATGCGATAACGATCGGACGGCGAGAGAGTAACAGTGCTCACCGAGATGGTACTTTGATGCGCGAGATATTTGAAGATGTCATTCTCTTCTGACGGTATTCCTCGACAAGATACCATTTTGACTTGCAGGCGCTGGTGAGGCTGCAGGGGTTGTCCTTATTGCGGCGATGGAGGTTGCCATTGAAACAGGATAGGTACAAACAGAAATGGCAGCAAAGTTTTTTTCGCTCATCTCTTGCAAAAAAGAAAGAAGCGTGGTATAACATGACCAAAAGAACCGAAACGGTCATATTTCAGAGAGGGTGCGACCTTGGCTTTTACTGATTACGAGACTGAGCAGCTCCGCAAGGCGTTGCTGAAGGAAACGAGACATTGTGCTGTCACGCTGGGCATGAAGAAAACCTCCGTGGAACAGCTGACGAAGGCGGTCGGCATTGCGAAGGGCTCGTTCTATAAATTCTACGAATCCAAGGAAATGTTATTTTTCGCAGTCTTGGAGGACATTCACTCCGAGCTTTACGGGGTGGCTGACCATGCACTGAGCGAAGCTGACGGCTTGCCGCCGTCGGAACGTGCGGCAAAGGCGGTTCTTGCCGTCTGTCAGCGGCTGTCTGATACCGGCGATATGATTTTCATTGAAAACGATGCAAAGCTGCTTTTGCAAAGGCTACCGGAGGATGTGAAAAACATCCATTACCACGACGGCGAAACGCATATCCGTCAGCTTTTGGAAAAGTATGACCTCGTTCCTGCGCGCGGATCGTCTCTGGTGGCCGCCACGGTGCGGGGACTGATCTTGACCGTCTCCCACAAGGAGCAGATCGGGGAACTGTATCCGCAGGTGCTGGAAACGCTGGTGTACGGTGCTTGCAGGGAGTTATTTGGATAAGCGGAAGGCCGCAGAGATGCGGCTTTTCCAAGAAATGTGAGTTAGCCTAATCTAACTGCATAACGTGTATACTTCGGTTAGATTGATCTAACTTATAAGAGGGGCGATAGCCATGCGAAAACACAAGAACTTCTGGGACAAAAATGCCGGTCGGTACGACCGCTTTATGCGAAAGGATCGGGCGGCGTATGACGAGATGTATGAGTTGATCCGGCCAATTGTGCGGCATAAAACGGTGCTGGAGCTGGCAAGCGGTACGGGGCTGATCGCAAAGCACATCGTGAACGCGGCGGCGCACATCGAGGCGACGGACGCATCCGCGGAAATGATCGCAGAGGCGAAGCGGGATAACCGTTCGGCAAAGCTGCACTTTTCCGTGCAGGATATGTTCCGCCTGCCCTATGCGGACCAGTCCTTTGATGTAGTGATTGTGTCCAACGCACTGCATATCGTGCCGCAGCCGGAGAAAGCCCTTGCCGAGATTCGCCGGGTGCTGAAAGACGATGGCGTGTTGATTGCGCCGACCTTTACCCACGCAGGAAACTCGTTTTCCGGCAAGGTCAAGGCATTTTTCATGAAGCTGGCGGGCTTCCCCCTCCACAGCAGGTGGGCGAGCGAGGAATACCTGCGCTTCCTGCGGCAGAACGGCTGGACGGTGCGGAAAAGCGTTGTGCTGAAAGCCTCGTTCCCGCTGACCTATGCCGAGTGTGTGAAAACGGAGGGGTAAGATGTCTTTCTTTGAAAACACCCGCAAGCCCGTGGGCTTTGGCGGGAAGCTCATGGTCGCTATGATGAATGTCGGGCACAGCGCCGTGGCCCGGTGGGGCTTCAATTTCTGAATGCCGCGCCGGACGCCAGGGTGCTGGACTGCGGCTGCGGCGGCGGGGCGAACATCAAGAGACTTCTGAAAAAATGCCCGGAGGGTATTGTCAAGGGCATTGACTATTCCCCCGTCAGTGTGGAGAAATCCAAAAAGGTCAACGAGGCCACCATAGCGGAGGGCCGCTGCGCCGTTTTGCAAGGCAGCGTGGCGGACATGATGTTTGCGGACGACTGGTTCGATGCGGTCACAGCCTTTGAAACCGTTTATTTCTGGCCTGACCTGCCGCAGTGCTTCCGGGAGGTTTACCGGGTGCTGAAGCCCGGCGGGACCTTTCTCATCTGTAACGAGAGCAATGGCGACACGGACAAGGACGAGAAGTGGACGGAGATCATCGGCGGCATGACCATCTATAAGGACATTGAATTGGAAGCGTATCTGGAGCAAGCGGGGTTTCACGATATTCAAATTCATAAAAAGAAAGGCTGGCTCTGTATCACGGCGCGGAAATGAGGAGATAAGGCATGAGTATCTTTGCATCTATCTTACACAGCGTATACAAGCTCTCCGACGCGAAAAAGGCGTTCGCCTTGCCGGAGGATGCGCTGCAAAAGGAAATCGAAAAGCAGAACCGGCACCGCGGCGTTTTTACGCCCACCGACCGCAAGGCATATTATGAAACGATCGCGGTAAACGGCTTTCCCTGCCTGATCGTGCGAGAGCATCCGAAGCCGTCCGAGCGCGCGATTCTCTATTTCTTTGGCGGCGGCATGGTGATCGGCCCCGATAAGGGCGACCTGCCTGTGATGCGCAAGCTCTGCCGCGAGACCGGCTGTGATGTGTGGTTCCCGTTTTATCCGCTGTGTATGGAGCACTGCATTACTGAAACCTACGCAATGGTGTACGAATGTTATCGAAAAATGATTGCACTGTATGGCGGCGGAAATGTCAGTACCTGCGGCTTTTCCTCCGGCGGTGCGCTGGCTTTGGGGATCGCGGCGCATAACAACGCCCAGCCAGAGCCGCTGCCGCAGCCAAGGCACATTGTCGCCGTATTCCCCGGTGAAGTGCCATGGAACGATGCGGAAAAGGCGCGGATGCAGGCGCTCAACAAAAGGGATGTTTCCATCGACTATGCCTTCATGGTAACAGTGGAGAAGTTCATGCGGCATGGCTGCGAGAATGTGCCGGACTATATGCTCTCCGGCTCCCGGGGAGATTTTACCGGCGTAGGCGATATCCACTTCTTCTATTCTGCCGACGAGGTGCTCTACGGTGCTTTGCCGGACTTTGAGGAAGCCTGCAAACGGGCAAATGTCCCCTATACGGTGTCCGCCCGCCCGAAGATGGTGCATTGCTACTGTATGCTGCCGATCTTCAAGGAGGCAAAGGCGGACTTTGCGAAAATCGTGGACATTTTAAAAAAATGAGATTGGAAACGGTCATGTGTTGATTGAAACACGGAGAGAAAACCATGGAACGAAAAGAGGCCATTCGCAGCGCATACCGACTGACAGGCGAAAGCAGCTTTTATGACGGCATGATCACCTGCTCCACCCTGAGCGGAAAAGCGGTGTGCCGTTTGGTGTGGGCAATGAACAAGGCGGAAAACGACGATTATCTGGAAAAGGCGCTGTCCGGCGCGTTTATGAAAAGACAGGATTTTTCACGCCACCCTACGAGACAGCTTCCAGCCTGAAAAACCGGCTGGAGTGTATGTACGCAGCTGTGACCCTTGGAAATGTGAAGAGCATGGCATGGTTTGTCTGCCGGAAAGCAGAATAAACCGAAGTCACTCTCGCACAAACAAACAGAAACCAAGGGGCAAACAGATGAAGAACAACGGGGTGCGGCCGACTATCGAAGAAACAAATAATACTGCAATATAAAGGCGGTGAGACGAATGGAAACCTTTCTTGGAATCATGATCCCTTTCTTGGGAACAGTACTGGGCTCGGCCTGCGTGTTCTTTATGAAAAAATCCCTTGGGGATCTGGTACAGCGCGCCCTTGCAGGCTTTGCCGCCGGGGTGATGGTGGCGGCGTCGATATGGAGTCTGCTGATCCCCGCCATTGAGCAGTCGGAGGGCATGGGCAAGCTGTCCTTCCTCCCTGCCTTTATCGGCTTCTGGGTCGGCGTGCTGTTTTTGCTTTTGCTCGACCATCTGATTCCCCACCTTCATGTAGGAAGCAATCAGGCGGAGGGCCCGAAAAGCAGGCTGGACCGCACCACCATGATGGTGCTGGCAGTGACCCTGCATAACATTCCGGAGGGCATGGCGGTTGGCGTGATGTACGCGGGCTTCCTTGTGGGGAACGCGCAGATCACGGCGGCCAGCGCGCTTGTCCTGTCCCTTGGCATCGCCATTCAGAACTTCCCCGAGGGAGCGATCATCTCCATGCCGCTGCGGGCGGAGGGCGAGAGCAAGGGTAGGGCATTTTTCGGCGGCGTGCTCTCCGGCGTGGTGGAGCCTATCGGCGCGGTGCTGACGCTTCTTGCCGCGCAGCTGGTGATCCCGGCGCTGCCGTATTTTCTGAGCTTTGCGGCGGGTGCCATGCTCTATGTGGTGGTGGAGGAGCTGATCCCGGAGATGTCTCAGGGAAAGCACTCCAACATCGGCACGGTTTTCTTTGCCGTGGGCTTTAGCGTCATGATGACGCTGGATGTGGCGCTGGGATAGGCGCGGAGGTGCTTATGAAATACAAAATCGAGAAAAACACTGTGCAGGAAACGCTGGTGATTCCGTTGTTTGCCCGGAAGGTATGTTCGGAGCTGTATCCCAATCTCTACCGGGACGAAACAGCGGTGCGCCTGATCGACCAGATCGACTATGACTTTTCCGAGGCGGAGAAAAATTCCCGCAGCCTGATGCAGCGCTCCGGCTCGCTGGAGGTCGCCATGCGGCAGAATGACCTTGCCTTCGAGGTGCGGGATTATCTGAAATCTCACCCCAACGCGGCGGTGGTCAACTTGGGCTGCGGGTTAGATTGCGCCGGCAGAGCCTGCGACAACGGAAGCTGCAAAATCTACAATCTGGACTTTCCCGATGTTATAGCTGTGCGCAACGAGCTTTTACCCGCTGGGGAGCGGGAGAAAAATATCCCCTGCGACCTGAACGACACGGCGTGGTTTTCTCAAATCGATGCTTCAAACGGCGCGGCGTTCTTTGCTTCCGGCGTGTTCTACTACTTTCTGACGGAACAGGTCAAAGCATTGGTGCAGACCATGGCAGATGCCTTTCCCGGCGGCATGCTGGTATTTGATGCGGCGAACCGGACGGCGGTAAAGATGATCGCGAAGACATGGCTCAAGAGTGCGAAGATTCAAGATGTTGGCGCGTATTTCGCGGTTTCCGACGCTCCCAAAGAGATCGGTGCGTGGCACAGCCGTTTGCAGGTTACGAGCCGCGGCTATATGCTGGGCTACAATGATCTCCGCGATCCATCCGTCAGCGGCTTTTTCCGTTTTCTCGCCAAAATCGGCGACGGTATGATGAAAATGCAGATCGTGAAGATCGGATTTGGTGGCAAGCAATGAAAATGAGCAAAGAAAAACGAGCGCTTATTGCGGGCATGATTGGGTGCTCGCTCTATGTGATCGGCGACTTCTTGTTTGCGGCGACCGGGAAAACCCAAAGCACGGAATCCATCGGGCTGATGGTCAAGGTCGCCTATCTCGATATGGCCATATGGCGCATGGTGGTCAGCATTATCTGCGGTGTTCTCGGGACGGCGCTCTATTACATAGGATTTCACCAGATGTGGAAGCTTCTGAAGCGGCACCTCACCCAACCAAAGCAGCAGAAATGGGTCAAGCTGTTTCAGATCTCCTATCTTACCGGCACGGTCTGCTGGGGCTATGTCCATGCTATGTTTACGAACATGGCGCTGATCTTCAAGTTTACATTTGAGAAATACGGCGATATGCAGGCGGCAGCTGAAATTGCCAATAAGGTCTTTTACTGCAACGCCGCGCCGCTGCTGGCATCGTATATTCTCTGCGATGTTCTGCTTTCCGTCGTGATGATCGTTATGATCTGGAAAAAGATGCTCTCTCTGAAAAACACAGCACATCGGATACTCGCATCTTTTTGCAACCCCATTGTTTTTACGGGAATCGTGGGAAATCTCTTCACGTTTCTGCCGTGGCCGCTGGATCAGATCGATCACGGCACGGAATCCGCCGGGCACCTGCTGGTTCTGGCGCTGGGGCTGGTTTTGCTGCGGGAAATGGTGAAAAGCGGAGAATGTAAGGAGACCGTGCAATGAAATACATAGGTATGCCCATGGGAATGTGGGTGCTGTTTGCAGGCTCATTCCAAAAGCAGTTGACGGCGGTGTTCGGCTATGATGCCGATGCGGCACAAGCGATCACGAAAAAAGCAAAGCCGAAGTACAAAGCAATCATTGCAGACCTGCCGGAGTTTGAAAAAGCGGACCGGTTCAAGATGAACATCGTCAACTGCGCAATGATCGGCGCATTCATTCGGCGGGCCATACTGCGACTGCGGGTATAAAAAGAAGCTTTAAGCGGGAGGCACAGCGATGAAAGAAAGCTATATTACAAAGGCGTTCCGAAGAATGGTGCGTGAAAGATTCCCGGAACGGGAGGTTCTAAAATGATCCAGACAACAGTTCAGGTTTCCGGTATGGCCTGCTCCATGTGCGAGGCCCACATCAACGACGCCATTCGCGCCGCATTCTCGGTGGAGAAGGTTTCCTCATCCCATTCCAAGGGGGAGACGGTGATCCTCTCTCAAAAGCCGCTGGACGAAAACGCCCTCCGCGCCGCCATCGATGCCACCGGCTACACGGCGGGGGAGATCAGCACCGCAGTCTACGAGAAGAAAGGCTTTTTCCGTTTCGGGAAGAAGCATTAAGTGCATTCCGATGCCGCCATCGCGGCCATCGGTTTGACATACACACATCTACATAGGAGGACAATCATTATGAAAAAATCGGTTTATTTGCAGCGGGCGCTCTGTTCGGCACGGCGGGCATCAAACTGCTGAGCAGCAAGGATGCAAGGAAGGCCTATGCCCACACCACCGCCGCTGCGCTGCGGGCAAAGGACAGCGTGATGACGGCGGTCACCGCCGTGCGGGAAGGTGCCGATGACATCTACGCAGAAGCCAAGGCCATCAACGAACACCGCGCGGAGGCGGAGGCTGCTGCTGTGGTGGAGGACGCTTCTGCGGAGGAAAGCAAGGCGGAGTGAGCCATGAAATGCAAGATCCTACATGAAACGACCGGACGGCTGCGGGTACACCTGTGCTGCGGGAGGATGACGTTATCCCAAGAGGATGTGCTGGAATATTATCTGCGCGCCCGGGACGGCGTACAGGAGGTCAGAGTCTACGACCGGACGCAGGACGCGGTGGTGGTGTACGGAGGGAAACGGGAAGACATTATTTCCGCGCTGGCACAATTCTCCTTCGCCGAGGCGGATGCCATGGAGCTGGTGCCGGAACACACCTCCCGCGCACTGAACCGGGAATTTGAGGACAAGCTGGCGGTCACCGTTATACGACGGTGTATCTCCAAGCTGTTCCTGCCTGCGCCCATCACCACGGCACTGGCACTGCTCCGCTCCGTAAAGTACATCCGGGAGGGGCTCGCGGCCCTGTGGAATCGAAATCTCTCCGTCGCCGTGCTGGACGCCACCGCCGTCACGGTATCCATGGCACGGGGCGATTTTGCCACCGCAGGCTCTGTGATGTTCATGCTGCATCTGGGCGAAATTCTGGAGGAATGGACGCACAAAAAGTCCGTTGCCGACCTTGCCTCTGCCATGAGTCTGCGAGTGGACAGTGTCTGGCAGCAGGTAAACGGCACCGAGGTGCTGACGAAGATCACCGACGTGAAGCCGGGGGACCGTATCGTGATCCGCACCGGCGGCATGATCCCGCTGGACGGCCGAGTGGTGGAGGGAGAGGCCATGGTGAACCAGCCCTCCCTCACCGGTGAGTCCATGCCCGTGGCGAAGCACCCCGGCAGCCTCGTCTATGCCGGGACGGTCGCCGAGGAGGGAGCGTGCATTATCCGCGTGGAAAAGGCGTCCGGCAGCGGGCGGTATGACCGCATCGTTCGAATGATCGAGGAATCAGAAAAGCTCAAATCCACGGCCGAGGACAAGGCCTCGCGCCTTGCCGATAAACTTGTGCCTTACACGCTCGGCGGCACGATCTTGACCTATCTCATTACGCGCAATATCACAAAGATGCTGGCTGTGCTGATGGTCGACTTCTCCTGCGCGCTCAAACTCTCCATGCCCATCGCGGTGCTCTCTGCCATGCGCGAGAGCAGCAGCTATCACATCTCCATCAAGGGCGGGCGCTTCCTCGAAGCCGTCGCCCAGGCGAACACCATCGTCTTCGACAAAACCGGCACGCTCACCTACGCCACGCCCAAGGTCGCGAGAATCGTCACCTTCGGCGGCAATGAAGAGAGCGAGATGCTCCGTCTCGCCGCGTGCCTCGAAGAGCACTATCCCCACTCCATCGCCAACGCCGTCGTGGCCGAGGCCAGGGACCGCGGATTGACGCACGAGGAATATCACTCTCAGGTCCAGTACGTCGTGGCGCACGGCATTTCGAGCGTGGTGGACGACAAGAAAGTCCTCATCGGCAGCGCGCACTTCGTCTTTGAGGACGAGGGCTGCCGCGTACCGGAGGGCGAAGAGGACAAGTTTGAATTCCTGCCGTCTGAGTATTCGCACCTGTACCTCTGTATCGCGGGCGAGCTCGCCGCGGTCATCTGCATTCATGACCCCCTGCGCAAGGAGGCGAAAGCCGCCGTGCGCGCGCTGCACGAGCTCGGTATCGACAAGGTCGTGATGATGACCGGCGACAGCCGCAAGACCGCCGAGGCCGTCGCCGCCGAGGTCGGCGTCGACGCCGTCTACGCAGAAGTCCTGCCCGAGGACAAGGCTGCGTTCGTCCGCAGCGAAAAGGCCGCGGGCCGCAAGGTCATCATGATCGGCGACGGCGTGAACGACTCCCCCGCCCTGTCCGAAGCCGACGCAGGCATCGCCATTTCGACCGGCGCGGCCATCGCCCGGGAGATCGCAGACATCACCGTTTCCTCGGAGGACCTTTTTGCGCTGGTAACGCTGCGTCGGCTCAGTCAGGCACTGATGGAGCGCATCCATGGCAGCTACCGCTTCATCGTGGGCTTTAACCTGACGCTGATTGCACTGGGCGTGGCGGGGGTACTGCCGCCTACCACCTCGGCATTGCTGCACAACGGGTCGACGCTGGGCATCAGCCTCAAAAATATGACCGACCTGCTGGACGAAAATAAATCATAAAGAACCGGGGCAGGGAAACTGCAAGCTGCATCCCTGCCCCACTCAAAACTAAAATGGTTAGTCTAATCTAACTGATGGGAGAGTGAAACTCTTAAAAAAACGCTCCAACCTATCCCAGCTGCTGGACTACGCCGGGAGCTATAAAATCCTGGCCTACCTTTCGTGGGGGCTGTCCGCCGTCGGTGCACTGCTGGCGCTGGTGCCGTTCTGGTACATCTGGTGCATCCTGAGAGAAGTAATTGAGACCGCACCGCATTATGAGAACGCTGTCCATGTGACGCACTACGGCTGGATGGCGACCATCGCGGGGCTCCTCACGCTGCTGTTGATCTTTGATTGGCGGCTGGGGCTTTTGAGCCTCGTTCCGGTTGCTCTCGCTTTTGCCGTGATGACCAGCATGACCGGTAAGGAAATGCAGGACAAGATGACGCAGTATCAGAACGCACTGGCGGATATGTCCAATGAGGCGGTGGAGTATGTCCGTGGTATTCCCGTGGTCAAGACCTTCGGACAAACGGTATTCTCTTTCAAAAAGTTTAAGGGAACCATCGACAACTACGAGCGTTGGGTCATTGCCTACATCAAGCAGCTGCGCTGGCCCATGACATTTTACACGCTGGCTGTCAACAGTGTGTTCGTGTCCCTGATCGCAGGCGGTTTCCTGTTTTCACGCGGCGGAACAGACGGTGGCGTGCTGCTGAACCTGCTCTTTTACATCATTATCACGCCGGTCATCTCCGTGACAATGACCAAGCTGATGTTTATGAGCGAGAACGGAATGATCGTGCAGGACGCCATCACCCGTATTGACCGCGTGCTGCAAAGCCCGGCGCTTTCTCAGCCGGAAGTGCCGCAGCATCCAAAGGACAGTTCCGTGACACTGAACCACGTTACCTGAGCAGGGTTCGCCCGCGCAGCTGCTGCAAGCGGGCGGCATCTTCGCCCACATGGTGCAGCTCCAGACCGAGAGGCAAAGCTGGACGCTCACGAAGGTGTAATTCTATTTGCAGATAAGATAAGAATACCCATTTTATCTGTGGAAGTTCCTGATCAACTGCGCCAATTCTTTTTCTGCGACCCGTCTGCCAACTTCATAGCAGGCCGTCAGCTTTGCAGGATCTTTTTCCGCTCGCTTGACCGAAAGGGGAAAATCAGGGCGAATGACGAGAAGCTCACCACGCTGTTCCTGCTTTTCGATCAGCTCCAGCTCCGCGTTGTACATCAGGTGGCGATTTTCCAGCGCCTTTACGAGATTCGGGTATTTCCGGTATTTCATGCGGATCAGGGGCAGTACCCGGTTTTTCTCTTTCCGATAGCCTTGCGGCTGCGTCAGAATGACCACATTTTTTGTGTAGCCGATGCTTTCGAAATAGGCGACGGGAATGGAATCGGCTATGCCGCCGTCCAGCAGTTTTACGCCATCGATCTCCACGATCTGTGAAACCAGTGGAAGTGAAGCGGAGGCGCGGATCCAATCAAAGCCGTGATCGTTCCGCCCAGTGTATTCGTGATAGACCGGCTTTCCGCTTTCAATATCCGTGCAGGTAACATAGAATGCCGTCGGATCTTTCTCGTAAGTGTCAAAGTCGAAAGCATCAAGCTTCAGCGGCACTTCACCGTAGCAAAATTCCGTATTGAAAAGATTCCCCGTTTTTAAGAGAGAACCGACGCCGCAATAGCGCTTGTCGCGGCAGTATTTCGCATTGTAGCGGATCGCCCGCCCGATCTGCCCAGATTTGTAATTGACGCCGAATGCCGCCCCCGCGGAAACGCCGATGATGCCGTCAAAGCGAATTCCGTTTTCCATCATGACATCCATCACGCCTGCGCTGAACATTCCGCGCATGGCACCGCCTTCCAGGATCAAACCAGTTTTCATTTCTTTTTCGCGTTCCTTTCCCTCTGCTTGCGCAGTCGGAAGCATAATTTCTTCCGGCAGTTCGGCAGATATGATGCTCGCTTAAACGACCAGAAAAGATAGGTCAGATCCTGACTTTCCCTTGTCATTCGCATAAGCGATCCACTTCGCTGGCATTGTATAACAACATTTGTCGTATGGCAAGTTTTTGCTTGCGTTCTCGTGTGTGAGGCAACTGGTTCGGATCCGACAGTCTCCGGCAGAAATCGCCGGAATCGCACGATTTCGGTGATTCTCTTCTGTGAGCGGCAACTTCTTGAGGATTTGCTTTTTTTAACATTTTTAATTGGGGGAAATCGCTGGAATACCTTGACTTTATGCGGATGATATGCTAATATTTTTCCGATTTTTAGGTGACTGTCTGTGGGTAGTCCACCGGGAAATCCATTAGAATCTGACAGATCGGAGATACATATTATGGAAAGAATCAAGACTCTTGAGACTCGCAGCCTGTGCGACAGCGCCAAGAACGGCGGCTGCGGTGAGTGCCAGACTTCCTGCCAGTCCGCCTGCAAGACCAGCTGCGGCGTGGCAAACCAGAAGTGCGAGAACAACAAGTAATCGATCGCAATTTTCAAAAAGCTGCCGCCTGTTCAGGCGGCGCTTTTTCTGTATAAGGAGAACGGAAGAATGGTACATCAGTATCAACTGAACGGCTACAACATCGTGCT
>OLSD01001173.1_pt1 | contig 22808 bp, 30 predicted proteins | sample 1672211 | NCBI WGS metagenome assembly OLSD01 (sample SAMEA3136659, study PRJEB25190) | human gut metagenome | reverse complement strand
CGCGTTACGCGGCCTGCCCTCCGTCGTATCTGTCATCGGAGTCCGAGGGTTTGGTGGTCATCAACTGATAAAGCCGGGTATGCCTGGGGAAGTTGTCCACAAAGGGAACGATCGCACTGCCGCACTTGATAAGACCGCGGCCGGAATCTACATTGGTGATGTAGGAAAGCTGATTGTCTGAAATGTTCAGCAGCCGCGCCAGTTCCGCCCGGTCAGTGGCCGCCTGATTCAGCATGACCAGAAACTCACTGTTGGCCAGCATGGTCCGGGCAGTGTGAGACTGGAGCAGGTCATCCACATTCTGCGTGATGCCTGTGCAGCAGGCTCCGTACTTCCGTACCCGTTTCCAGAGGGTGAACAGAAAGTTGGCGCTGTACTCATGCTGGAACAGCAGGTAAATCTCGTCAATATAAATCCAGGTGTTCTTGCCCAGCTGCCGGTTTCGTATGATCCGGTTGAAGATGCTGTCAAGCACCACCAGCATGCCCACGGGAAGTAGCTGTCGTCCAAGGTCCCGGATGTCATAGCAGAGGATTCTGGAATTGGTGTTCACATTGGTGGGCTTGGCAAAGGTGTTCAGACTGCCCTCCGTGAACAGCTCAATGGCCAGCGCCACATCCCGGGCCTCCGGTTCCGGCTGGCGCATCAGCTCCGCGTGGAAATCCTGCAGAGTCGGCACCTGGCCCTGATACCCGCTTTTGATATAATCCCGGTACACCTGTGCGGTGCATCGGTCGATGATGGATTTCTCTTTGGCGGACAGCTTACCGGAGCCGATGAGCTGTTCACACAGGGACAGCAGGAACTCTGATTTGAGAACCACAGGATTCTCGCCGTCGCCGTATCCCTGCTCCATGTCCATGGCGTTGATGTGATTGGGCGAGGTGGCGGAGACCTCCACCACTTCGCCACCCAGCCCCTCAATGAGCGGCCTGTATTCTGATTCCGGGTCAATGACGATAGTATCATCTCCACTGGAAATGCCCTCTCCCGTGGCAAGCGCCAGACTGAGGATCTCCCGCTTGGCGGTGAAGGATTTACCGGAGCCGCTGACACCCAGCACAAAACCGTTGGCGTTGAGCAGTTCCCAGCGGTTGGCCAAGATCAGGTTTTTGCTGATGGCATTCTGTCCATAGTAGATGCCGCCCCGGTGCCGGATCTCCTGGGCTTTGAAGGGCATAAGGACCGCCAGCGCTTCCGTGGTCAGGGTACGCAGAGCATCAATGCGGCGCAGGCCCAGGGGCAGGGCCGTCACAAGCCCGTCCGCCTGCTGCCAGTTCAGCGTGTTCAGCTGGCACAGGTGCTTGCGGGCAATGGACTGCAGAGTCTCCGTATCACTGTCCAGTTCCTCCTTGCTGTCCGCCAGATGCACCAGCGTGACGACGGCGAACATCATCCGCTGGTCACGGGTAGTCAGATCGTCCAGCATCTCACGGGTCTCTTTCCGCTGCTGCTCCAGATCATAAGGCACGACGGCGGAGAAATTGTTGTTGCTGTTTTGCCGGCGCTGCCAGTTGGTGACGTTGGTCTCCACGCCCAGCAGGCGGTTTTGCATCTCCCGCACCGCCTCATCCGTGGGGACGGGGATCACGTCGATGGACAGCATCATCGTCCGGTTCAGTTCTGTCAGTTCATTGATCATGGAGTCTTTAATGTAGCTGGCATATTCTTTCAGAAACAGGACCCGGCCATATTTGTTCCCCATGACAAAGTGGTCCTTTTTGAACTCCATGCTGTCCGGGCAGATGGTATCCTTGAAGGAGCAGCCCTTCTTTATGCTCTCCCGCAAATCAAAGCGGAACTCTGTTTCCTCTCCCACCCGGTAAAAGTCATGCAGTACCCGCAGACGTTCCACGGCGTCCAGTTCCTCACTGTGGGAATCCAGGTGGGACAGCCGGCTGGTGATATCATTGGTGACACGGTCGAAAAATGTCCGGGCCTCCTCAATATTCTTCTTATGGACGGAGAGGGTGATATACCGTTCCTGCACCACGCTGTTGGAGGCGTCGGTGACCTTGTCTGTCAGCATGGTGTTGTATTCGGCGCGGTATCCGTCGAGAAAGTCGCCCTTGTGCGGCAGGAGAATGGTTTCCTCGAAGTTTTGGCGGTTGATCCGCTTGTTGTTGATGGTGATCTTGGTGGTGGAGCCGGTATCCAGCGCGTTGAGCAGTTCGGAATAATTCAAAAACATAGCCGTCTTATCCTCTTTGGAGGCGATGGCGTAGTTGATATCCGAAAAGCGGATACACTTGGAGAACTTGCTCCCAAACTGAAAGATCCCATCCGGCCAGATGCGCCGGATGGGAATGGTGTCCTGTACGGATCTCGGTACCGAAAATTTCTCTTTGTCCTGCTTTAATGTGTTCTGCAGGGTCTTAATCAAGTTTCAGGGCCTCCTTTATAGTAGAACTCTCCAGGATGTCTGCGTATAAATTGTCCGAATGAAAGACGAGCCGGTGAGGATATCGAAATTCCGAACGGAAATAGGCCAGCAGGAATTGTTCGAATGTCATGCCGTTGTACTGGAAAAAGCCGCCCATGGCAAAGGGAAAGGCCGCCAGCACGCAGACCCATCCGATCTCGCCTGTACCGATCACCGTGCGCAGGCCAAAGTAAACGCCCACGGCGACCGCGACGGCCAGCAGGGCGAAGACGAGCTGCCGGAGCGACAGCCCGAAAAACAGGCTTTCCTGATAATTTCTGACTTCTTTATTGATGCGTACCTCTATACTGGGTCACCTCCATTTTGTTTTCAACTTTCGGCAGACAGAGACTTGCAATCGCTGCCGCCGTATGCTAACATGCCACAAACCACAAGAATATCAGGAGGTCATGACTATGTTATATTTCGCGCTTGGCGCGGGAGTCCTTGTACTTTCCATCGCATTCCGCCTGGCCGCTGTGTTTCGGCTGACGATCCCGCTGCTGTACGCACTTATTGTCCCGACGCTGTTCCATAGCTGGTTCTACAGCCATCAGGCGCTGGCCGAGGGCATCTGGTATGCCATGCTGGCGCTGGTCCTTCTGTCCTGGGTGATCTCCCTGGTTCGGAAGGTCTCGGCCATCATCGGCCAGTACCGCTGTGACCGGGCGGACATGGAGCTGTTTGCCAGCCGGGTGCGGGAGGCCCGCAGGAATGGCGAGACAGCCGTCCGCATGGATGGCCTGTGGGATTAACCCAACCCCATCAGCTCCCGAATCAGACGGTCGCTCATCTTGATCGCGCCCACCAGCACCAGCATGTTGAAAATCAGTTCTCCGATATAGTTCCACACAATCGTGGCCGCTGCCAGCGTATCGTCCGAAATTGCGGGTGGGCTTGCGGCAAACTGCGAGAAAATCACACAGGCCAAAACAATGACACAGCCCTCCAGACAGATGGCGGCGTAGCTTTTTACAAAAGCAACGCCAATGCTGCTGGAGGGCTGTCCCGCGAAACTGGCCAGTGGAATGGGCGCAATGGCCGTGGCCATGTAGAGCTTGAAAAATCGGCTGTACACCGTCAGAATCATGACAAGCGACAGCACCCAAATGAACAGGGACCCCAGCAGCGTCACCGCCCACAGTGGGATGCTCTCCAAAAAGCCCACATCTTCAATGATGGTGACCATTTCATCCGGCAGTTCAGTGACGGACATGGCTGTCAGACCGGATGCGCCCATGATGGTGGAGATGGTGCCTTGGGCAATGCTGAACAGGGCCATCATCAGATCCATGCCGTAGGTGACCGCCGCCTGCGCCAGCGCAAACCGCACGAAGGTCTTGAGGGCCATCTCCGGCCGTTTCAGTTCCGTAAAGCTGCCGCAGGTTTTTACAACGCCCGCTACGAAAAACAGTACCAGCAGCGCATAGCCGATGGCTTTCAGTGCGTCGTTGATGTTTACGATCACGGCCCAGATTCCGCCGCCTTTGAAATTCTCAGGCGATGTGGAGAGGAGCGTCCAGATCTCAGTCAGCTTATCGTTCCATGTGGCAAGGGCGGAGTTGAGGTTGTCTATGATCCAGTTTCCACTTCCCATCGGTTCATCACCTCCTTGTCGGGAAGATCAGAGGGAGAGCGCATCCACGCTCTCCCTGTTCTCTTGATCAGCCCCCAGTGATGAGGGTAAGGATCTCCTTGGTAAAGGTGATGACGATGCCGCCTGCCACGGTCAGCATGCCGTTGGCCCGCTGAGAGGGATCGTGACTCTTGAGGGACAGGCCGATCTGCAAAATGCCGAAGCCCAGCAGGATCATGCCGATAGCGCGGATGAGCGAGAAAATGAATTCACTCAGGTTGTTGACCACCGTAAGAGGATCGTCCGCGGCAAAGGCAGGGCAAATAGTAATGGATATCACCAGTACCAGGCAGGCGAACAGCGCATAGACGCGCTTCGCCCGCTTTTCAAAGTTGTTATTCAAGCTGCATTCTCCTTATTATCGTTGTTTTCATCGGCGGAAAATGCCGCGAAGAGTTCATGTCCAGTAATCGCCGGTGTATTGCTCGTTCCATGATGGATATAGGGCGGTCCGCCGCCCAGCGAGGTGTATCGGATGGCAGGGTGCTTGTTCAGGTCATACTTCAGGTCCATAACAGGCCCCGCACCCCGAATCAGCAGGATCGCATAGCGGTTGTCCAGGCGCCGCACTTCGTCCGGCGTCAGAAGTTCCCTTCCGCTGATCTGCATATTGGTGGACCACGATCCGGAGCGGCCCTTTGTTTCGCCGTGGGTTTTCGTGTCAATGGTGGACTTGCCCAGGGCTTCTGAGATGTACTTATGGGTGCTGGATTCGTTGCCGCCCAGATACAGCAGGCTGTCTGAATTTCCCGGGATCGTTTCCCATGAATCTTTGAACTGTTCCTTGATCTGCGCCATGTTCTGAATGATCGTGCTGCAGGAGATATTTCTCGACCGCATGGTGGCGAGCTCCCGCGGCAGGCCGGGCAGATTCACCGAGGGTGCCTCGTCCAGTACGAAGTGAACATGCCGGGGCAGCGGGCCGTGGTGGACCTGATCGGCACAGTAGTACAGCGTCTGGAACACCTGCGAATAGAGCAGGCTGACCAGGAAGTTATACGTCGTATCATTGTCCGGGATCACCGCGTACAGGGCGCATTTCTTTTCGCCCAGGGTATAGAGGTCCATATCGTCGTGATCCGTGATGGCCTGGATCTGGGGCAGATTGAAGGGCGCCAGACGGACAGCTGTGCTTACCAAAATGCTTTTTGCTGTCTTGCCGGCCGCCATTTTGAACACTTTATATTGCCGCACGGCCACACTGTTGGGGTTTTCGCGCTCCATGGCGTTGAACAGTAGATCCAGCGGAGAGACATATTCCTCATCTTCCTCTTTTACCTCCGCATATTCCAGAACCCGCATGACCATGGAGAAGTTCTGCTCCCGTTCCGGGGCCTCCTGAAAGAGCATGAGGATGATGGCCTGCAGCAGCGCCGTTTCCGATTTCGTCCAAAATGGGTCGGATTCATGGCTGCCCTTTGGCGTCGTGGCCTGGATCAGGTTATTGACCAGGCGCAGGACGTCCTTTTCATCCCGCAGGTAGCGGAAGGGGTTATACCCGTCTGACTGCTCCAGATCCACAAGGTTCAGGACGCGCACATCGTAGCCTTTCTCTTTCAGATAGCCTCCTGTGGCGGTCAGGACCTCCATTTTCGGGTCGGTGATCACATAATTGGTATTTGCCTCCAAAATATTGGGAAGTACATAGCTGCGGGTCTTGGCCGCGCCGGAGCCGCCAATGACCAGCACATTCAATGAGCGCCGGTGCTTGTGTGTATCCAGTCCCAGCTTGACGTGCTGTGTCAGGATCTTGTTCTGTTTCTGGCAGAACATGGCGTTGACCTGTCTGGGCGATGCCCATTGCGCGGAGCCGTGTTCCTCACCGTCACGGGTACGGCCCTGCGTCGACTGATAGAGACAGATGCCCATGATATACAAACCGCTGCAGACCAGAATGGACATCAGGCTGTGTTCTGTCCAGCGGATATCCAAGGGCGACTGCAGGGCGGAGGTTAGGTTGTTGATAAGGTCCGGCAGGCCGCCGCCGAGAGATTGCGCAATAAGCAGCGCCGCCCAGACCACAGGAATATACAGAAACAGGCAAACGATCCAGTCGCCTGCTCTGGAGGATCGCTTCAGTGGCTTTCACCTCCATTAAATGAGATGGGCGCACCGATATCAGTGCGCCCATCTTAGCTTTTTCAAATTTATCTCATTTTTTATCCAATTAATATGATTTCTGTTAAATGATTTCATACGGGTATAGGATATCTACACCGCAGGTATGCAGGTGATCCTCATAGGCCAGAAGGTGCCGCAGGGATTGACCGCGGAAGATTCGGTTACGGTCACAGGCCAGAATATAATCCATTTTCCCGTTTTCTGCGTCTTTTGTCATGGCCTGCAGGCCATACCGTCCGATATCTCCGCCACTGACCAACTCACGGGTTTCACCCACGATCCGCATTTCGTGTTCCTCCGCAAACTGATACAGCTTTTCCCTCTGGGTCAATAGGCCGATTTGATCATGCTGCTGGTCAGTATCCACTCTGATGTACAGCCAGCAGCGCTTTCCCTGAAGTTGTTCTCTTGAGGGGAGTTCGCTGTGGGAGAACAGCCTGTTCAGCAACGCCCTGTCCTCCGGCAGCAGGAACCCAACGCTGCCTGCTCTGTCCCGATAATACATGCCAACTTTCATATCCGATTTCCCTCCATTCTCTTAACGCTGTAAAGCAACGATACCCGAAACCTGCCGGAATATCCAGCACTTTTCCCAGACAGGATATGGGCTATTATTTCGTTTTTCCCTGAGATTTGACTTTCGTCTTTTGCCTGGCCGGAGCGGACTGCCGCTGTTTGTCGAGCTGCGCCCGATAGGCTTTTAGCCGCCCTTCCACCGAGGGCCGCTCACTCGTCATCCTCGCCACGCTCTCTGCACGTGTAGGAGAGCTGATGCTGGTAGCGGGCGAGTCTCGTTCCGACCGAGAATCTTTTTTTGGCGTTTCGGGCTGTTTTTCCTGTGACGGTTCCTCTCGCTGCTGCTTGGGCTTTTCCGGCTGATACAGCATGCGCCTGAAAATCATATTGGCCCGATCCAGTTCCGTCACCGGCATGACCACATCCACCAGCTTACCTTTGTCATCCATATCCTTGATCGCCGCATACAGCAGTTTCTGACGGCCAGCCGTCTTGCGGAATGCATGATACTGTTCCGGGGTCATGGGGAACACACGGATGTCCCGTGTTTCCTGCAGCATTTTACCCATACGAACCTTGCCGGACAGCTTTTTATGGCTTTTCGCCAAAGCCAGCGACATGGCCAGCAGGTTCTTTGCCGCCGATCCGGACAGCCGGACGGCTACCTCTCCGCCGGAGAGCATCATCCGTACCATCTGATCGGCTGCTTCACCGCCTCCAATGTTCATCTCGTTTCACCTCACTTTCTCTCGCTTCTGTTCTTTCAATGTCCTGCTCCATCTGGGGGAGGCCCTGCCGGATCTCTTGGCACAGCTTGAGTTTCCGGCGCTGGGTGCGGATCTCCCGGTTCAATTCAGCAAGCTGCTCATACAGCTCCGCCTTTTCAGCAGTCAGACGAGCCCTGGGAATACCGCAGTTTTCCAGCAATGTCACAGCTTCCATGTATTTTTCAAACTCATTTTCCATACCCGCGAGGCCATCCTGATAGAGCGCTTTGCTGGGAGCCAGAGCATCCGCGTCTGCCAATGCTGTATACAGGCTCCGGCGTTCCTTTTTCCGCACATTGAGGATGGTGCGCTGCTTCATCAGTTTGGCCAGCGTTTCCTCTGTGCGGGCTTGAAAGGCATCCATATCCGCAGGAGTGGAAATGCCGTTTTCACGAAGGAAGGCGAATTGATCCCGGTAGACATCAAACTCCATGGCGGCTTTCCGTAAATGAGGCGTCATCCTGGGTGGGTACTGCCGCTGCCCAATTTTGCCCAGCAGATAGAGGTAATGAACATAGAGAGCCAGAAAGCCGGTGTACTTCGGATGCTTTCGGGATGGCTGGTACTTGGGGCGGGAGATCACAGCAGGCCGCTTACCTTCCTCAATGGCCTCCAGATTTCCAGCGATAGCGGCGCGGATGCCATCCTCTGAAAATTGCCTGTCCTTTCGCTCCGGGTACATAAACCGTTCCTGTCCCCGCAGGCGAAAGCCAAGGCGGTTACCATGGTGGATCTCATAGCCCTTGTGTTCCATGAGCAGGAAGAAGTGGCCGATGTCATTGGCATCCTCAATGGCCTCCCGGAGATCCGCCTCCAGCATGGAACGGAATGTGGGTTGGCCTTTGGATTGCCGAAGCCACTCAATGTAGCTGACTGCCTTGGCAGGCTCGCCAGACATGATGACAGATAATCCGTGTTCGCGGCAAAGGCGGTCTGAGATGGCCCGGATCTGCTGGTAGTAACTTTGGGCGTTGCTGTGGTATTTTTCTCCCGTCATTTGATTCACGGAATTAAATACGATATGGGCATGGATATGTTTTTTATCTACATGAACGCCAATCACTGCCTGATATCCTGGAAGATGCTCCTGAACAAACTTTTGTGCGATTTCCAATGCCAATTCTGGAGAGATCTCACTGGGACGAAAGGATTGAATAATGTGATAGAGCTGCACCTTGTCCATCTTGTTCCAACGCAATTTTGCTGACAACATATTATGGCAGGCAGACTCCTTGGTGCAGTTCTGTGTAGCTGTCAAAATCTGTTCTTCTGTTTTGTCGCCGTTAAGAACATATTCAATCGCTTGGCGCAGGCCACCACGACGGGCAAGAATTTTTGTGACAGCCATTTATTGATCTGCCACCTTTGTCATTTTTTCTTCGATAATACGCATCAGAAACTTTAACTCTTTGATATCCTCTTTTGTAGCAAAACCAGCGTTAGCCTTGCGTGCTATCTGGTTGATATTCGTTCCGATCCGGTTAATTTCCAGATATAATTCATGCAACTCCTGTGGCGGGCGCTGACGGATTGTCACACCACAAATCAGTTCCCGTAAGACTGCGCTGACCGGCAGCCCGGATACAGTGCAGATTTGAGTCAACTTCTGTCGTTCTGCCGCAGTCAGCCGCACAGAGACCATGTATTCTTTGTTCGTCGGCATCTCACACTCCTTTCAGCGGCGGATGCCGCAAAATTCTCCGCCCGCAGGCGGCATTGGGGACAGGGGTATCCCCTGCAAGCGCATTTGTCATACAAATGCTATGCTTGCGCCAACGCCGCCAAAGGCGGCGGTGGCTTCACCGCGCAGGGCGCGGAGGTTTCTTTTCAAGCGGTTGGGTGATTTGAATCATTCCTCTGCGAAAAGAAAAATGCTTACCGCTCTCTGCGTCGCCGGTCCAATTCGTCCCGAGAAACTCCCTGCAGATCCAGCGTCCGTTTGTCCTTCACATACGCCGCATACCGGGCGTAGTGGTACCCTTCGCTGTCCACGAGGATTCCATCCAGGCTTTTCCGGCTTGTGACCAGCAGGCAGTGAAAACAGCCGGTTTCCGAATCATAGCCGGTGAGGTCGGTTCGGGAAGCAATAAACGGTTTCTCCGCCAACAGTTCTGCCTGAAAACGGCGGTACTGGGATTCCGGCAGGATGACCTCCCGGATGATTTGGAAGGTCGAAGGTTTGATGATGGGAGTATCATCCTGCAGATCAGCGATTTGGGTCGGTTTTCGAAAAAACCGGGCAGTCGTTTGTTTTTCCATCGTGCCTCCTTCTGATCAAGGGTGTGCAATGGCGCACCCTTGTTGGGCAAAAATCAAGACAGGGTGCATCATGTAACACCCTGTCTGTCACGCAGCCCGCTCCAATTCCTTACGAATCCGCTCCCCGGCCAGTTCCGCATAATGGTCGGTGACCTCAATGCCGGTAGCGGAGTAGCCCTCCAGCACAGCAGCCAGCACCGTGCTGCCGGAACCGGCAAAGGGGTCCAGGATACGGCCACCCGGCTCGGTGATCTTCACGATGTCACGCATGAGCTGCAGAGGCTTCTCTGTCAGGTGGATGCGGTTCTGGGGATTGCCGTATTTGAACACACCGGGCAGACAGGGAACGGGCCGACTGATGGGCATATCGCCGTTGGAACCCCAGACAATGTATTCCGCCTGCTGGCGGAAACGGCCTTTCTGGGGACGGCTGTTGCCTTTGTCCCAGACAGCAGTGCCACGCCAAATCCAGCCGGCCCACTGTAGGGCGTCCGTGGCAGCGGGGAGCTGCCGCCAGTCGATGAACATGCACACAGGGGCGCCGGGCTTGCAGATCCGTCGGGCTTCATACAGCCACTCCGCCGCCCAGCGGGTCCAGGAGCGCTGGTCCTTGGCGTCACCGTCAAAGGGAGGTGGGGCGCTGTCTCCCATACTGGAATACTTCCTGGCGGTGGATTTGTTCTTTTCCGCCTGGGTACGCCCGCCGGACGCATAGGGCGGATCGGTGATGACCGCGTCAAAGGAGTTGGGGGCAAAGCCCTCCAACACCTTCAGCGCGTCACCATGGATAATCTCCCACTGGGGATGATCGTTCATAGGCAAGGTTCTCCTTTTTTCTTTGTGATAGGAAACGGCAATACGCTCACCGTTCCTTCTTTGATGATCTGTGGCGGGGAGGTGTTTTCCCAATCTCTTTCTGATCCGTCATGATGGGGATTCCGTTCTTCTCCGCACGATGGATCTCAGCCCACATTCCATCGGTCCATACCGGGCCGTAGACATGGAGCTGCTGGCAGGAATCCACCAGCCGCAGGCCCATCTCCCGTGCCGCCTGATCCTGTACCGGATCGTTGGGGTCTGCAATGGGCGGAAACATGAGATGCGGGCAGATGGGGATGTCTCCTTCCTGAAACACCTCCTGGGCTTTCAGGCGGGCAAATGCGATGTTCTGTTCCACATCGCCGCGCAAGGGCGCACAGATATAGACCAGCTTGGGGCTGCTGCGCTCCTGCTCCGTCGCCCGTTCCCGAAATACATCCAGGTATTGACTCACAGCCTGCCGCATGGCCTGGTAGTCCTTGTCATCAGGGGAATAGCCATACCATTCCGTTTTGCCGTTATAGGTCCAGATGTGCGGAGCCAAACCGTCACAAAAGGACGGGTGATTCGGAATCTTCTTGATCCCGATCATCTCCGTGATCCGGAGACGCATCTGATCCACCACGCCGTCCGTCCGATTCAGCACCTTCACAGACAGAACATCATAATTTCTTGCAACAAAGGGATCAGTGAATTCGACCCGCACCCGCAGGTCGCTGCCCAGAGAGCCCAGACAGGCCCGGCCTACAAAATGCGGCTCCTGGATGATCTTGCCGTCCCCGAACAGCTTGCGAAGTTCCTGCTCAAAAAAGCTGCTCATCGGGACATCCCCCTTGATTTGGGCTTTTCTTTTTGGGGCACAGTTTTTTTCGGCGATAGTTGATCACGGAAGGAGGAGCGAATGACAGAGCGGTTTTTCCCGCTGATGAGCAGCGTATCCAGCGTGTCATTGCAGATCTCCTCACCACTGATGACCAGCGCGGTTCCGGTCAGGCGTACATCACCGTATACTTTTCCATAGACAGCGCATTGGCCGGACAAAAGCGGCACAGCCAGCGTGTCCTGGGCATGAAGAATCATGCTTTTTCCGGAGGCCCTGGCATGGGCCGAAAGAACAGCGCCCCGGATGTAGGCATCGTCCTCAGCACGGGAATGGCCGGTCATAACGGAACCATGGGAGACATAGGCGTTATCGCAGGCCACCGCCTCACCACGCAGACAACTGCCTTTGTCCACATAGGCATTGTTACAGGCAATGGCATTGTCAAAGATCCAGGCGTTATCGCCGGGTTCAAAGGAGAGGTTGCTCTCACTCTCCACAAAACCACCCAGATCCCCGGCCCTGACTTCTGTCCCAATATCCTGCAGAGCGCGGATGCGGTAGAGGAAGGGATATTGCTCATGGGAAATGTCTGTGATTTCATATTTCTGATTGGTCGTTTTCATCATCTCCTTTTTCTTTTATGCAGCCCGACGGAAGAGACTCTCCTGTACGTCCTCCTGGCGGAACCGCTCGTCAATGTCGGAGAAACGCATGGTCCGATTGAATTTCTCAGACACCTTGCCGGGGAGAGCCTGCAGTTCCAGCATTCTGGCCCACAGATCCGGATGATGGTCATAGAGGTGGCGCAGCTCCTCCATTTTGGCGTTGGGACAGAACCAGCAGCCGCCCCGGTCGGTGAAGTCGTAGACAGGCGAAAGCAGCCCTGCCTGTCGGCAGAGCTGCTTTGCATCAGATTCCGTATAGTCGTACTTATCCAGAAGGGACACTTGATTTCCGCCCAGCCTGGCCAGCCTCGCTTGCTCGTCTTTGGCGATGCCGATGTACTGGACCGTATCCGGCGGCAAGCTTTTCTGATACCGCAGGATGGGTTTCAGCTTGCAGTCCCGCTGGACAGCGCACCGTCCGCAGATGGGAAAGGAACGGAGCAGGCCCTTCTTCGGCCCACGGGTGATCTTCCCGGTAAACAGGTCCACATAGGTTTTCTCTGCGCGCAGCACTTTGGTTTTTACACCCAGCTTTTCAAAAGCCGGGATCGCGGTTTCGTAAATAAAGTCCCGATGCTCCGGCACCTCGCCGGAGGTGTCCCGGTCAAACATAACTTCGCAGTATACCACTTCATCCAGCGGCTCGTTATGAATCAGAGCCAGCAGAACAGTGGCGATACTGTCTTTTCCAAAGGAACAGGATGCTACATATTTCAACGTGCCGAGACTCCCATGTCCAGCATGGCGCAGATCTGAGCCAGCGCGTCCGTCTGGTTCGTGCGTTCCCAGGGCATACCGGATCTGGTGAAATGTCCGTAATTACATGCTTTTGCAAAAATGGGATGATCCAAACGCAGAGTGCGGATGATGCCACTGGGCGTCAGATCGAAGTGCCGGCGTACAGCCTGACTAATCACATCGTCCGGGTACTCGCCGGTGAGGTGGGTATCCACATCCACGGCCACCGGCTCCGCTTTGCCAATGGCATAAGCAAGACTGACGGTACATTTCTCCGCCAGCCCCGCGGCCACGATGTTTTTGGCGATGTACCGTGCCATGTATGCCCCACTGCGATCCACCTTGGTCCCATCCTTGCCGGACAGTGCGCCGCCGCCATGGGGCGCGAGACCGCCGTAGGTGTCCACCATCAGCTTGCGTCCCGTCAGGCCGGTGTCGGCTTCAAAGCCGCCCAACACAAAACGGCCGGAGGGATTGATGAGGATCTCCGTATTCTCATCTGCCGAGAAATCCCGCAGGGCGGGTGTGATCACAGATTCCATGACTTCATCCCGCAGACGGGACAGGTCCTTCTGCTTGTCATGCTGGCAGGAAACGACCACCGCGGCCACACGGCACGGCAGGCCAAAGGCATATTCCACGGACACCTGCGCCTTTCCGTCCGGCTGCAGGCCGCCAATGATGCCCATGACCCGCGCTTGGGTCAGCATTGCCGTGATGCGGTGTGCCAGTACCAGAGGCATGGGCAGAAAGGAATCCGTTTCGCTGCAGGCATAGCCATACATGATACCCTGGTCCCCGGCAGCCAGCGGACTGCTCCCATTTTGGCGTGCGGAGACACCATTCGGTTGCAAAACCGGCCCCATATGGCCGTTTCCCAAACAGCCATCAACCGCTCCGGCGATATCCGCGCTCTGTTCGTGAACACGCACCTCCACATCAAAATCGCAGGTATAGCCGATCCGCTTCACCGTATCACAAACAATGCTCGGAATATCCGGCAGTTCCTTCGCCGTGATCTCGCCAGCCACGATGATCTTGCCAGCCGTCGCCATGACCTCACAGGCCACACGGGCGGACGAGTCATGTTCCAGACAGGCATCCAGAACGGCGTCCGCAATGGTGTCACAGAGCTTGTCCGGGTGGCCCTCCGTGACAGACTCCGCGGTCAGAATGCATTTATCTTTCATGCTTGCGGTTCTCCTTCTTTGTGTTCTTTTTCTGCAATTGCGGGGATTTAGGGATGGAAAACACGATTTCTCGGGAGTACAGGTCCGAATACTTTCGGAGCTGCTGTTCTGTCAGTGAGACAAATTCTTCATCTCCAAGTCCGGCAACAAAAAAGGTGCCGCAGATAATGTCATACGGCAGGCCGTGTTCATCCTTCAGCGCACGGTTCATGGGGAGGTCCAGAAGTTTTCCTTCCTCATTGCAGATAATTGCAGCAGCGTCATCAAAGGGATAAACAGCCTGAATATCACCGCCGACGACCCTCTGCATATCTTCCAGACTTCCGCCGATTTCCCGCACGACGGGCAGTTCCATAGGTTCTACTACCAGTACTTTCAGCTTTTTTTCGTTTATATTGGTTCCTCCTTTGCAAAGCAAAATGAGGCGGCCGGGGCCAATAGCCACGGTCGCCTCATACAAATGTTTTTCTTATTTTGCAGACAATGTGCTGGTTTTCAGTAAGACACTTTCCAGTGCCCGCTGATCCTCAAATGAGTCCCACCAGTAGGGCCGCAAAAAAATCAGGGCTTTTTCAGCCCATCTGTAATCTTCCTGCTCCAAAGCATCCTGCTTGGCCCGACGCCGAAAGCGTCTGAATTTTTCCCGCACTGCTGCATCAACGCTGTCCCGCTCAAAATACAGATTCAGGAATCCGCAAATGATGGCAGTTTCTTCACTCGTATAGGACATAGTGTGATCCCCTCCCAAAACAGGTATTATTTTAGCATGGCTCGGAAGTCTTGGGAATCGTTTATTTCCACAAGAATCTCTGCTGATTTTCAGCGGCCACGATCTTTGCGTTTTGCATTGCAATTCTTATCATGACTGAGAGATCGATCCGTTTTATTTGGTGCTGACCACACTTCGCTCATTACATGGTCCCAAGCCTGTTCCAAAGCTTCGATAGGCAGGCCGTTCTGACGGTAGCCGTCCATGATGCCGTCGTAGTAAATCTGCGACGGGATGGCCGGGTCTCGCCACATCTCGCCGGTCATAATGTACGCCATGACAGACAGTTCCTGCCCGTCGGAAGCCCGTACCGTGACATCGTCTTTCCCATACAGCCGGGGATATCCCTCATAAAAGTCCAATGAGCGTTCGCACTCCGGCGTCAGCTTCCACAGCAGGCCGTGGACCTGGCTGCCGGGCAGTGGTTCAATAGTCGCAACACCGCATCCTGCGCGGTTCCCGCGAAACAGCAGTTCATAATCTTCCAGCACCACCGGGCCAACTACTTCGGCATCCGGGCAGCGCTGAGCCATCTGCTCCAGATTGATATTGCTGCCGTAGGCAAAATACAGCCGTTCCTTTTTCTCAGCCATCTTCCAGAACCTCCAGCGCGCCGATCTTCGCCAGTTCCGCGAACATGGCCCGCGCCTGCGCCTCCACGCCGTTATCCGGCAGAATACAGTCCCGGCCCGTCATGCGGATGAAGTTGGCTCTGAGCTGCCAGATGTAGCTTTCTGTGTCCGGAAACTCCGTGGGGTCAAAGGTACCCAGCCGAAGCCGGTCCATGATCTCCGCGGCGGTACCCTCATAGGTGGTTTCTTCAATACGTATCTTCAATGGCGTCACCTCTCAGCTTCTCGATTTTTCTTCTTTTTTCTGCTGGACTCGTAGCAGTCCTTGTCATAGCGCCATGCCCGGTCACCGTCCAGATTGGCCAGCAGATGATCACGGGTGTTCTTGAACTCCGGCCCGTTCAACCCCAGCCGCACCAGCCATACCCGGAAGGTGAACAGTTCATTGTCGCTCTGCGTCTTGCGCATAACAGTGCTGCGCTGGGCAATGGCTTGGGCGGACATGGCAAGACACAGATTGATGTATGCGGCGGCCCGGCCTGCATGGAGGGTGGAGTTGAAACAGCGCCACTCCACGGTTCCGCGATAAAACACGGAGTGCAGATTCAGGGCATAGTATCGCGTCCAGTTATAATGTTCTCTGCTGCTGACATTCCCCTCGTACCAGATGCTCTCCAGCTGCGTCAGATCCTTGGTTTCATCAGAGGAGAGCTGCCGGGCCTGACGCAGCATAGGTTCCCGCACCTTTTGGCAGTATTGCGTCACCCGGTTCGGATTCACATTCAGCGCCTTGAACAGAATATCCTCCTTGGAATACATGATTCCAAGGAGGTTTTTCAGACTCTGGCGATTGTGGTTGGAGGCGTCCACATGAACATGCAGGCCGCAGGATGCGTTTACCTTTGCACCCGCTTTTCTGACCCGGCGAACACATTCCTGAAACTTGGGCAGTTCCGCATAGGTCAGCTTGGGCGACACCATTTCCACGGAATAGTCATTGTTGGAGGTATGTTCATATCCGGTATCTGTTTTCTTTTCCAGTTTGAGACTGGAATCGCTCATGAAACGCCATTCCTTGCCCTCTGTATCCGGCACATACCAGCTTCCATAGTAGTCGTATCCCTGACGCGGCTCCGTTCCGAAATAGTCGGCCAAAGCCCGCGCCGCCTGCTCACGGGTAATCCCCGTCATCTCCACTTCCACACCGAAACATTGATCTTTGATACCGATCATGCCGCAGCACCCGCTTTCAGTTCCTCATCTACTGCCCGGATACGGCAGCCAATGGCTTCGATCACATTGACGGTGACGCTGTTGCCCGCCTGCTTATATGCCTGGGCATCTGAATTGATGGCAAGGATCTTGTCGATCTGTGCATCTTCAAAGCCCTGCAGCCGCAGACATTCCCTGGGCATCAGGCGGCGGATGCGGCCACCGCGCTGTACAATACCCTGAATGCAGCTTGTCTCCAGCGTGTGGGCGATATCATGCCCTACGCGGCCGCGCCGGGTGTTGCTGCCTGCGTAGCCCAGATCCACGGTATCACCGGGCAGCGCTTCCTTATAGCCTTTTTTCGTGGCTTCTTTGATGAGCAGCACACCGGAGCGCTCTGCTCTGTGGTTGGAAAGTGTGGTCTGTCCATAGCGCGCCGTGATGCAGCGGGCATCTTTTGTCTGTCTCGGCTCACCGGCGCACAGATCCACAAAGGCGGCATGAGCTGGCTGAACCAGGTATAGTCCGGTTTTACCGCCCATGCCGCCTGCGCTTGCAGTCTGGGTGCAGGCTACTCCTTCTGTGTCGTAGACTCGGGAACCCTGCGGGCCGTTGAGGATCTGTACAAGAGCTTTTCCGTTTGTTCCGAAGACAGGAAGTATTTTTCCGGCGCATCGGGGATCAAGATAGCAGATAATGAACAGCCTTCGCCGTGATTGAGGGACTCCGAAATGTTTGCTGTTAAGCACCGTCCATTCGACGAAATACCCCAGGTCATTAAGCGCGGCGAGGATGGCAGAAAACGTCCTGCCGCCGTCATGCGATAACAGTCCCGGAACGTTTTCAAGCAAAAGGTACGAAGGTCGTTTCGCTTGAGCCAGACGGGCAATCTCAAAGAAGAGAGTGCCTCGGGCATCTTCAAATCCTTTTCGCCTGCCAGCGAGAGAAAATGCCTGGCAGGGGAATCCTCCGCACAGCAGGTCAAAGTCGGGCAGGTCGCTGGGGTCGATTTCTCTGGCGTCTGGATAGTATCGTTCCTCCTTCCCAATGTTGTGGATCGCGCGGTAGCTGGCGTCGGCATACTTGTCGATCTCGCAGTGGCCGACACATTGAAAGCCGCCCGCACGGGTCAGGCCCGCGCGGAATCCGCCGATCCCGGCAAACATGTCAAAAAAGCGTATCAGATGGTTTCATCTCCCTCCTGCAGCGCGCGGAGAAAGCCGAGGACGTCGGCGTCGACATCCCCGGCCTGCTCCGGCTGCGGTTTTTCTGTTACAAAGGAAACTCCATGAAGTTCTTCCCGGATGATCCCGCGGACAGCGTCCAGCAGCGCCTGCTGATCCATGTACCCGTTTACCATGCTGCAGATGGCCTCCGTCCGCTGCCCGGCAGGGATGGCAGACAGGTGTTTCCATGCAGTCCTCTGGCTGCCCTGGGACATGGAAAACGACAGGTTGAGCCTCCTTTTATCCGCCATTGGCAACGCTCCCCGACATTTGCCCCACAAGCCGTTCATATCCTTTGGCGTTCAGGGATACGTCATCGAGGATAAAAGGCCGACACAGGGCGTTTGTGGGCGAAACACGGCGCTTCATCAGTGCCGCGCCGCCGCCCAGGAAAATCGTGGGCATGGCGCGGGTGTCCAGGCCGCTTTCCATGATAGCTGCCAGCAGATTTTGGATATATTTATTCGCCTGGGCGTGGATGATAGCCTTGACCCGGTCATCCATACTGCTGGCGTCACCACGCAGGACACTCTCGATCTGGGCAGATGTCATGGACACGCCCATCATGCGGCGGACCTGTTCGCTGATCTCATCGATGCAGCGGATCATGCCCAGCTCCAGGCTGCGGCAGGTGGCGGCGTTGGGAATGCGGTTGTCCAGCCGCATCAGATCCACCGTCCAGCCCCCGATGTCCGCCACGATGACGGACGGTTCGTCCAGCAGACCGCTTTGGGTCAGCACGGCGGCATAGCCCTGGGGGAACAGTTTTACATCACTGATGGTCACCGCGTACTCATTTCCCTCATAGCGGAACAGGACAGGTCTGCCGTCCCGCAGCAGGTACTCCCGGAACTTCTTTTTATCCCGGCCAAAGCTGGTGAGGGGGAGACCGGCAGCCAGCAGGACTGTGGCCGTCCGCTCCGCGTTTCGATACTCCAGTTCTTTGGCGATGGCTGCCAGCGTCAGCAGGTAGTAGTCCATGGTCTGGGTCTTGTCTTTCTGAAGGGGCTGGCGTCCACTGCCTACCACATAGTACCGGCCCTCATATTCCAGAACATCCTTTTGGGTGTACGGCTCATGCTCATATGCAACCAGGCCGGAGGGAAAAGAAAAGTGGGCCGTTTTCATAGCGGCATACCCATGATCCACGCCAATGGTGATAATATCGCTCATCTGCTCTCGCCACCTTTCCTCTCATGTTTCTTTTTCGAAGCGTTCAGTGCCGCCTGAATATCAGGGCTGTCATAATTCCAGGGTCCCGTTCCGTGCTGGATTCGATATGTCAGTGCCTCGGGCGACAGATACTTCGCGCACAGACGCGGCATTTGCTCCGCCACCTCCTTCCACGAAAGCGGTTTTTCAATGCCGGGTTTGTATACGATCTCCTTGCCCAATTCCGCTTTCAGCGCATCCACCATTTGCGGGTCATATCCATGAAAGGCGTCATCATAAGCACTCCGCCCGGTCAGCTTTTCGTAAGCGTGGTACCCGACATAGGAGAGGCTCTCGAAGGTACAGCCTCCATAGGGGGTAACCTCCGCAAGGGAATCCGGCTCTTTCAGTGCGGCAAGGTAAACTTCCTTGCCCTGGGCAATGAGCCAGGCGCGGAAATCAATGAACCCGTCATCAGAACACCAATCCATCATCAGGTCGGCGGCATTCCACAGTCCGTACCGATTTGCCAGTTCCTTATAGGCGTCCATGATCTCATGGAAGGCCAGCGCCTGATCGGAGCCCATGAACAGGAGCTGCTCTGTGATCCAGTCCGCCTCTGCCCGCAAGTTCTGTCCGCATTTGTCTTTGGCCTCTCTGAGCAGCGCCCAAAAGGTTTCCTGGTTCATTTCAATGTTGTTATCGCTCAAAGGCATCCTTCCTTTCCAAGCCGACATGCGGCTGTTTTCTTTCTTCCACAGCAGGCAGCAGTTCTCCAAAACCCATCTGCCGCAATGCTTTTGCATAGATTTTTCGCTCGAAAGCGCTGTACTCCGGCGTAGTGGTATCCACGTCCAGCAGCGTGGCTCTTTCGTAAGTGGTGCCGGGTACGATATCCCATCGGACGGCGCCAAAATGAGCGGCAGTCAAATACCGCAGCAGAGTATGGCCGTCAGCGTCCTCAAAAGCACCACGGGCGTCCTCATAGGGGAACTCTTGATATACCTTTGAGATGCCGGTAACCTCCTGCGCGGCAGCATACAGATGGAAACCATCAGCGTCAAACTGCGGAGAAACACAGTCATAAAACTTTCGCAGCTTTTCCCCGGAATCCAGCGTCGAGCAAAACGACAGCAGTGCTGTCTGCAGCACCTTTGCTTTTTTCAGAGTCCGGTCCTGTATGTCGCATTGATCCAGCCAGAATCCGTTCAATTCCGCACACCGTTCTTCCAGATGGCGGCATTCCCTGTGGCTGTCTGCCAGACGCTGTTTCACATCTGCCAGTTCCTCCCGCAGACGGGGATGCTCCCGTACAGCGGCGATCATATCCCTCCATTTCATGGTCAGGACACCTTTTGCCCTTTTCGCGGTGCAAAATGGACTTTCAAGCGGCCAAGCACACGGATGCGGGCCTGCACTTTACAGGCGGAGGCGTCCAGCCCTTTCATCTGGCCCTGAATCCGGCGGCGGATGCTTTTGAGCTGCTGTTGATCACTGCAGCATTCCAGCACCACATACCGGCCGTTTCCGTTGGACAGAACCTCGCGCCTGCCATCATCGTCCCGAATGCCGGCGATAAGCCGCTGGCCCAGCTGCTTGCGGTAGCGGTCCTGTAGCATATCCACATCCCCGGAGACACCATGTTTCTTCAGGATCGCGGCGACCTCATCGGCGCTGATCTGCATATTGGAGTACAGCCGCTCCAGGATCTCTGTTTCCGCGGCAGGAGGAAGTGCAGGCTTTCCGGAATGCGGAGCCGTCATCGCGTCTGCTCCTTTCTCTGGAACTGCTGCTTTTTCTGACTGGAGATTTCCGGGATCGGCCACTCCGGCCCGAATACATAGACGCCATTAACTTCCTCGGCCTGCTCCACCCCAAAGCCGGACGGCACATCTTCCCGGCTGGCAGACACGGCAACCGTTTTTACAGTTCTGTCCATAGGAGAACGGAAACTGTATACATGGTCGCCCTCCCTATAAACAGCAGTGGTTCTTTCACCGCAGCGCCGGGCAATGTATTGCGCCACAGCCTGCTTTTCCGTTACAAATGCAGGGATGATGTCGTTTTCCAACTCATGGGCGATGCCATTGATGTACTTACTCATCTCCCGGACATTGTCGCACTCAAATTCCGGCGCGTCATAACCGTACCGCTCTGTGAACAGCGTCCATTTCTTTTCTTCGTGGGGGCTGTCCAGCGCCACAACAAAATATTTGCCGTCACGCTCTCCGGCCAGCGGCTCAAACCGCACATCGTCGTACAGCGGGCCGACCATGGGGCAGTTGTTCTTGAACCAGATGTAATAGTTGTCCAGAATAAATGGGTCTGAGATGCTCATGACCACCTTGGATATCTTTTTCAACCGTCCGGCCAGAGCCTCATCCCGGCAGAACCAGTCATACCAGCCGGCCTCACACTGCACTGTGCGGTCCCGGCTGTCGAAGTCACCGGCACGGAACCGATCCTGCCACTGCCGGACAGAAGGGCGCAATCCTTCCTCCATCAACTGTCACCTCCATCTTTGGGGCGTTCAGAGTCGTCGCTGTCAGGTTCATCGCCGCTGGCGGCGTTCCTCCAGTCGGTGGGCAGGATCTTCTGCTCCATGATGTCCGCAATCGTGGAAAATGTCTCAGACAGTTCACGAGCCTCTTGTACCGTATCTGCCAGTTCTTCCGGGGTCATGCGGGTGCATTCTGCCCAGATGCGGACGTTTTCCTCTGTGGGAGTTATCAGCACAGCCTTTTCAAAGGCTTTGCAGAACACCCCGGCGATCTTGCTGCGGCGGTCGATCTCCGCATCTTTTCTGCGGATCTCCTTTTTGGCTTTTTCCTGTTCCACAGCCTCCAGCGCCGCCTGATCCCGTTCTTCTTCCGGCAGATCCTGCACCTGCTTGGTGATCTGATAGCCCTGATTGATGGATAGCTCCTTCTTATCCAGAGCCTCCTTCACCGCATCCGGGGCGTGTTCGTCGATCTGCATGACCTTGCCCATGGTGCGCTCGCGCAAGCCAACGGCGTCTGCCAGTTCTTTGCGGGTATTCACTGCAGAAATCGGGTTCGGCAATATTGCCAAACCCGATTTTGCGTCCTCACTTTTCTGATCCCCGCCGCCAGCGGACATATTTGCCCGCGCTCTGGCTTCAATCTCCGGCTTCAGCTTCAGGGCAATCTTGCCCAACTCCCATTTCTCCAGATTGCGGCGGCCTTTCTGGGTATCCAGCGCCCATTGCTTGGCTTCCAGCAGGTCCTCAAACGCAAACACCGCCATCGTATACGGGAGCCGGTGTTTCTCACACAGGCGCTGACGGTTATGTCCATCGATGATGACGAGGTCCTCATTGACGATGACCGGGGAATAGCAGCCGTTTCGCAGGATATCCTGTTCCAACGCCGAAAGCTGCTCCTCGCTCAAAGGCGGGAGCAGCTCGGCCATCTCAGGCAGCACGGAGGGAGTCCGCTCCGTGCTGCTGTAAGTGACGCCGGTGTTTTTCATCAGGCAGCCTTTGCCTCATCCTCGGGCAGAGCTTCTGCCTGGGCGGGGTCCTCGACTTTGCGGGGAGAGAGGAACTCCACCTCTGTGGCCTTGATCAGGAAGCCGGGCTGGCGCTCCGGCTCGTCCTCGAAGGTGATGGTCTCGAAGTCGCCGGAGGCGGCCAGCTTGCAGCCCTTCCAAGCGAACTCCGCACAGCGCTCGGCCAGAGGACCGCGCACCTTGATGGAGATGAAGTCGGTGAGCTTGTTGCCGTCCTTATCCTTGTAACGGCGGTCAGAGGCGATCCGCAGGATGGCGTAGGGCTTGCCGGTGGACTCATTCATCTTCAGTTCCACATCGTTGGTCAGATTTCCGATTGCTACGATTTTCAGCATAGGTCAGTTCTCCTTATTTTTATGATTATTGTTTGGTGGAAACAGCGGGCGGCCC
>OLSD01001170.1_pt1 | contig 22844 bp, 20 predicted proteins | sample 1672211 | NCBI WGS metagenome assembly OLSD01 (sample SAMEA3136659, study PRJEB25190) | human gut metagenome | reverse complement strand
AAATCATGCGAATGCATGATTTCTGTGCATCGCGAAGCGTGTTGCTGGTCACAGAGTGAACAGTAGCTTTTTTAGTGTCAAACTGACTGGATAAATTCCTTCACATAAAAAAGTGCAGCCCCGATCGCAGGTGTATACTGCCCATGTGTGCCCACGAGAATCTGTTCTTCTTTCAGTTCAAATGGAGTCATGGAATTGATCTGCCGCAGCAGATAATCCGTGTCATCTTCCGTAAAATAAGGTGCCAGATATCCACTGATAATGATGGGTGCATCAATAACCAGATTCAGGTTTTTCATTGCAAAAGCCAGATGTTTCAGATAATCCTCCCAGATTTGTATAAGCTGGGGGGATTTTTTTTCTCTTAAAAGAGGAAAAAATTCCTTTATAGTCATGCCGCTGGCCCGTTCCAAGGAGTTGGCAGAGCAATAGGTTTCCAGACAGCCCCGGTTTCCGCAGTAGCAAAGCGGTCCGTCAGGGTTGACACATATATGCTCGATTGTTCCGCTGTGCATAGAACGTCCCTGGTGAATCTGGTGATTGGTGATAATGGCACCGCCAAGATTTCGATTCAATAAAAGGACAACAGCGCTGTCAAGCTCCGGATGATTCCACAATTCCAGAAAAGCAGCTGATTTGGAGTCATGTTCCAGATGGCAGGGATAAGGCAGATGCCTGGAAAAATCCTTTAGACGCATACCGGTGTTGTTCATAATGTTTCCGTAGATAACAGTGGTATTATCCGGGGAAGTAATTCCCTGGGTAGCGATGGAAACCCCCAGAATTTTATTCTCCGGATACTGGTTTTTGTCAATAAAGTCCTTGACTTTGTCAGTGATCTGCTGGTAATACGCAGCTGTGTTTGAGTAGGTAAGCGGAATTGTATCCGTATAGACCGTGTTTCCGTACAGATCAATGGCGGTGATATGAAACATATTTTTTAATATTCCAACACCAATGGAAATTCTGAAATCCGAAACAATCTGAATGGCATTGGCCTTTCGTCCTCCGGTGGAATCAAAGTAACCATTTTTCTCAATCAGCCCTTCATTTTCCAGAAGATTTAAATTCTGGCTGACAGTAGACAGACCCATCTGCAGATCTTGAACGATCTGTAGCTTTGAGGTCAGTTTGCTCCGGTAAATGTATTGGTAAATTTTGGAACGGTTTATTTTCTTTAAAGCAATGGTGGTTAATCCTTTTTCACTCATGATGGTCTCCTGGTTATGTCTTTAGTACAACATAAGATTAGTGACTGCTAATAAATATTCAAATAGGTAATGTTACTGTCCATTGGTAACAAAGCTTGTATTGCAGACTATGAAGTGAACAGTAATCATGTAATCTTTACTTTATCAGATAATGTTAAGTCTTACTTGCATTTTAGTATAGAACAGTTAAAAAAGCAATAAGCAGAAAATTACTGGTAAAACCATACAAAAATTAGAAATAAAAATTAGGATTTCTGTCAATGGATTTTTGAAAAGAAAAGATATATACTCAACTTACAATTAAGACATACACATAAGTTAAAACAAAAAGAAACATAAAGAACAACAAAACAGATTGGGATTGAGAATCAGATCTGTACAATAAGAAAATTAGGGAGGAACAGAACATGAAATTAACATTAAACGGAATCAAAGAGCATGAAGCATGGGAAAAAGCAGGAATTCAGCTTCCAGGTTATGATGTGGAGAAAATATCTGCCAAAGCGAAAGAAGCTCCGGTATGGGTACATTTTGGAATCGGCAATATTTTCCGTGTATTTATCGGTGGTATTGCAGACGGACTTCTGGAAGACGAAATTCTGGACAGAGGAATTACCTGTGTGGAGACCTTTGACTATGATGTAGTGGATAAGATTTATGAACCATATGACAATCTTGGATTAAATGTAATCCTTCATGGAGACGGAACCCGTGAATATAAGGTTCTGGGCGCTCTGGCAGAAGCTGTAAAGGCTCAGTCTTCAGACTTGGAACAGTGGAACCGTCTGAAAGAAATTTTCACCAGCAAATCCCTTCAGATGGTATCCTTTACCATCACGGAAAAAGGATACGCATTACATAAAGCTGACGGAACCTGGTTCCCATTTGTACAGGCTGATATCCAGAATGGTCCGGACAAGGCCACAGGTGCCATGGCAGTTCTGGTGGCAATGCTTTATGAGAGATATAAAGCAGGCAAATATCCGATCGCTCTTGTATCTATGGACAATTGTTCCCAGAATGGTGCGAAGCTTCGTGAGTCTGTGCTGACCATGACAGAAGAATGGAAGAAAGCCGGATTTGTAGATGATGGATTTATAAGCTATGTAAGTGATGAGAAAGTGGTTGCTTTCCCATGGACCATGATCGATAAGATCACACCTCGTCCCAGTGAGCAGATCGCAGCCGACCTTGAGAAGCTTGGCGTAGAAAGTATGCAGCCTGTTATCACAAGTAAGAAAACATACATTGCACCATTTGTAAATGCTGAGAAACCACAGTATCTTGTAATCGAGGACAGCTTCCCCAACGGACGTCCTGCTCTGGAAAAAGGCTTCGGCGTATACATGGCAGACAGAAATACAGTAAACCTTTCTGAACGAATGAAAGTAACGGTATGTCTGAATCCGGTCCATTCTGCAACTGGTCCTCTTGGCGTGGCTCTTGGATATGACCTTTTTGCCCATATGCTGAATACAAATGAAGACATGATGAAAATGGCACGTATGGTAGCCTATAGTGAGGGACTTCCGGTAGTTGCAGATCCTGGAATCCTTTCTCCACAGGCATTTGTGGATGAGCTTTTTAACGATCGTTTCCCAAATGAATACCTTGGCGATACCAACCTTCGTCTTGCTGTGGATGTATCCCAGATGGTTGGAATCCGTTTTGGAGAGACTGTGAAGGCATATGTAAAGAGATTCGGGGATGCATCTAAGCTCACAGCAATTCCTCTTGGAATCGCTGGCTGGTTAAGATATATGCTGGCAGTGGATGATGCAGGAAATAAATACGAACTGGCACCAGATCCGATGAATGAGGAACTTCAGGAACAGTTAAAGGATATTGTTATTGGAAAGCCTGAGACCTTTAAGGATCAGCTGAAACCGATCCTTTCTAACGAGCGTCTGTTCTTCACAGATCTTTACAAAGCTGGTGTGGGAGAGAAGATTGAGAACATGTTCCGGGAAATGATCGCAGGACCTGGCGCTGTGCGAGCTACCATCCATAAATATGTTGCAGCGTAATAAATTTATCTGAGATGCACTACGCTGATAAGTCCCGAATATAGGATAGTAAAAATGCGGGTGTTATTATTGGTTTAACTGTAGATTATTGAATGAGAAACTTGGGGAGGAGATACAAAATGACAGAACCGGTATTTGCGGCGGAGTCAGCCAGACTGCTGATCGCGGCAGCAGCAGGAATTATATTGCTTCTGCTTCTTATCATTAAATTTAAGATTCATCCGATTTTATCATTGCTGATCTCAGCTTTGGTTATTGGGCTTGGAGCCGGAATGCCGGTTCCAACTCTGGTAAGTACAGTGGAAAAAGGTGCTGGGGATACCCTTCAGGGCATTGTCCCGTTAATTGGACTTGGCTCTTTGTTTGGAGGAATCCTGGAAGTATCCGGAGGTGCACAATGTGTTGCCCAGACGTTGATCAATAAATTCGGCGAGAAAAAATCCGGAATTGCACTGGGAATCACAGGGCTGGTAGTTGGTACAACCGTATTCTTTGAGGCTGGTGTGGTGATTCTCATTCCACTGGCATTTGGACTTTCAAAAAAGACAAAGAAATCTACTTTATATTATGTGATTCCTCTTCTGGCAGGACTGGCCACAGGCTTTGCCTTTATTCCACCATCTGCCGGCTCTGTTCTGGTGGCGAATATGCTGAACGTGGATCTGGGAGTTATGATTGCAGTAGGTGTGCCTGTTGGAATTTTGTCACTGATTTTTGCAGGTATTTTATGGTCAAAATTTATCGGCAGTAAAATTGATGCAGGGCTTCCTTCAAATATTCAGGAAGTTCGGGAAGCCGAAGAAGGAAATCTTCCGAAGTTTTCTACAGTGTTATGTATTATCCTTGTACCATTGGTACTGATTTTGTGTAACACACTTTCAACTTATATTCCTGGTATTGCTCCGGCGAGACCAGTGCTGGAATTTCTGGGAACTCCATTTGTAGCACTGATCATAGCTGTGCTGTGTGCCATGTACTTCCTTGGAAAAAAACAGGGATATGATGGAGAGCAGTTAAAGAAAATTCTGGACCGTTCCCTGCGCCCTACAGGACAAATCCTACTGGTAATTACTGGCGGCGGAATTGTCCGCTGGGTGCTTCAGGACTGCGGAATGGGAAATCAGTTCCCTTCTTGAGATTGATGAGAAAACGACTTTGAAATCCTGGACCATGATGGAAACCATTATTGGAATTACAGGTCTGGTCTGTGCTATTGTGATTAGTCTGTTTGCGTAGGAGCGTGAAAGCGATGAAAATAAAAGTAACATTGGGAACTATGCAGAATGCAAGTAAATTGGTCAGTATTGCAGAATCAATTTCCTGCGATGTGGATCTTTGTTATGGACGCTATATTGTGGACGCGAAATTCATGCTTGGAGTCTTAAGCCTGCCGGATTTTGCATATGGAGAATTGCAGATTCCAGTTGAGACGGAAGAGGAAAAGAGGCGGATTTTAGAAAAACTGGCTGAAGCCGGGCTGTTATATGAGAAAAAAAGGAGGAGAAATAATGTTAAGGAAGCAGTTAAATGGAATTCAGCATGTGGGAATTCCTACAAATGATATAGAAACAACCGTTGAATTTTATAGAAGGCTTGGATTCGAGGTCGCTTTGCAAACTGTCAACGAGGAAGCAAATGAGAAAGTTGCATTCCTCAAGCTGAATAATCTGGTAATTGAGACATATGAGAATAAAGCTGCTAAAATGGAATCAGGCGCTATAGATCACGTTGCAATTGATGTAAAAGACATCGAAAAAGTATATGAACTGATCAACCATGCTGGTTTAAATACCACCAGGGATACGATCCATTTTTTACCATTCTGGGAAAATGGAGTTAGATTTTTCACAATTAAGGGACCGAATAAGGAAAAGATAGAGTTTAGCCAGTATCTGTGATACCCCGGCGGGAACATTCAATTACCCATCCGTAAATCAAGTAGGAAAATACAGAAAGAAGGCATATGCCATCACACTTGGAGTAGTCGGTGTGATGGCATTTTGATTTACGAGGGAGTCTTATATTCAAATTGTCCAAATGGGTACAACATAATTTTCCCTGTCGATTACGCCTACGCTAGAGCCTGTTTGAAAAATAAAAGTTGCACAAAACATATATTCTAATACCCATTTTCATGTTAGAATAAAGAAAAAGGGGTGTTAATTATGTTGAGACGATACGAATTAACCGATGAAGAATGGAACCGTATAGCTCCATTACTGCCGTCTGAAAATTCCGGAAAACAGGGACGCCCCCAAAAGTGCAGCCGGACAATTCTGAAAGGAATTGTTTGGATTGCTCGTAGCGGAGCTCCATGGCGAGACCTTCCAGAACGTTATGGTTCCTGGCAAACTGTTTATTTCCATTTCCGTAAATGGATTGAAGACGGCACCCTTGATAATATTTTTCGTGTTTTGAGCTTAGAAGCCGAATTAACAGAACTGTCAATTGACGCTTCTATTGTCAAAGCTCATCAGCATAGTGCTGGAGCAAAAAAAGGGGGCCACCAAACGAAATACTACATGGCAAAATAGAAATGAATAAAAGTAGGTGACAAAAGTTATGATTGACGATCCCTTTTCAGATTTACTGAAAACAAACAAACGCAAAGAAAATATCTCCAAATTAAACGATGATCTTGCCTATGAGATTCTTTCCGTGGTGGAGAAAATTCCGGCGGGGAGAGTGGCAACCTATGGACAGATCGCGAAGCTGATCGGGCGGGAGAAGAATTCCAGATTGGTGGCGGGAGTGTTGTCACATGCAGAGAACTATGGGAAGTTTCCCTGCCATCGGGTGGTGAACCACATGGGGAGGCTGGCGCCGGGGTGGACAGAGCAGGAGTGGCTGCTGAAAGGGGAAGGAGTTACTCTGAAAGAAAATGGTTGTGTAGATTTGAAAAAATATTTGTGGGAATGTTGATTTTAGAAAGGGTGTATAACGATAAAGAAAAATTTAAAACGAATACGGAATATATTTTTATGGTTTTTACTTATTGTAGTACTGGTAAATGTTTTTGCACCGCTGTATTGCAGGAAGCCAGATGAAAAATTTGCGGAAACGCTGAAACAGACAGAATTTACTTCCGATACGTCAGGGGGCGAACGGATCCGCTGTATTGATGATAATGAAGAGGCACTTTTGTGGCGTCTGCGGATGATTGGAGCGGCGAAGAAGAGTATTGTACTGGCAACCTTTGATCTGCGGGCAGATGAAAGCGGAACAGATCTTCTTGCAGCATTGGATCAAGCTGCCAAAAGAGGTGTGGAAATCAAACTATTGATCGATGGTATTTACCAGCAGCTTTTCTTGAATGGAAGTAAAGACTTTCAGGCGTTGGCAGCGAGGGAGAATGTAGTTGTTGGTGTTTACAATCCGGTGACTCCAGCAGGCTTATTTAAGCTGAATTACCGTATGCACGATAAATATGTGATCGTGGATGACGAAATGTATCTACTGGGTGGACGCAACAGCAATGATATTTTCCTTGGAGATTATACCACGGATATCAATGTGGACAGGGATATTCTGGTGTGGGATATCACAAAGGGCGAGGGAGAATCTCTGCAGGAACTGGAAGCGTATTTCCGACAGATATGGAATGAGGACTGCGTGCAAATAAAGGGTGGAAGAAAAAAGAATAGTTCAGATATTTCTGTGTCAGAAGAAGCAGCAGATGACAGTGAGGATGCAGAAAGTAATTCGAAAAACTCAAATATTGTGAATGGAATACCGAATGTTGAAAATGAAATAATAGACGAGAAACAGGAAAAACTTTCAAAGTATGAAAAACAGTACCAGTCTTTAGAAATGCGTTACGCTTCCCTAAAAGAAAAATACACCGATATTGAAGATTACAGCTCCTGGCAGGAGGATACCATTCCGGCGAATAAAATTACGCTTGTCAACAACGGAACCCATGCAGGTCCCAAAACGCCCCTGGTACTTCAGACAATCCGCTATCTGGCGCAGAACGCAGAAAATGTAACGATCCAGACCCCATATGTGATCTGCAACGGATACATGTACGACACTTTAAATGAGATCGCGTCCCATGCCCAGTTAAAGATCATTCTTAACGCAGTAGAAAAAGGCTCCAACCCCTGGGGATGCACCGACTACCTGAATCAGAAAAAGAAAATTCTGAATACCGGTGCCGATGTCTATGAGCTGATGAACGAGGTTCCAGTTCACACAAAAGCTGTTCTGCTTGATGACCGACTTTCTGTCGTCGGATCCTATAACCTGGACATGAGAAGTACTTATCTGGATACGGAATTAATGCTTGTTATCGACAGCAAAGAACTGAATCAGCAGATTCAGTCCACGGAAGGTACTTACATAGAAAAAAGTAAAGAAGTTCTGTCAAACGGACAGGAGACCGAAGGAGCACAGTACGAAACGAAAGTGCTGAACTGGCAGAAAAAGCTGTTCTATGGAGTATTAAGAATTATAATAAGACCATTGCGCCAGTTGCTGTAATTGATATCGTGTTGATTCTTTTGAGACGGCTTTTGCCGTCTCTCTTTTTCTATTTGCCCACAGAAAAATGACAGCTATGTAAAGAAATGGAAAGAAACCTGAAAAAATCAGGTGAAAAATCAGGTAAATAGCAAAATAGGAATTGATTTTTTGTATAAAAGCAGTTAGAATGACCTGTGGGAATAAAATATATTCCCACAAAATCTAAGAACAAAGGCAGGTGAACAGAATGGATAGTTGCGATTCTCATGGGCGAAGTAGTTGCATAGGATGGAAAAACGAAATGACAGATGAGCATCGCGCACATTCTGTTCTTCTTTTCATGTAAAAGGCGCATTGCGCTTAAGAACACTGTTTCATTTCTTTTTTCTATCCTATGAGTTCTTCAGAAGAATCCAATATTCCCTAGAACCTGTTTGAAAAAGCATTTCCGCAATCTGTGCTCCATTTTGCAGTATATTTTACCCGAATTCGGTTGCCGTAGCCCACTATGGTGCCCTCATTCTGGTGAAATCTCCCACAAATTGTGACGTACATTTTGCAGAAAACCTTTTTCAAACACGCTCAAAGAACAGAAAAGCTATACGCTTATATTCTGTTTAAATACGGATTTTACTGTCCGTAAAAATGGACTTTGTATAAGTCTGTCAAAAATACATAAGATAAACACCTGGAAATGGTGAACTGTCTTATTGTCAGATTGGAGAAAGTAGGATGGAGAAAAGAGTGCAGGACTACACCCAGGATATTCTGGCTGTAGTAAGAAGTAATACCTCTCCGGCAGCTATGAGCGATAAGCTGGGAGATTTTCATGCCAATGACATTGCAGATGCAATGCCGAGGCTGACTGTTCAGGAACGCTGCAAACTGTACCGTATTCTGGACCTGAATATGCTGTCCGATATTTTTGAGTATACGGACTCAGATAATGCAGCAGAATATGTGAAAGAGATGGATGTGAAAAAAGGTGCAGCCATTCTTTCACGTATGGAGACCGATGCCCTTGTGGAAGTTCTTCATAAGATTGATAAAGCCAAAAAGAAATTGCTGTTCGAATTAATGGACGATGATGTCCGCCATGATATTGAGATGATCGCTTCCTTTGATGAGGATGAAATCGGCAGCCGCATGACGACCAATTGCATTATCATTCGTGAGAACCTGACTGTGAAGCAGGCTATGAACAGCCTTGTAGAACAGGCTGCTAAGAACGATAATATTTCCACAATCTTTGTGGTAACCGAGTCACAGAAATTTTACGGAGCCATTGATCTGAAAGACCTGATTATTGCAAGACAGGATAAATCCCTGGAAGATCTGGTGGCAACCTCTTACCCATATGTATATGCCGAAGAGGATATTGACGACTGTATCGAAGAACTGAAAGCGTATTCCGAGGATTCCATCCCCGTGCTGGATAATGACAACCGCCTTTTAGGTGTTATCACATCTTCCAATATCATCGACCTGGTTGATGATGAAATGGGAGAGGATTACGCCATGCTGGCAGGTCTTACCGCAGAGGAAGATCTGAAGGAACCGCTGAAAGAGAGTATGAAGAAACGTATGCCATGGCTGATCGTTCTTCTTGGTCTTGGAATGGTTGTATCCTCTGTAGTTGGTGTCTTTGAGAACGTAGTTACCCAGCTTCCCATCATCATGGCTTTCCAGTCCCTTATATTGGATATGGCCGGAAACGTCGGTACGCAGTCCCTGGCTGTTACCATTCGTGTCCTGATGGATGAGTCCCTCACCGGCAAGCAGAAGCTGGAACTTGTATTTAAAGAAATGCGGATTGGCCTTTGCAATGGTGCGTTGCTTGGTATATTGTCCTTTGTACTCATTGGACTTTACATTTACTTATTTAAAGGAAAGACTTTGGTATTTGCATACGCCGTATCCGGCTGCATCGGAGTCGCCCTGCTTCTTGCAATGCTGATCTCCAGTGCCGTAGGTACCTGTATCCCACTGTTTTTCAAAAAAGTAGGTGTAGACCCTGCCGTAGCCTCTGGCCCATTGATCACCACCGTCAACGACCTTGTTGCTGTTGTGACATATTATGGACTTGGATGGGTATTCCTCATCGGAATCCTTCACCTGGCAGGTTAATAAGATTGTATATTGAAAGCTCTTTGGGAAGTTAATAAAAATTCCTAAAGGGCTTTTTTATGGTTAAAAAGTTCTTCAGGAGGGACGCATTTGGACAATGTGTATTACTCACTCGCCGGCGCAACGCTCCACAATAGAAGCACCGCAACACCCCACAATGAAATTTGACAAACTCCAAGGAAAAAAGTAAAATACTAATAACTATGCAGAAACATGCATACTACAGATTTTTTCAAAAAGAAATTATAATAAAAATACGAAGAAGCGAGGATGGACCGAAATGAATACATGGGAAGCAAACATTCGTAAAGTAGTACCTTATACACCCGGCGAGCAGCCCAACCAGCCGGACATGATCAAGCTGAACACAAACGAGAACCCATATCCCCCTGCACCAGGCGTGGAGAAAGCATTACATGGGATTCAGCCAGATACCCTCCGCCTTTACCCGGATCCTACAGCCAGTGATCTGGTACACGCCATTGCCCGGAACTATGGACTGAAAGACGAGCAGGTTTTTGTAGGTGTTGGCTCAGATGATGTACTCGCCATGAGCTTCCTTACCTTCTTTAACTCAGATAAACCGATCCTTTTTCCCGATATCACCTATTCTTTCTATGACGTATGGGCGGATCTTTTCAGAATCCCATATGAATGTAAAGCTCTTGATGATAACTTCTGTATCCACAAAGAAGATTACTTCGGAGAAAACGGCGGGATTATTTTTCCAAACCCCAATGCACCTACAGGAGTGGAGTTGCCCCTCAGTGACATTGAGGAGATTCTCTTACACAACCGGGACGTCATTGTAATCGTAGATGAAGCATATGTAGATTTCGGAGCGAAATCAGCACTGGAGCTTATAGATAAATATGACAATCTTCTGGTAGTCCAGACCTTCTCCAAATCCCGTTCCATGGCTGGAATGCGTATCGGCTTTGCATGCGGCAATCCACAGCTGATCAGATTTCTGAACGATGTAAAATATTCCTTCAATTCCTACACTATGGATCGTACCACTCTGGCAACCGGTGTGGCAGCTATCCAGGACAAGGCATATTTTACAGAAACCTGTGAGAAGATCATTGCTACCAGAGAATGGGCGAAGAAAGAACTGGCTGCTCTTGGTTTCACATTCCCAGACTCTAAGACCAACTTTATCTTTGCTTCTCACAAAAGCTGTCCGGCCAAAGAAATTTTTGAGACCCTTCGTCAGGAGCATATTTATGTAAGATACTTCCCGAAGCCGAGAATTGACAATCATTTGCGGATCACTGTAGGAACTCAGGAGAAAATGGAGAAATTAATACATTTTTTGGAAAAATATCTAAAAAATCATAAATAAGTGAAAAATATCTGTTTGAACGAAAATTCTGTTCTGGTGATTTTTTAAATACGCTCTGGGGACTGTATGAAAAATACTCCGGAACAGGAAGCTCAGAACGACAGGAGTAAATATGAAATATAAGAAATTATTGAAAAAAGCAGCTATAAGTCTGTTACTTGCCCAGTCTCTGATTTTTACAGACTTTCCCATTCAGGCAGCAGATATTGCCGGGCAAGGTATGGTCTGGACGGAAAATGCGGAAATGGAAAACGTAGGAGACACTGTATCAGCTGTGCCGTCTGATGAGATGGCTGCGGAAGAGTCTTATGTGCAGGAGGATTTTTCAGCAGGTGATGATCAGTCAGGGAACGGAAGCACTTTAGATGATGACAGCCAGACTGGCAATGGAAGTACGGAAGACGATGCCGGTCAGTCAGGCAATGCCAGCTTCACAGGCATGACAGATGGAAATCCCTACCAATCGGAAGACCTGTCAGACGGTTTCTCAGATGGAGGTACAGATGAACTTCAGGAACAATCTTCAGGTTTTGGAAGCATGGATCCGGATTCTGCCGAAGAAGAGAAAAATGAAGACGATCTGACCGATGCGGAGATTGAGGCTCAGCTGGAGCCGATCCGTGAGCTGGAGCCCTTAAGCTATGTAGACCCGCCAGCTGGCAATGGAAATGGTGATACAGGAAGCGTAGGTGCTGCCAGAGCTGCGTCTTATCCTGCGAAATACGATCCCCGAAGCAGTCTTTCCATCCCGGTGAGGAATCAAAAGCCTTCCAATATGTGCTGGGCATACACATTGGCTGCCAACCTGGAAATCTCATTTTTGCAGGCAGGTGCAGGTTTGTTTGATTTGTCAGAAGAACATCTGGCATATTTCTTTGCCAATCGAAGGAACGATCCTCTTGGAAATACAGCCAACGACAAAAACAATATCCTCCATTCCTACAGAGATGGAGGAAATCAGACTCTGGCTGCCATTTTCCTGAGTACGTGGAGTGGTATGGCTTTGGAATCCCAGGTTCCTTATGAGACAAATGCAGATCATACCCTGGACTCTGACAAGGTGCCGTCTTCCCAAATGGCATACCAGACCACAGCTTATCTGGAAAATGCGGCGTTTACTTCTTATTCTGTAAATAATATTAAAAGCTTGATATCAGAATATGGATCTGTCTCAATGTCCTTTGGAATGTATGATACCTATTATAATCCCTATACGTATGCATACAGCTACCCAGGAAGTGCAGGCGTGAACCATGCAATAACTCTGATTGGCTGGGATGACAATTATTCCAGGGAGAATTTTAATTCTGCCAGCAATGTTACTTCAAACGGGGCATGGATCGCTAGAAACAGCTGGGGAGATGACTGGGGAGAAGCCGGTTATTTTTATATTTCCTATGAGAATAAATGCAATTATAATATTGTGGCAGCAGAAGCCACCACCAGTCCGAAGTACCGGAACAACTATTTCTATGATGGTTCCAGTGCACTGAGCAAACTGAAGCTATATCCTTCTGGCAGCAGTGGGATTTCCTCCATTGCCAATGTTTTTCAGGCAAAAGCTGGAAATGGGAACGGAGAAGCCCTTGGAGAAGTGGTTCTGGCTACTTACTCTGACGGAGGAAGCTACAGCATTCAGATTTATACAAATCTGAAGGATAAGAGCAATCCGGTAAGCGGAACTCCGGCCTATGCCAATCCGGTTACTTTTTATCAGGAACATGCCGGTATTTCCACGGTGGAAGTGCCAGAGGTAAATCTGATGAATGGAACCCTTTATTCGGTAGTGCTCACCAATATCGGTTCCGACACAGTGGAATACTTGTGCGAGACTAACAGTGCTTATGACTGGGTGGAGTTTCAGGCTGGTCTGGAGGCGGATCAGAGCTTCTGTTACCATGAGAAAAATGGATGGAGTGATTTTTCCAAAACAAGTCCAAGTGCCTGTGCAAGAATTAAAGCTCACACAAGAACCTTGAGCAGTGCAGTGAATGTAACCAGACCTGCTTCCTTTCAGGCTGCGGCCCACGCCTATAACCAGATCAGTCTGACCTGGAGTAAAGCAGCTGGAGTTTCCGGATATCAGATCTATAGAAGAACCTCCGGCGGAGAGTATCAGAAGGTAGAGACAGCCTCCTGGTCAGATACTTCCTGGACAGATACGAAAGTTCAGCCGGGAATTACGTATACATACAAGATCCGTGCGTACAGTATGGTGAACGGTACTGCGAAATATTCCGATTATACTGCGGAAGCTGCTGCGAAGACCGTGCTTGCCACTCCGTCAGTGTCGGTGAAGGTTTCTTCCGGACTTTACAATACAGTAAACTGGAATAAGATTTCCGGTGCAGCAGGCTATGTGGTTTACAGAAAAACGGCTTCAGGAAAATGGACGAAGCTTGCAAACATAAAGAAAGTAGCTACTACATCCTACAAAGATAAAAAGATAAAATCAGCTACCGTTTATGAGTATACAGTAAGAGCTTATTGTACTGTGGATAAGAAAACAGTGGCAAGCAGTTACAAGTCCAGTGGAACGTATAAATCAGCACCCTCCAGGCAGACCGTCTCATCGGTTTCCAATACGAAGAAAGGTCTGAAATTAAAGTGGAAGGCACAGAAGAAGTGTGATGGTTATTACATTTACAAAAAAACCGGAAACGGAAAATATAAGCTGGCGGCTACTATTAAGAAGGGAAAAACTTCCACCTGGACAGATACGAAGGTGAAAAAAGGAAAGAAGTACCGTTATTATGTGCGTGCTTATGTAAAAGAGCCAAATGGTGTTGTAAAGGGAAAGTATAAAGCATCGGCGGCTGTTACAAGAAAGTAGGAAATCAATTACAGAGAAGAAACAGAATCTGCAGTAAAGCATTGTGAAATAGAAGACAGTTTATAGTAAAAACTATGATGGCTTTTATGTGACAGAATATTTAGATACTAGAGCGTGTTTGAAAAAGCATTCCCGCAATCTATACGCCCCACTTTGCGGTATATTTTGCCCGAATTGTGACGCACATCTTGCAGAAAGCCTTTTTCAGACACGCTTTAAAAAACGGAAGCCCATTACATGAGCTTCCGTTTTAACATTTCCGGATTAGATGAATATTTAAGTGCAGTTTCTTTTGTAATCTGGCGGTTTCGATAAAGCTCCAGCAGGCTGTTATCCATGGATTTCATGTCTGCCTGGGAGGAAGAGGCGATCACACCGTCAATCTGATAAATCTTGTTGTCGCGGATCATATTTCGAATGGCAGGGGTAAGCCTCATGATCTCAAAAACCGGAATATTGTGTCCATTCACATCCGGCACCAGCTGTTGGGAAATAACAGTCTGCAGAACCATGGAAAGCTGAATGGCAATCTGATGCTGCTGGCTGGGCTCGAAAACATCCATAATACGGCTGATGGTATTGGCAGCTCCGGTAGTATGAAGGCTGGAAAGAATCAGATGTCCGGTTTCAGCAGCAGTCATGGCAGTCTGGATAGTCTCGTGGTCACGCATTTCTCCAAGAAGGATCACATCCGGGCTCTGACGCAGGGTGGCACGCAGGGAAACCAGATAATTGGCAGTATCCGTACAGATCTCGCGCTGGCTGACAATGCATTTGTCATGTCTGTGCAGGTATTCCAAAGGGTCTTCCAGCGTGATGATATGTCCCTCACGGCTGTGATTGATCTTGTCGATGATACAAGCCATGGTGGTGGATTTTCCGCTTCCGGCAGGACCTGTGATCAGAACCATTCCCTTGGTAAGATCAGCTGCTTCCATAACAGCCGGAGGAATGTGCAGATCCTGCGGATCAGGCAGATTAAATGCAATAATACGAATGACAGCGGCAAGAGAACCACGCTGCCGGTATGTATTTACACGAAATCTTGAGAGACCCGGGATAGCCATGGAAAAGTCATCGTCACCGGTTTCCAGCATAGGTTCTATATTCCGGTCGTGAGCAAGCTTGTAAATGATCCGGATAAATTCATCTGTCTCCGGAGGCATGAGCCGTTCTTCAAAACCATCTAGCGTACAGAGCTTTCCGTCAATTTTTACGGAAAGGGGACGACCGGCAATAATAAATATATCAGAGGCTTTTTTCTGAGTGGCAAGCTCCAGAAAAGCCTTTACTTTTTCTTCCATAAAATTATTCTCCTTTGTAGACGGACTGGCTGTTGTCCGGATTCCAGTCTGCAGTTACAACCGTATTCCAGGAGAGGATCCCGGCGATATTGCTGCTGGTTGCGTCCAATCCTGCATTATTCGTTACAGTACGGCCAGATGCAATGGTATCCGAGGCAGCGTTATCAGAGGCAACGTTATCCGAGGCAGCGTTATCAGAGGCAGCGTTATCAGAAGCAGTGGAATCAGCCGTACAGTCAGTCCAGAATACAGCAATTTTCACAGCCAGACTCTGGGTGTCGGAAAATGCTCTCACATATTCAGCAGTATGTTCCTCTGAATTCCATTCTACATTCTCCTGTGAGTTCAGATAATCGGAGACGAGCTGGTAATATGCAGTCTCTGTTTTTGCTTGCTCCTGAAATCCTTCCAATGTCTGAACCAGCTCTGAATAAAAATCAGCTGCCTCACTGCAGGCATTATAATAGGCTGAGGTCTGCTCCAGGGAAAGGCTGCTGGCGCGAAGATCCTGCCTGGAAGTACCATAGCCCAGCAAGGACAGGATCACCAGCATAAGAACTCCAAAGATTAGAAAAAGGGAAGGAATTCCAGTTGCGGAAAAAAGGTGATTCTTTTCTTTCATGAATTTGCTTCCTCCTTTGTGGAAAAAACTGGAAAGCGAACTGTCTGTGTATAAAGACTGGTTTCCTCATTTGCATTCTGGAGTTTTTCAAAAGTGACCTGAACTTCTTTGACCTTGTCAGAAGCAGAGCAGACAAGCCTCATTTTATAAACCGCGCTTTCTTCGGAAGTATTCTGCCAGTGCCTGTCAAAATAATAGCAAATACTGTCCTGATCTGCAACTCCATCTGGCATCAGTGCCAGAAAATTTTGGACAGTGCCGTCAGTTCCTTCCAGAATTTCACCGGCACTGGTGATAAGCTCCTGGATATGAGAGTCTTCCCGGGCATGTACCCTTGCCATGTAGGAAGCCGCAAACAGTCTTACGCAGACATCGCAGGTCAGCCCCAGAAAAAGAAGGACAAATATCATTTCCATAAGAAAAAGCCCGGATTTGGAATGGGTAGTGATTTTTTTCATAAAAACTTCCTTTCAGCACATCATTCAGAAGTGACCAGCCCCAAATTCAGGAGCCTGCGAATCAGGCAGGAACCCCTGGATGAAGCAGAAAACTGGAACAATGTCCATCTGTGTCCGTTAATGTGATCCTGTAAAAAGTGTTTTCTAAAGCGTCAATCTGGAAATCCTGAAGCTGTGCAAGGTTGGTCCCCATGGAAAGATCGGCCTGGGAATCAGATGCTGTAAAAAGCTCTTTTAAATGACTGCCATCAAAATAAATGTAAGTGCAGTAATCTTTCCCCTCAATAGCTTCCTGAAAGCAAAGAACCTGTGTTCCCTGAAGCTCTGTAAGGGAGGTCATTCCGGGAATATCGTGCTGACGAAACTTGGTAGTGATGTAAGAGGCTGCCGTATAAAGATTGTTATTAGTGTCCAGGCTTTTTACAGAGGCCTGATAGTTCCCGGCACCAAAAAGCATCAGAAATAGAAGAAACAGCACATACATTGCAAAAAGCAGCAGGGCTGCCAGTGAATCAATGCTGTGGTTCTTCCGGGGGAATCTGGAATTCATCTGGCACCTCCTTTTCTGGCATTTACCGGAAGTACGCTGATCGATGGCAGAAGATTGGATCCATTTGGAACATATTCTACCACAAATTTCTCAGAATCATAGGTAATATGGTAATCCGAAAGCAATTCATCCAGGCTCTGAGGGTATCGGCCTGTGAGGGCGTAGGTGCGGATGGCACCTCCTTCAAGTGCCTGCGTTAAAGTAACCTGTTCTTTTTCCAGGGAATCAGTCTGTGTACGTGCAATTCCAAGATAGAAGATCAGGCAGAGGACTGCAGCGAACAGGATTGGAACAATAAAGCGGAAAATCCGCCTGACACGAATGAGTCTGGTTTCAAATATATCCATTTTCACTCTCCCTTACAGCTGTTATGCGATCATTTCAGATAACAGTCCCAGCAGCGGCATCATAACAGAAAGAAGGACCAGTCCTACAAGAATTGAAAGGACGATCACAATAGTAGGTTCCAAAATTGACACAATATGGGAAACAGAGTCTGTGGATTTCTCTTCATACTGCTCAGCCAGTTTTTCCATTACTTCGTCAGATGCACCAGCCTGAAAACCAAGGGAGATCAGACGAAGCTCCATAGCCTTAAAAAGTCCGGATTCCGTGATGGCTTCTGTAAATCCATATCCTTCAGCGAGCTGCTTCTGAATGGAAGCAAGCTTTTCCCTGATCTCAGTCTGGGTAACCACAGCCCCTGCCAGCTCCACACAAAGCTCAGGGGAAAGTCCGCTTCGGATTCCCAGGGAAATACATTGGCAAAGACGACTGTAATCCAGATTTACCGGAATTTCCTTCATGCCTGGAAAACGGCAGACAATTTTACGGATCAGTTCCTGACCCTTTGGATGAAGAACCAGGAAAAGGATAAAGCAGATCATCGCGGCCAGAAGAATAAGGAAGGCAGTAGAATAGCGGCTAAGTGTTTCGCCGATTCCGAGAAGGGCACCGGAGATCCCGCTCATTTCCAGTCCAAGCTGTCGGAAAACCTGTCGGAAAACCGGGAGAACCTTTACCAGAAGAATTACAATAACTGCAGTCATCATGCCCAGCATAACAAGGGGATAGGCGACTACACTCTGGATCTGGTCTGTGATCTGAATCTCCTTCGCATAGAAAGCAGACAGACCCTTCATAACCTCATCCAGACAGCCGGTTTCTTCGCCAGTGCGGACGTAGGCAGCAGCAGAAGCAGGAAAAGCACCGGATTGCTCCATGGCGTGCGCCAGGGAACCGGATTCCTCCATGTCTTTATAGAGAAAGGTCAAAATTTCTTTGCCCCGTTCTGTCTGGCTGTCGTCATTTAAGATGGCAAGTCCCTCAATGGCGGACATTCCGGAACGTAATATGATGGAAAACTGTTCACAGAATTGGAACAGCTCCCGATTATTTAACTTGGTAATCATATAAAGTCCTCTCTGAAAAAAATATCAGGCAGATCCTGAAAAAATCCATGAACCTGCGAGGAGTTTTTTCGTTGTGCTATCGGGTAAACTGCAGCGTATAATTTGCGCTGTCACCGATATAGGAATTGATAAGCTCTTCATCTTCACTGTTGGCGGTAAAGGTTGGATCCATGCGGTTCCATTTCTCCCCGTCATAGGTAATCGCCTGTTCCACCCATCCTTTTCCACGTATGTAAACATCGATCCAGGCATGCTTGATGTCACCTGCATATCCGATCTGAAGCTTACAGGGAATATCCCGGCTTCGCAGCATTGCCGTCATCAGGGCAGCATAATCAAAACAGATTCCCTTTCCGGTAGAGAGGGTTTCGTCTATGTCAGGAAGATATCCTGTCTCAACGGTGGCTGCTTTGTCCTCGTCGTAGGTGACATGCTGGGTTACATACTGGAAAACGGTGTCAATGCTTTCCTGTTCCGTGGCATCCTCTGCCAGAAGAGAAAGAGCCAGCTTGCAGGCTTCTGAGTCCGGGGTAAAATTTACATACTGGTTCGGATACAAAAACGGGAGAAATTCATTCTCCAGGGAAACCTCCAGAGCCTGGGCAAAAAGTGCGGCATACTGACTGCCGTTTACCTGCTCATAACAGGATACCTGGTAGGTGCCGCTTCCACTGGTAAACGGAATGACAGCACTTTCGCCGGAGCTTACAAAATAAGAATAAACAACGCCGTCATCCGCGGAAAGCTGGATGTTTTTGGTGGTACCATTGCTGTCACTGACAGCAGTCAGATATCCCTGACTGATATTTGAAATATCCAGTATCAGAGGTGAATATCCTATGGTGTCTGTTCCCGGGGCTTCCGGAACCAGAACCTTCAGCGGGGAAAAAACAGGCGGTTCTTCGCTGGAACCGGATCTGCCGTTCTGACCGCAGCCTGTTGCAGGGAAAACTATTAGCAGGCAAAATAGAAATAAGCAAAGCAGAAGGGCCGAAATGCGTTTAGACATAGCGCCGCTCCTTTTTATAAGTTGATCATTCATTTTCAAACACGTTCCAGGGATTTTTGAAATTCGGGAAGATCGTACCATGCTGGTGGTTCCTTCATACGAACCACGAAATGGCACAGATCAGGACGGATCCTGGCTTCCAGGTATTCCATAGGACCAAGTGAACAGTGTGCTGTTCTGGTGTTGAAAAAAATAGGAGATCCCGGTTCAATGTTGAGAATCTGTGCATCAAGGAAATCAGCTGAGCTGATGTTGATGTGTTCTTCGCCAGTTTCAAATTTAATTCCGTAGTGCTTCTGAATAAAGTAATAGAGATCTACAAGCTGTTCGCGGTAGGTATCTAAATCCGGGAAAAAATCGATACGGATATAATTTGTCTGGATTATCACAGGCTGTTCATTAGAGGAAACCACTCTTTGAAGGCGGAAGACTTCTGTTCCTTCATTAAGCTCCAACGCACTGGCAACCTGGCTGTTTGCAGGAATACGGTCAATCCAGGTTCCGCTGATGGTCAGGGCGGCATTATCCGGAAACAGAGTGTTTATGTCTATTACGTTATGAAATTTTGAGAAGCTGGTAAGCTCCCGTTCTTTGGGATTGATAACCTGTGTGCCGGCCCCCTGTTTCACCTTTATGCATTTGTCTTTAACCAGAAGGTCAATGGCATGCCGGACCGTCGTACGGCTTACCGAAAACATTTTTCCAAGCTCATCTTCTGTGGGAAGATAGGAACCTATGGGATAAACGTTATTATCTATATCGGATTTTAATTTGTTATAACATTTCTTGTATGCAGGAAGTTTTTCCATAATGTTTCCTTTCAAAATAAGGTTGTTTAGTAACCTATAGTATATATATATCAAACAAATAAGTCAAACAGTAATTGAAAAAACAGAGGGACTTATACAAAATGCATAAAAATAAGAGGAGTATCTTGTCAAATAAAACACTTTACTAAAAAAGAAAAACATTGTATAGTAATGTTTGTAAACATAATTATGAATTTCAAAAATAAATGAAATATAAAGGAGAAACATAATGATGAAAAAACAGGAATTTGTACCGCGAAAGATAAGCGAGAAACCACTGTATGAACTGAAATCAGTGGAAGATATTCCGGTATCAGAGCTGTATCAGGTTAAGGTAAACGGAAAGGAACAGAGAGTATATCATACAGAATTTTTTGATTTTGTTTCTTTCTTGGATGAAAATGAAAAGGCAGAGGTAGAAGTTACAGTAAACGAACCATTTCAGAAAGCTGTTATCCGTCCTGCAGCTGCACAGATACCGTTCGAAGAAGAGGGGAACAAAATCAGCATAAGCCTTCCTGCCGGAAAGAGAATTACTCTTGAACTGGACGATAAACTGGAGTCACCACTTTATGTTCTTCCGGGAAAATACATACCGAAGCCTGAGAATGCTGAGAGTTCCGTATGTGATCAGTGGTTCCGGAAAAACAGTTCCGGAGGATACAGGAACTTATCCTAAAAGTGCCCTTGTGACGACTGATACAGAGATTGAGAGCCAGAGTATGGTTGATTATCTGTGCAGCTGCGGACATAAAAGGATCGCCTTTATTACTTCAGGAGATGAAGGTCTTGGAAGATGCCATCTCAATGGCTATAAAAGGTCACTGGAAAAAAATGGACTGGAGTACGATGAGAAGCTTATAATTCGTTTAAAACCAGGTAAAAGAATTTATACGATTGAGAATGGTTATAACTGTACCTGTGAGCTTTTGAAATCGGGGGTGGATTTTTCCTGCATTTATGCAATTTCAGATACTCTGGCGGTAGGAGCATGCAGAGCAGTTATTGACAGCGGCAAAAGAGTACCGGAGGATTATTGTGTGGCAGGAGCAGATGGTCAGGACATTGCGGAATATTATCATCCATCCATCACCACATTGAAATATCCAAGAGTGGAAATTGCCCTGCAGAGCGTCCGTACCTTGTTTGGTCTGATAGACCGGAAAAAGGTAGTGAAACGGCAAATACTGGGCGGAACTCTTATAGAGCGGGAGTCTACGCGCAAACTGTAATGCGTGTCTGCTGTCCTCCAGACATCGAAAAGGAATCTGTGAAAATATTTGAGAATGATTATCATGCGTTACAATCGGCTCAGATATTTTTACAGATTTTTTGCTTTCGTATTTTTTAGACAGATTTTTGTAAGTTTTAACAAGGAAATTCCGTTGACAAAAGTGACAGTTTGCTTTATTATATGAAGTGAATAAAAGGCAAACCTGTTGAAAGACAGGGACGCAAAGCCAAGGGTCTAAGGTCTCAGGACTATGACAGCCGGTTGCCGCATTGATATTGATTAGGTAATGTAATATGACAGGAGACGTGGTTCTTCTATTTGTGGCGACCGTTTATTTAATCTGATAAACGGTTTTTTTATTTTCACAAACTGATGGGACTGATAGTTTCCAGATAGCGGCAAGTCAGTTACATTATGGTTCAAGAAAGGTGTGTTATTTATGAAAGGAAAGAAATTAACAGAGTGGCTCGCAAATAAAAAAGTTGTTTCCAGTTGTGCTGCTATAGCATTGGCAGCAGTGATCGGCGGCGTTTCATTATTCTCAGGAACAGGAGAAACACCTGAATTCCCCAGTTACACAGATCCGATCATGGAGACTTCCATCATAGAAGATGAAACTCCACTGGCTTCCCAGCCGAAGACTACTGTGAAGACTACCTCCAGTACCAAGACAACCAGGAAGACTGTTAAATTAAAAAAGGCTTCCAAGAAGAGCTACACCAAGAAACTGAAAACTAAAACAAAAGTAACCAATAAAACAAATAAATCCGGTAATACAACAGTAGATACCAAGACAACCGTTGTTACCAAAGCAACAGCGAAATACACCAAGAAAGTTGTTACATCCAAGATCACAACAACTGTTCAGACAACAACTACACAGCAGGTATCAATTGACAATGAGACCGCTGTAAGCACTACTTCTTCTGGTGCTTCCGCTGCCCAGGTAACTGCAGCAGCAAGCTCTTCACAGAACCAGAGCAAACACGAGGAAAATGTAGCAAGTGTTGCAGGCAAGATGGACAATCGTGTAATTGCAGCATATCAGCAGCTGGGATTTAAGCTTGTTGTTGATCCATCCGTCAACTATTCAGGATATTTTGATGCAAGATCAAGATCTATTACAATGAAGCAGATTGATGATTCTGTTTATCATGAGCTGGGTCATTTCCTTGCATTTATCGCAGGAAATGCAGATAAGACAGCAAGCTTCCAGAGCATTTTTGCAGCTGAGAAGGCAAATGTTACAGCTTTTAATAAAGCCTATGTAACACAGAATGCTTCCGAATATTTTGCAGAATCTGTTAAGGATTACATCCTGAACAATGCTTCCCTGAAGAGTAGCAGACCACAGACTTATGCAGCTGTTCAGAATGCACTGAATCAGATTACAGACGCACAGATCGCTAAGATCCAGAAGATTTACGGAGCGTTCTGGA
>OLSD01001163.1_pt1 | contig 22917 bp, 19 predicted proteins | sample 1672211 | NCBI WGS metagenome assembly OLSD01 (sample SAMEA3136659, study PRJEB25190) | human gut metagenome | reverse complement strand
GGTCGATGTATTCCTGGCTCAGCAGGCCGGTGCCGTCGGTGTGGTAGCGGCGCTTGATCTCGGCCAGAGCGCTGACCAGCCGCTCGATCTCCTGGGGGCGGTCGCCGATGGAGAGGTAGGCCAGGATGTTGCCGATATCGCCGAACTCGATCTGGATGTCGTACTCGTCCCGCAGGATGTCGTAGACCTCGATGCCGGCAAGGCCGATGTCCAGCGTGTGGACGCTGAGCTTGGTGGTGTCAAAGTCAAAGACAGAGTTGCCGTTGCACAGTTCCTTGCCAAAGGCATAGTAGCCGCCCACGGCGTTGATCTCCTCCCGGGCATACTCGGCCATATCCGCCACCTGATGGAACACCTGCCGCCCCCGCAGGGCAAGGTTGCGGCGGGAGATGTCCAGACTGGACATGAGCAGATAGCTGCCGGAGGTGGTCTGGGTCAGGTTGATGATCTGCCGCACATAGCCCTGATGCACATTGGGCCCGATGAGCAGCAGGCTGCTCTGGGTCAGGCTGCCGCCGCTCTTGTGCATGGAGACCGAGGCCATATCGGCCCCCGCTGCCATGGCGGAAACGGGCAGGCCGTTGCCAAAGTAAAAGTGAGTGCCGTGGGCCTCGTCGGCCAGGCAGAGCATCCCGGCCTCGTGGGCCATCTTCACGATGGCGCGCAGGTCGGAACAGATGCCGTAGTAGGTGGGGTTGTTCACCAGAACGGCCACGGCGTTGGGGTGCTCCTTGATGGCCTTGGCCACCTGCTCCCGCTTCATGCCCAGCGAGATGCCCAGCCGCTTGTCCACCTCGGGATTCACATAGACCGGGACCGCGCCGCAGAGCACCAGCGCGTTCAGCACACTGCGGTGCACGTTGCGGGGCAGGATGATCTCATCGCCCCGCTTGCAGGCCGTCAGCACCATGCTCTGCACAGAGCTGGTGGTGCCGCCCACCATTAAAAAGGCGTGGGCTGCGCCAAAGGCATCGGCGGCCAGCTCCTCGGCCTCCCGGATGACCGATACCGGGTGGCAGAGATTATCCAGCGGCTTCATGCTGTTCACGTCCACACCCACGCACTGCTGGCCCAGAAAGGCCGTCAGCTCAGGGTTGCCGCGGCCCCGCTTGTGGCCGGGCACATCAAAAGGTACCACACGCATCTGCCGGAACTGCTCCAGCGCCTCGTAAATGGGCGCGCGGCGCTGATCCAGCCGGAACCGTGTACGGTTCTCACTCATCTTTTCTCCTCCGTCCCTGGTTCCGGCGCAGCAAAAAAGCGCAGGCCCACCACACTGGTGCAGACCTGCGCTTGAAAAAGCGTTCTGAACATGCAGACAAAGCCCCCGGTGACACTGGGGAAAATCTCCGCATGGTTCAAAAAGACGGGATGACGAGAGTCTATATAGCAATTACACTTTTACTACTCTTATTGACCGTTTCACAAGTCTGCGCACGTTCTGCGCAATTTCATGGCTGTAAAGGAACCAACTTATAAAATTTGAGCTTTCAACTCAATCAATAATGGCAGCTTGCGCCGCCGGTCGGCAGTGGACCCGGCTGTCCGTATGGCCTTAGCCCCGATGGGCGGTCCCAGGTAATTTGCTTTGAAAAGACTCTGACACGCTTTGTCTCTCAAAATCGATGATATCTTATCATGCTATGAAGGTGGTGTCAATACTTTTTGGGAAAATAAAGCGGAAAATGGGCAAGAGATTATTTTTGGTCGAAAGAAGAACGTTTGGCAAGATAATGGACGATAACCAATCCGACGGAGGCGAGTACAAACATTGCCGTAAGCACAAAGTAGGCAGTTGCATAAGTGCCATTGATTATATAGTTGTACGCATCACCGCCAACGTAAGCATTGACATATTTATAAGGGTAATAATCACCGGAATCATAATTGAGCATCTTGTCAAAGCCTTTGTAGAGTGTAAAAACTCCACAACAGAAGGAAGTAACCGCCAGCCAGCACCAAACACTGAGTTTGTTTTTGAGGGCTGAAGGTGAAAAAGGCGCTTGTGCGGAAACGGGTGTAGCAATGTCAACATCTGTTTTGGAAGTTTCTGTCTCCTGTGGCTCAATGACAATAGTTGATTCTGGTATGTTTTGAGTAAACACTGTGCCGCATTTTTCACATTTTGTACTTCCGGAAGGGATGATCGCTCCACATTTTTTACAATACATTTTACGTTCTCCCTAATTTTACGACAACACAACACTGGTGCCATCCGTGAATACGATGGTTGTGGGTTCATACTCAAAGTTTAGGTCAGAATAATCCTCATTGTAAAGCTTCATATCTGTATCGCTGAATTCGTTGACATCATAAGACAAATCGTTATTGGTATATGTTTCATGGGGCTGAATGGTATGACCAGTGAAGTCGCAACGAACATCCATGATGGACGAGCCGAACAAGTCGTTAATGTGTAAAATACCCTGAACACCCTTGATAGCTTTATCGCTGTTGTTGGTTAAATCAAAGACGAATGTAACATAGTTACTAAAAATCCACCGGTTAGTATTCTTGGGGATGACTCCCTTATTGGTACACGTGACCTTGATATATTGATAATTTTTCTGTTCAGCGTACTGCTGAGAAAGTGCCTTTAATTCATCGGTGTTACCGACGATATTTGCCAAGGTGTTGACGGTACGGATTGCATTATCGTAATCTTTAGCATCGGCTTCCTGCTGTGCCTGAGCTTTCATTGTCTGAGTGTAAGTGTCGGTTAGCTGCAAAGTTTTAGACTGTGCAGTTTCATAGTTTGGGTCATCCGCAATGACTTTTTTATAGTTTGTGATTGCTTTTGCGAGGTCACCATCATCTTCTGCTTTTGTCGCATCAGAATATGCGTCGTTGGATTTCTGAAGAGCTGTTACTTTATTGATGGCTGTATAAGCGTATACAGAAGAAGGGTCATATTCTTTGTATTGTCCTAACCGCTCTTTAGCGACATCTTCAGTTATTTTTCCAGATTTGAAATCTTCGTAAATGGCATCCATTCGTTCGGTGAGTTTAGTCTGTAAGGTTTCTTTGTTTTCATCGTTATCTTTGATTTCATCGCTGTAAATCTGAGATGCAGATGCACTGTCGCCCTTATCCAAAGAGCGGAGATACTTGTCAACAGGGTTTGCCGAAGCACAGCTGGTCAGAATTCCTGCACACAGGAATGTTGTGCAAATCGCCAGAGAAATCTTCAGTTTCATGTTTTGATTCCTTTCCTTTTGGGTGAATATCCGTATCCCCATTGTACGCTTTGCCTGACGGATTGTCAACAAAACTATACAGATTTGGATAATTTAATATCAGCGCTTGTATAGTAAAGTAGATGCAGGGAGGCGAACAACATGATTTCGGACAACATCAAACGGTTACGGGAGAATGCAGGGCTTTCACAATCTGCGCTTGCTCGAAAGCTAGGAGTTTCGCGTGCCAGCGTCAATGCCTGGGAAATGGAATTATCTGCACCGACCGCGCAATATCTGATTGCCCTTGCGCAGTTGTTCCACACGACAACAGATGATATCCTGGGGCTGGAATCTCAGGAGCAAATCGTTCTGCGTGGAATGAACGAACAGGAAAAGCGACTGGTGTATGATTTGATTACCTATATCACGGAGCGCAAAGAAACGGACGGATAAAAGTATGGGAAATCCTTGACATCCTCCGGAAGTTCAGTTACAATATTACGGTAAGCTTTCAGGAACAGCTAAAAACCAGCCGCCAAGGTTATGAGCGCTGCTTTGAAAGTGAAAAATAACGACAATGCGCCATCGCCAAGCGGTAAGGCAGGGGACTTTGACTCCCCCATCGTAGGTTCGACTCCTGCTGGCGCAACTGAAAAAGAACCCGCAGGGGGCCTGGGCGACAGGTTCCGTGCGGGTTTTATTTTTTGTGAAAAGAGGGTGTTTGTGTGAACGAAGAGAATTCTCTGCTGACCGGGGCAGTGCGGCCCGCGCTGCTGCGGTACGCGCTGCCCATTATCCTGAGCATGGTGGCAACACAGTTTTACGCCGTGGCCGATACCATGATCATTGGCCTGCGGCTGGATGCCGATGCGCTGGCGGCAGTGTCCAACGCTTCCACGATGCTGATGATCTTTCTGTTCGTCTCCGGCGGCATGGAGCTGGGCGGCGGCCTGCTGGTGGCGGCGGGCAAGCCCACTGCCACAAAGCATGAGATGACAGAGCTGCTGTACAACCTGCTGTTCGTGGATGAGATCATCGCCCTGTTGACCACGGCAGTGGGCTTTGTGACCCTGCCGGCCCTGCTGCGGCTGATCAACACGCCTGCGGAGATCCTGGATACCGCTGTGCTCTATGGGCGCATCTATCTGCTGGGGCTGCCATTTCTGATGCCCTACGATCTGAGCAAGGAGTGTGTCATGGGCTGCGGCGATTCCAAAACGCCGCTCAAGGTCATTGTGGCGACCAGCGTGATGAACATTGTGCTTGACCTTGTTCTGGTGGGGCCCTTCGGGGTGGCCGGTGCGGCGGCTGCCACAGCGGCGGCGCAGGTGGCGGGCGCAGTTTACATGGTGGCGTTTCTGCGCCGCACCCAGATGGACGCGGCTTTCTCGCCCCGGATGCTCAAGGCGCGCTATGCCAGAGATATTTTCCGGCTGTCGGCCCCCAACAGTGTCCAGCAGGCCAGCGGCACCATCATCACCACGGTCAAACAGGGGCTGCTGGGCGGCCTGGGTGTGGAAGCCATTGCAGGCTTCTCCTGCGCAGGCAAGCTGTCTAGCCTGCTGATGATGCCGGTGTTCGGCTTTGTGCAGTCCACAGTGTTCTTTATTGCGCAAAACACAGCCGCCCTTCAGCCGGGCCGTGTAAAAGAGGGCCTGCGGGAAGGGCGGCGGATCTTGTTGGTGTATTCGCTTGGGGTGGTGGCGGTCTGCATCGGCCTGCGGGGACCGCTGCTCCGGCTCTTTACCACCGACCCGGCAGCGGCCAGCTACGGCTGCACCATGCTGGCCTTTGAGTCGGTGACCTACCTGTTTGTGGCACAGAAGCATCTGTTCGAGGCCCGCCTGCGCGGTGCCCAGAAGATGGGGCTGTATCTGGCCTCCAACCTGGGGCAGATTGCCCTGAACCTGCTGGCCTGCGTGATCCTGGTGCCTCGCATCGGTTTTGCGGGCTTCTGGATGTCCAGCTGGATCAGCGCACCCATCGGAATGCTGCTGGCGGCGGCGCTGGCGAACCTCTCAGGCGCTTCGCACCAGCTTCCCTAATAGGGGGCTTGCCTCTCCTATTAGGAGAGGTGGCATCCCGCAAGGATGACGGAGAGGTTCAGCCGATCACCTCATACTGAAAATACTCGCACTTGACCTTGCTGCCCACCTCGATCTCGGGCGGCAGCAGGGCCAGCGCAACGGGATTCAGCTCGTCGCTTTCAATGTCGGTGCGGCGCAGGTTGACATAATCGCCGTCAAAGCTGACGACCTCGTAATACCAGGGGCCCATAGGATACCTTCTTTCATTTGAGCTTTTCTTTGAGCTGTCGCTTCTTGGAGCGGCGGCTTTTTTAATGCTTCCGTCTTTTCTTTTCGTCCCAGACAAAGTACCCGGTGTAGAGCAGGAACACGGGCAGGGCGGCAAGGGTGACAGTCCGGCTCAGGCGGATGCCGTCCGGCTGATAGACAAAGTCGATGGTGACCGTTCCGGCGGGGCAGAGGACGGCCATCAGGCCCTCGTCCACCCGCAGGATCTCGGTCTCCTGCCCGTCCACATAGGCCGTGAAGCCGTCATCGTAGGGCACGGAGAAGAACATCAGGTTGGTCCTGTCCAGCGTGGCTTCAGCGTGGAAGCCTGCGCTGGTCATCTCAAAGGCGGTGCAGGCAGAGGCCCGGCGGTCGGCGCAGTCCTGAGTGTAGCGGGTGTAGGTCAGGTCGTTGAGCTCTGCCGTGGGCAGGGGCGTGAGGTACTGCCCGTAGGCCACCGCATCCTCCTCAGTGAGCACCAGTGCCCGCATGAGCAGGTTGGAGCGGGTGGGGGTCACGGTGTCCTCGTACTGGGTCTCGGTGAGGTAGTAATCGTAGGTGAAGCCCATGGGAACGTAGTTCTGATTCTCGTAAAGAACATAGCCGTCCAGGGCATCGTAATACGCCCAGCCCTCATCGGCCTCAGCGTGGAACTGCTTCTGATGCGCAAGTGTGGTCAGCAGGTATCTGACGCTGAGCAGGCCGCGCAGGGCGTAGTTGGAGAGCTCGGGCTGACTGCGCACATCCCGCTTGACCCCCAGTGCCGGGTAGAAGCTGAGGATGCTGGGAGCGGCGGTGCTGCCGAAATACTGCAGGCAGCTCTTGTCCAGCCACAGGCCCAGATTGTCGTGGGTCTTGTAGGTGTCAATGCGCCAGTCGCCCTCGGGCAGATCCTCCTTCAGGGCCAGCGCGTTGATGTACTGCTCCACAAGGTCACTGTCGGTGTTCCACTGGCCGAACTTGCCAATGCCGATGTGGACGATGCCGAACAGGCAGCTGAACGCCAGCACACCGGCCAGCAGGCGGCGGGCAAAGACCCTGCGCTGCTGCCAGTGCCTGCAGATGCAATGGTAGACGGCCAGCCCGCTCAGACCAAAGGCGAGCACGGCGCAGTACTGGCCCGGATTCTGAAGCACGCCCAGGCTCCACTCCTTGGTGGTGGCATCCTGCACGGGCACCAGTGCAAAGGCCAGCGTGGCGATCATCACAAAGGCAATGCTCCGGGCGGGGCGGGCGAGGTCGAGGCTGGGGTCCTCCCACGCGCTCACCGTCATGGCAGCAAGGATGAGCACCGGCATGTAGAACCACCGGGCATAGTAGCTGGAATTGAGGGCGTAGAACGCGCTGTTCAGGATGGGCACCAGCGCAAATACCATGCAGACGGCAATGATCCGCTTTTTGCTGTCGCCCTGCCGGGCACGCCAGTAGGCCACCACACCGGCCAGACTGCACAGGGGCAGATAGGCTGTCATGCTGGTCCATTTGATGATGCCCTCAGACCAGATGGAGGTCATATAGGGGGAATCCGGGGGCAGCACCCAGCTCAGCAGGATGGCCAGATACTGCTGGGGCTTGGAATAGGTCAGAAAGCCCCAGCCGGAGGAAAGATCGATGGTGCGCGGGTTCTGCAGCACGCTGAGGACAGTGGGCCAGAGCACCACAAAGCCCAGTGCCACGCCCAGCAGGCTCTCAAAGGCCAGCTGACCGAAGAGGCGGGGCGTGAGCCGGAACTCCCCGGCGGAGAGCTTGCAGACGAAGTAGATGACAAGGAAGAGCACCTGCCCCACAAAGAAAAAGTAGTTGTTGAGCAGGTTCACCGCCACCCAGAAGGCAAACCACCCGTGGCGGTGTTCGTAGATGGTCTCATCCAGTGCCCAGAGCATCCAGGGGAAGAGGGCCAGCACATCGATGAAGTGGTTGAAGAAGATGTTGTACAGCCCCCAGCCCGAAAAGGCGTAGAGGGCCGCACCCAGCACCGCAAAGTTCGGGTCTTTGACGTAGCGGCGCAGGTACAGATACGCGCCGCCGCCCGCCACCGCGAACTTGAGCACCAGCAGCGGCACCATGAGGTAGGGGAGCCAGTTCTGCGGGAAGAGCAGGGAAAACCAGAAGAAGGGGGAGCCGTACAGGTAGAACGAATAGGCGTTCATGGTTCCGCTGCCCAGGTCAGTTGCCCAGGAAAAGGTGTTCTTCACGCCTTCGTATCCGGCGGGGTAGCCTGCCCCCTTGAGAAAGCCGTTCATGTAGCGGTAAAAGCTGATCTGCTGGCTGTTGAAATCGCCTGCATAGTGGAAAAAGCCGCCGTCCAGCAGATAGAACGGCAGGAAGATGAAGGCGGCTGTCAGGGCGCAGAGCCCCACGGTGAGCCAGAACTTGTCCTGCTTCTGCCCCAGCATCCGGGGCGAAGAATGAAATGCAGTCATGCGTCAGTCCTCTTTTCAGTATCGGAAATTTCCCGCTTACGGGAACGGCACCTCGCGGGTGTCATCGGGGTCCTGCGCGGCCCTGCGCTGCTGCTCGAACACCGCGTCGATGAGGGTGTCGAGGTCAGAGAGGCGGCTCAGCTCACAGCAGTAGCGCCGCAGGCTGGCGGCCCCCTTCAGGCCCTTCATGTAGTGCATGGTCTGGGCCCGGGCCTGGGGCATGGCAACGAACTCGCCCTTCTGCTCCACCATCTCCTCCACCTGCCGGCGCAGGGCATTCATCCGGGCCTGCAGGTTCGGCTCCTTGGGGGCGGGCAGGCCCTCCAGCGCGGCGTTCACCCGCTCAAAGAGCCATGGGTCGCCCAGAGCAGCCCGGGCAATCATCACGCCGTCGCAGCCGGTCTCCTCCACCATCCGCACAGCATCCTCGGCGGTGCGGATATCGCCGTTGCCCAGCACGGGAACATGGACGGCATCCTTCACCGCCGCAATGATGGACGGGTCGATGCCCGGGGTGTACATCTGCTCCCGGGTGCGGGCGTGGACGGCGATGAGCACCGCGCCCGCCTGCTCACAGGCTTTGGCGCATTCCACGGCCGTGACGTGCTCCGCGTCCCAGCCCTTGCGCATCTTCACGGTGACGGGGCGGGAGGTGTTTTTGACCACTTCCTCCACAATACGGCCGCAGCGGTCGGGGTCAAGCATCAGCTTGCTGCCCGCCCCGCCCGAGACGATCTTGGGGGCAGGACAGCCCATGTTGATGTCCAGAAAATCGAACGCGTACTGCTCCACGGCGGCAGCGGCCTGCCCCATGATCTCGGGCACCTCGCCAAAGATCTGCACGCCGTAGGGGGCACCGTTGGGTTCGGCCTTGAGCAGGCTGACGGTTTTGTGGTCGCCGTATACCAGCGCCCGGCTGGACACCATCTCACTGACGGTAAAACCGGCTCCGTGCTGGGCCATCAGCCGCCGGGCCGGGGCATCGGTAAAGCCCGCCATGGGGCCGAACACTGCCCGGTGGGGCAGGGAGATCTCCCTGATCTTCAAAGGGGTGTTGAAAGGTTCCATGATACTCCTTAGCGCTATCTGATTTAGTTGATAACATGATAAAATTTGGATTATAAGTATACCATATTTCCGGCGGCAGAACAAGAAGCGGAACATCTTTCTTGTCAGCGCGGGATTTTTCCGGTATACTGGGGACAAAAGGAGGAGCGGCTGGAACACGGCAGCCAGCTGCACAAAAGAGATGGAATACAGAGCATGGAAAAAGCAGAACGGCGCAGGGGAGAGCATCCGCACCTCCCTGCTGGGCTATGGCTGTATGCGGTTCCCCACCACACCGGAGGGAGCCATTGACGAGCCCCGGGCCGAAGCGCTGCTGAACGCCGCGCGGGATGCAGGCGTGAACTATTTTGACACCGCTTACCCCTACCACGGCGGCCAGAGCGAGCCCTTTGTGGGCAGGGTCATTGCAAAGTGGCCCCGGGAGAGCTTTTATCTGGCCACCAAGATGCCGCTGTGGCAGTGCGGGAGCCTGGAGGAGGCCCAGCATATCTTTGAAGAGCAGCTCCGGCGGCTGGGCGTGGAGTACATCGACTTCTACCTGCTGCACTCCCTGTACGCCGCCCGGTACGACCGGGCCAAGGAAATGGGCATCGTGGACTGGCTGTGGGAGCAGAAAAAGCTGGGCCGCATCCGCAGCTTCGGTTTCTCCTGCCACGACAACGCGGCGGGCCTTGAGCACATCCTGCGGGATCAGCCCTGGGATTTCTGCCAGCTGCAGTATAACTATCTGGACACCGATGACCGTGCCGAGGAGATCTCGGGTGACCGCGGCTATCAGCTGACCGAGGAGCTGAACATCCCCCTCATCATCATGGAGCCCATCAAGGGCGGCACACTGGCCAACCTGCCCCCGGAGGCCGAAGCACCCCTCAAGGCCCTGCAGCCCGAGGCCTCGGATGCCTCCTGGGCCCTGCGCTGGGTGGGCAGCCACCGGAACGTCCATGTCATCCTCTCAGGCATGAGCGCCGAGGACCAGCTCACGGATAATCTGGCCACCTTTGCCCGCTTTGAGCCGCTGACCGCTGCAGAGACCGCCGCGGTGGAGCAGACCGCCGCCTTCCTGCACAGCCGTATCAAGATCGGCTGCACCGGCTGCCGGTACTGTATGCCCTGCCCCATGGGGGTGGACATCCCGGACAACTTCAGCATCTGGAACAAGCTGGGGATGTTCGGCCAGCCCGAGGCCATCAAGCACCAGTGGGAAGCCCACTTTCCCGATGCCGAAAAGGCCAGCCACTGCGTCCGCTGCGGTAAGTGCGAGGCGGCCTGCCCCCAGCATCTGCCCATCCGCAATGCGCTGGCCCAGCTGCAGCAGGAGCTGGATCAGCTGTAATCTGCATCAGAAAAGCCACCGGAAAAAACCGGTGGCTTTTTTCTCTTATTCGCTCCACTCCATCCCGATCTTATCCAGCATTGCGCGGCGCTCAGGGGTGAGCTTGGGGTCGTGGGTGGTATCCCACTCCCGCATCCGGCGGAGCCAGTCGCCCAGGCAGAAGCCGGTTTCGTCGGATTTGTAGTTGGCGGCGGCGTGGAGGTTGCCGTGGGCCTTGTAGTAGGCCTTGGCCTGCTGATAGGAGGTTCCCCACTTGGCATCCCGGGCATCCCACACCATGCCGATGCTGTTCAGCTTTTTGACGTGGGCGGGCGTGACCTGATAGGAATCCGGGCGGTTCTTGCGGGCAGCACGCAGGTTGGAGACCCACACGCCCAGCCGGACACCGTCGCTGTCCACATAGCTGGCGGGGACCAGCAGGTGCTTGTATTTGCGGGCATAGCGGGCGGCACTGCGGAAGTTCCGCTCCCAGTTGGCCTCGCGCACGGTGCCGTGGTCAGCAGCGGGATCACTGGGGCGGCGCTCGCCCTTGAACAGGGTGCGCAGCAGCTTGCGGCGCTCACTGCTCAGGGCGCTGCTGCCGGAGTTCAGGGCCTGCCGCTGACGGCTGACCCAGCTGCCCAGCCAAACGCCGTCCGCAGTCTTGTAGACAGAGGGAATCTCCAGATCGCCGTGCTCTGTCTTGTAGGCCAGAGCCAGATCATAGCGCTCCTGCCAGGGGTCATACTTTTCCCACACCATGCCCAGCTTGTCCAGCAGGGCCTTGCGCTCAGGGGTGACCCGGGCGCTGGAGCGGTCCGGGTTCAGGTAGGCATAGCGCTGGCGCGCCACCCACTTGCCCAGCAGTACTCCGTCCGGCGTGACATACTCCGAGGGGACGTTCAGGTTGCCGTGCTCATGGTAGTAGGCGGCGGCAACATCGTACAGGGACATCCACTTGCGGTCGTTGCGGTTGGTCCAGTCCATGCCCAGAGCGTCCAGCCGCTCCACCTGTTCCTGAGGCAGCTCGCCTGCCTTGTGAGCGGCGCGCTGGGCCCCCAGCCAGACCCCCAGACCGAAGCCGGAGGGCGTTTCGTACTTGATGGGCACTTCCAGATCGCCGTGCTCCAGATAATACTGAGTGGCGGCGGCATAGTTCTGCTCCCACAGGTCGTTGGAGGTGCTCCACACCATGCCGATGGCTTCCAGCCGCTCGATGCGGTTCTGGGTCAGGTTGCCGCCCAGATAGCGCTGGCGGTTGTAGACGATCCATTCGCCCAGTGCAAAATCATTTTTATCGCGGTAGCGCACCGGCACCAGAAGGTCACCGTGCTCGGTGCGGTATTTCTGCGCGGAGGCAAAGCCCTTTTCCCAGGCAGCTTCCAGCCGGTGGTTCCAGCGGATGCCCAGTTTTTCCAGCTTGGCGGCCTGTTCAGCTGTCAGGCGGCCCGGGCGCTGCCCGGCCTGTACCTGCCGCTGGAGCTCGAGCCACTTGCCCACGGGCACGCCGCTGTGGATGGTATAGCTCCGGGGCAGCTCCAGGGTGCCCTCTTTGGCGGCGGCATCGGCGGCAGCCTGACACAGCACCTCCCAGCGGGCCTCCATCTCCCGGCGCAGCTTGCCATACAGGCGGTAGGTCTGCTGCATGGGGCGCTCCTGCCGGAAGCCCGGCGTTTTGCTGCCGACCCTAGTCATGGCCTCGGTGCAGTCACGCTGCAGGGTGCGGCCGTTGCCCAGCCCCTCGAACTGTGCCACAAGGTCGAACACCGGCACGCTGCGGCTGCCTGCAGCCACCAGCGCGCGGCAGAGCATCTGCTTGAAGGTGGACATCAGGCTGGACTGGCGCACCAGAATGACCCCGGCCAGCCCCTCCAGCGGCTGCTGGACTCCCGGCGCGTTGACGCAGAGCAGAACCTTGGGGCCGGGGGCTGTATCAGAGAGGAAAGTCTCCACGGCGGCAGAATCCGCAAAGCAGGCGTGATCCGCGGCGTAAAAGCGGACAGCAGGGTCCACAGTGCGCAGCAGCTTTTCCAGCTCCGTGCCCAGCTTTTCCTGATAGGCGGCGGATTCAAACAGGACCAGATAATGGCCGCTGGTATCGCTGAGCAGGCGGGGCAGCAGAACGGTCAGGTTCTCCACCTGACGCAGAGACCAGCTCAGCTCTTCATATTGAACGCGCAGGGAGGTGTCGCCCTTGGGCATACACAGGTTTTTGATCCGGGCGCGCAGGGTGGCCAGCTCCTCTTCCTGAGGCCAGAGCAGGGCTGCATAGGCCGAGGGCACCGGCATGGTCCCGGCGGCCATGGCCTCGGCCACAGTCATGTGGGAGACGATGCAGTCGGCAAACAGCTCCTGCGCGGCGGCGCAGACGGGGGCACCGTTGGGCACACCCAGCCCCAGCACCTTTGCCTGGGGGCACATCCGCAGCAGTTTCTGCACCGACTGCGCCCAACACACGGCGCTCAACTCATGGTAGCAGTCCAGCACGATGCAGCCGGGTTTCTGCTCCCCCAGCCGCACCCACTGCTCCGGGGTGGCGGCGGCCAGCTTTTCGCAATCACAGAAGCGGACATTGCCGGGCAGGGTGCCGCCGTTGTAGCGTGTCAGCTCTGCCTGCCGCAGGGCCAGACGCTGTGCACCGGCCACCAGCCAGAAAAAGGTGGTCTGGGGGTGAGCCTCCACCACCTTCCAGGCAATACAGCTTTTGCCGGTGCCGGTGGGATGGAACACGGCGGCCCGGTTCAGGGTCTCCAGAGACTGTACAGCTTTCTGAAAAGCGGCTTCGTTGACGGGATTCAGGGTCATCGACATGGTGGTAGTGTCCTCTCCGAGTTGCATGTTTGACATCGTTGGATACAACGAAAATATTTCATAGAATTAGTTTATCGCAAAAAACATTTTTCTGTCAAGCCCTTTGAAGAGAATTTAGAGCAAAACTCGGGAAAAAAATAAAAATAGTGTGGAATCTGTGGCAGAAACTGCGAACTTTGTGCGCAGCAACGGGGATACTGAAAGTGGAAATGCGTCCAGGAGTGGAGAGAAAGTATGACCTATGGCAGGAAGAAGGTTTCTTTTGCCCCGGCAGAGCTGCCCGGGCCGCACCGGGGAGATTTGGGCAGGAGGGCAGCTGCGGAACATCCAAGAAGCATTTCATCTTTGCGGCCGAAAAAATGAAAAATTCCCTCTTGACTTTATGAAAATAAAGCGTATAATGCAATCAACAAACCGATGAGGCGGAAGAGAACCTGCAAGCGTACTTACAGTGAGCCCGAATGGTGAAAACGGGCAGAGAGCGGGGCAGAGTTCGTGGGCCGCCGAGGGCTGGGCGAACAGGGCAGTGCCTTTAGTAGCTTGGGACGGAAGCCTCCGTTACAGGGCAGGGGAGTGTTGGCTCTCCGTTGAGGGGCTCCTGCAGTTTTCCATAGTGGGAAGACGAGCGGAGCAAGCAAGGTGGCACCGCAGATTCGAATTTCTCGACTCTGTCCTTGTGGATGAACACACAGGGACGGGGCCGTTTTTATTTTACCCGTTCCGCAGGTGGAGCGGGTTTTATTTATTTTTGGGCCGCCCGCTCCGGGAAAGGAGCAACCGCTATGAAAACTATGAACATGATCTCCCGCCGCAGCTTTCTGAAGGCTACCGCCGCAGCCGCTGTCGTATCCGCACTGGGCCTGACCGGCTGCGGCTCCTCCGGCTCTTCTGCCGCAGCATCCAGCACCGCTTCCAGCGCTGCCGGTTCCGCTGCCGCCGCTTCTGAAGCAGGCCAGACCTTTAAGGTGGGCATCGTCAACTATGTCGATCATGCTTCCCTGAACCAGATCGTGGCCTCTGTTGAGAGCCGTTTGGATGAGGTGGGCGCGGAGAAGGGCGTGACCTTCGACTATGCCGATTACTACGCCAACGCCCAGGCTGACCAGTCCAACCTGAACCAGATCGGTGCAGACCTGGTGGCCGACCAGGTAGATGTCATTGTGGCTGTGGCCACCCCCACCGCCGCCACCATGCTGGCCGCTGTGGAAGATACCGACATCCCTGTGGTCTACTCTGCCGTCACCGATCCTGTTTCCGCCGGGTTTGACGGGGAGGAGGGCATCACCGGCACCTCCGATGCCTTGAACACCGAGGCCATTATGAACCTCATCACTGCCATCAACCCCGACATTGACACTATCGGTCTGCTGTACGACCTGAGCCAGGATGCCTCCACCCAGGCCATCGCCGATGCCAAGGCGTTCTGCGACAGCAAGGGCATCAAGTACATTGAAAAGAACGGTACCACCACCGCTGAGGTGCAGATGGCTGCTGAGGCCCTTGTGGCCGCCGGTGTCAAGGCAGTGTTCACCCCCACCGACAACACCGTGATGACCGCCGAGCTGTCCATCTATGAGACCTTCCTGGAGGCAGGGATTCAGCACTTCACCGGCGCGGACAGCTTTGCACTGAACGGTGCTTTTGTGGGCTACGGCGTGGACTACGTCCAGCTGGGCGAGGCCACCGCCGATATGGTGGTGGAGCTGCTCTGCGGCGGCAAGACCCCCGCAGACCTGCCCTACCAGACCTTCGATAACGGCATTGTCACCATCAACACCGAGAGCTGTGAGGCACTGGGCCTTGACCTCGACACCGTTAAGGAAGCCTTCAAGCCCTATTGCACCGAAATTGTGGTAGTGACCACGCAGGAGAATTTCTAAAAAGGAGTACATCAACCATGCTGGCGAGTATCTTTTCGCTCAACGTGATCCAGACGGCGCTGGAGCTGGGCTGCATTTACGGTCTGGTGGCGCTGGCGCTGTTTCTGAGCTATTCGATCCTGAACATTGCCGACCTGTCCACCGATGGCTGCTTCACCCTTGGCTGTGCCGTGGCCTGTCAGGTGGCGCTGACAGGCCACCCCATCCTGGCCCTGTTCGCGGCCATGGCGGCGGGTGTGTGTTCGGGCTTTGTCACCGCCTTTTTACAGACACGTCTGGGCGTTGAGAGCATCATGGCAGGCATCATCGTGAACACCGGCCTGTACACCATCAATCTGGCGGTCATGGGCTTTTCGTCCACGATGTCCCTGGTCAAGACCGATACGGTATTCTCGCTGGCAAAATCCGCACTGGCCTTTACGGGCGGCTGGTATAAGCTGGTCATCGCGGCGGCGGTCATTGTACTCGCCTGTGCCGCTATGGTGGGTTTCCTGGGCACCCGGCTGGGCCTTTCCATCCGCGCCACCGGCGACAATGCCGCCATGGTGCGGGCCTCCAGCATCAACCCGGCCTTCACCATCACAGTGGGCCTGTGCATCTCGGGCGCGCTGACCGCCCTTTCCGGCGGCCTGCTGGCCCAGTACCAGAAGAGCAGCGACATCAACGTGGGCACCGGCATGGTGACCATCGCGCTGGCTTCCCTTATCATCGGCGAAACGCTGGTGGGCAAGCGCACCATGGTGCGCCGGGTGCTGGGCGTGGTGTTCGGCAGCTGCCTGTATCGCTTTATCGTGGCCGTGGCCCTGCGCTTCAATGTGCCCGCCGCCGCCATGAAGCTGGTGAGCGCCCTCATCGTGGCTGTGGCCATCTCGATGCCCGCCATCCGGGCAAAGTTTGCCTTTGAGCAGCGCAAGCACAATGCCCGGAAGGAGGTGCACTGAGATGGAAATGCTGGAGCTGAACAACCTGCACAAGACCTTTAACCCCGGCACCGTCAACGAAAAGGTGGCCCTGAACGGTGTGAGCCTGCACATGGAGGCAGGCGACTTTGCCACCATCGTGGGCTCCAATGGCGCGGGCAAATCCACCATGTTCAACGCCATCACCGGCGGTTTCATTGCCGACGAGGGCAGCATCGTGCTGGGCGGGCAGGACATTACCTTTGCGCCCGAGTATGAGCGCAGCAAGGTCATCGGTCACCTGTTCCAGGACCCCCTCAAGGGCACGGCCCCCAATATGACCATTGAGGAAAACCTTGCGCTGGCCTATCTCCGGGCAGGAACCGCCCCCCACGCTATCTTCTCCCGCATCTCCCGCAAGGATAAGGAGCTGTTCCGGGAAAAACTTGCCCTGCTGAACATGGGCCTTGAGGACCGGATGAAGCAGCCGGTGGGCCTGCTTTCCGGCGGCCAGCGGCAGGCGCTGACCCTGCTCATGGCCACCCTTGTCACCCCCAAGCTCCTGCTGCTGGACGAGCACACTGCAGCCCTGGACCCTGCCACGGCGGAGAAGGTGCTGGAGCTGACCAAGAGCATCGTGGCCGAGAAAAAGATTACCTGCCTGATGGTCACCCACAACATGCACCAGGCCCTTGAGCTGGGCAACCGCACCCTGATGATGGACGGCGGCCGCATCGTGTTCGATGTCAAGGGCGAGGAGCGCAGTAAGATGACCGTGGACGACTTGCTGGAAAAATTCCGCGAGAACGCCGGCAAGGCCCTGGACAATGACCGCATCCTGCTGAGCAAGGTGGAAGCGGGCAACTGAAAAGAAACTCAAAACACCCTGTCTGGACCCGAAACCGTGTCAGGCAGGGCATTTTTGATACAACAAGGAGAAAACGAGATGAAAATTACGATTCGTACCCCGCAAATGCAGGATTATGACCGCTTTTCTGCTATTATGGATCAGGTGCAGCAGATGCATGTGGATTGGCGGCCGGATGTCTACAAGCCGGCCAGCCCATTGATCACAAAGGAAGTGTTTGGCGAACTCCTGAAAGGGGACAGCTGGTATATTGCCGAGACGGATGGCATCGTTGTTGGTGTTCTGGAAGTCTTCAAGCGGCATGTGGAAGGCCCGGCGCAGGTAACAAAGGATGTTTTGTTTGTCAGCACCATGGCGGTGGATGAGGCGTACAGGGGCAAGGGAATCGGGCACCAGTTCTTTGATAAGGTGAAACAGCTCAAAGCAGAAAAGGGATGCGACACCATAGAACTGCAGGTGAACGCCAGAAATAAAAAGGCGTATGAGATGTACCGGAACTATGGCTTTACGGAAAAGTCCATCAATATGGAGCTGAAATAAGCAACAAAAAGAGCAGAGCGCTCCAGCCAACTGGCCAGACGCTCTGCTCTTTTTAATGCAATATACTGAAAACTCAGAACTTACTTCACGTATTCAACGGTGTACTCGAAACCATACTCTTCCTGCAGTTTCTTGACGGCAGGCTCGCAGTCCTCGATGAAGCTGGGTGCGTAGACGGAAGCACCGTTGTGGTCCTTCTTGTAGTCCTCTACGATCTGCTGCAGCTTTGCCCAGCCCTCGTTGGCCTTGGCGTTGTCAACAGTGTCGGGGAAGTTGATGATGAATTCACGGTGCTGCGGAATACGAGCTTTCATAAGTGATATCTCCTTAATTGACAATTTGTAGTTTGTTACTTGATTTATACAGAAGCATAATGCTTTTGTAGATAACGGATAGATTGTATAGAAGGATAGCCTGACCTCTGTGCCCGGCTGCTGCCGGTTTCAGACGGAGAGGTTATATACCTGGCAGGCATTCTCCACCGTCTGCCGGAACACCTGCTCCGTTTCCTCACCCTTGATGCTGGCGATATACTCGCCTACATAGCGGATGAGGGAGCTGTCGCAGCGGGTGCCGCGGACAGGTTCCGGGGCCATATAGGGGCAGTCGGTTTCCAGGACGATGCGTTCCAGCGGCAGGGCGGCAATGGCCTTGGCGGCACGCTTGGCACCCTTGAAGGTGCAGGCCCCGCCAAAGCCAATGTAGAGCCCCTGCTCTGCCAGCCAGAGCGCGTCATCGGCGCTGCCGGAATAGCAGTGGACGATGCCCTTGGGCCGGTATTTTTTCAGCAGGGCGTAGACATCGGCGTGGGCGCTGCGGTCGTGCACGATGATGGGCTTGTCCAGTTCCAGCGCCAGCCGGATCTCGGACTCAAACAGCGCCAGCTGGGCATCCTTGGGCACGGGCCAGTGGTAATCCAGTCCGCACTCCCCAACAGCCACTACCTTGGGGTCCTCGTAATAGGGGGCAAGGGCACGCATCTCTGCTGCCCAGTCGCCGCCGTATACCGAAACAGTAGGGGCGGGGCCTTCCTCACCGCAATCCTCCGGGGCCAGCAGGCTCTCCGGGTGGATGCCGACGGCGGCGTACACCCAGGGATATTTGTGGGCCAGCTCCAGCACCTTGGGCGCATCGCCCGAATGGGTGGCCTGCTCGCACACGCCCACCACCCCTTTGCCGGGCAGGCTGTCCAGCAGGGCAAAGCGGTCCGCGTCAAAGGCGCGGGCGCTGTAATGGGCGTGGGTGTCAAAGATGGGGTATTCCATATTACAGGGCACGCTCCTTTTTGGCGGGGGCCTTGTTTACCAGCCAGATGCCGATGCAGACCAGCACCAGCGCCCCCAGATACTGCCACCGGAACAGCGGCTCCCCATTGATGAGGGCGCTGAGCAGGACATTCACCACCGGGTTCACGAACCCGAAGATGGCGATCCGGCTGACGGGGTTGTTCTTCATCAGCAGGGCCCAGACGATGTAGCCCGCGCCGCAGATGAAAGCCAGCGCCAGCAGGTCCAGCACGCTGAGCACAGACCAGTGTTCCAGCCGTCCGCCCAGAACAGCGCCCAGCAGGAACAGGGCCGCACCGCCCACGAACAGGTTCACAAAGCAGACGGCAAAGCTGTCTGCCCGGCGGGTGACGGATTTGTTCCAGGGGCCTGCCAGCGTGAAGAGGACGGTGGCAATGAGCATGTAGGCTATGCCTCGGGCGCTGCCGCCGCCGTGGTTGCCCAACGTGGCGATGAGAACGCCCGCAAAGCCGATGCCGCAGCCCAGCGCCTTGGCCGGGGTCATGCGGTCAGTCCTGCCGTAAAGGAAGTGGGCGAAGATGACCCCCAGAAAGCTCTGGGTGCTGTTCAGGATGCCGCCAAAGGCACCGGTGAGCAGGGCAACAGCGCTGTAGAAAAAGGCATACTGCGCTGTGGTCTGCCACAGGCCCAATGCACAGCATTCGGCCAGGATCTTCCCTTTGGGCATGGCGGGCAGCCTGCCCTCCAACAGCAGGCTGCCGCCCAGTACCAGCACACTGCCCAGCATGAACCGCACCCCTGCAAAGCAGAGAATGGAGGCCGTGTCAGCGGTGTCGATGGCAAAGAGCCGGTAACCCAGCTTGATGAAAGGGAAAGCCGAACCCCACATGGCGTTGCAGAGGATGGCGATGATAACGGCAAAGGCCGGTGTGCCGAAAAGCCGATCCAGCTTTTCGGCGCGGCTCAGCTGTGTCTCCATGGCTCAGTGGATGCGGCTGCCAACGGGGGTGTTGTCGCCATAGAAGGCGATGGAGCAGCCGCCGTCAGCGGTGTCGGCAGCAAAGATCATGCCCTCGCTGACATACTTGCCCTTCAGCATGGGGCGGGGGGCCAGATTGCAGACGATGCCGATCTTCTTGCCGATCAGATCCTCCGGCTTGAACCACTTGGCAATGCCGGACAGGATGCAGCGCTCACGCTCGCCGTCAAACACGGTCAGGTGGAGCAGCTTCTTGCTCTCCTTCAGGTTCTCGCAGGCGCGCACCTCGGCCACGCGCAGCTCCACCTTGCAGAAGGTGTCGAAGTCGATCTCTTCCTCGTGGGTAAAATCAACGGTGCTCTCCTCAGCGGCGGGGGCGGCAGCAGCCTTTTTGGCTTCGGCCTTGGCCTTGTTGGCAGCCTCGGCAGCGGCCTTGCGCTTCTCGTCCTCTTCCTTCAGGTGGGCGATCTCCTTGGCCACGTCAATGCGGGGGAACAGGGCATCGCCCTTGTGGACGGTGTAGGTCTCCTGCACGCCGTAAGCAGTCTTGCTCAGGTCGATGTCGGCAGTGGACAGGCCCAGCTGATCCATCATCTTGGGAGCGGTGGAGGGCAGGTAAGCGTTCAGCAGGATGCCTGCCACACGCAGTGCCTCGCACAGGTGGTAGAGCACGCTCTCCAGACGGGCCTTGTTGGCCTCGTCCTTGGCCAGAGCCCAGGGAGCGGTCTCGTCGATATACTTGTTGGCGCGCTGGATCACGGCAAAGATCTCCATCAGGGCCTGGGGGATGGTCAGATTGTCCATGTCGGCAGTGACCTTGCCCAGCAGCTCATTGACCATGGTCTCCAGCTCCGTGTCGATGGCCTCGGTGCCAGCGGCCTTGTGGACCGTGCCGCCGAAGTACTTCTCGCACATGGCAACGGTGCGGCTGAGCAGGTTGCCCAGGTCGTTGGCCAGGTCGCTGTTGATGCGATTGATCAGGGCCTCGTTGGTGAACATACCGTCGTTGCCAAAGGGAATCTCACGCAGCAGGAAGTAGCGGATAGAATCCACGCCGTAGCGGTCGCACAGGACCACGGGGTCAACAACGTTGCCCACGGACTTGGACATCTTGCCGCCGTTCATCAGCAGCCAGCCGTGGCCAAACACGCGCTTGGGCAGCGGCAGATCCAAAGCCATCAGCATGGCGGGCCACAGGATGGTGTGGAAGCGCAGGATCTCCTTGCCCACCATGTGCAGGTCAGCAGGCCAGAACTTGTTGTAATCGTGGTAGGTCTCGTTGCCGTAGCCCAGCGCAGAGATATAGTTGCTCAGCGCATCGACCCAGACATACATGGTGTGCTTGGGGTCAAAGGGAACGGGGATGCCCCACTTGACAGAGGTGCGGGAAACACAGGTGTCCTGCAGGCCCTGCTTGATAAAGGCAATCATTTCGTTCTTCCGGCTCTCGGGCTGGATGAACTGGGGATTCTCCTCGTAGTACTTCAGCAGGCGGTCGGCATACTTGCCGGTCTTGAAGAAGTAGGCCTCCTCGTGGGCATCATAGACCTCGCGGCCGCAGTCGGGGCACTTGCCGTCCACCAGCTGGCTGTCGGTCCAGAAGCTCTCGCAGGGCTTGCAGTAGTGGCCGATGTACTCGCCCTTGTAGATATCGCCCTGCTCATACAGCTGGGTGAAGATCTTCTGGCAGGTCTCCACATGGTAGTCATCGGTGGTGCGGATGAAGCGGTCATAGCTGACATCCAGCAGCTTCCACAGATCCTTGACGGTGGCAACGATCCGGTCAACGTACTCCTTGGGGGTCACGCCTGCATCGGCGGCCTTGTCCTGGATCTTCTGGCCATGCTCATCGGTGCCGGTCAGGAACATGACTTCCTTGCCCTGCATCCGCTTGAAGCGGGCCAGCGCGTCGCAGGCCACGGTGGTGTAGCTGTGGCCGATGTGCAGCTTGTCGCTGGGGTAGTAGATGGGGGTCGTGATGTAGAATGTGTTGTGTTCGCTCATGGGGGATGATTCTTCCTTTCTGTTGTGGCTGTGTCACAAAAAAGCTCCCGTCCTGCCGGAATGCACCGGACAAGGACGGGAGCTGAACTTCCGTGGTACCACCTTGCTTCGCCGCGCCCTTGCGGGCATGGCCTTGCGTGCCGGGGTAAAACCGGCCTCCGCGCGGTAACGGGCGCACCCGGCGGGGGCTTGGCGGCGTGCCGCTTCACCCCCACAGCTCAGAGGCCATCTTCCACCCCGTGCTCACCTGCCCGGTTCCATCCTTCGGGCTTTCTGTCAGGCGCAGGCGGGGCGTACTCTCCTCGTCAAGGCTGTTCACTTTTTGCCAAAGGGGCACACGACCCCCTTGTTCCTATTATAATACGCAAAAACGGCGGGTTTGTCAACTCTCCTGGTAAAGTGTTCTGTAAAACGGCTTTTGACTCGGTTTGTGTATATAAACGAGATGGTTATTAACAAAAAGATACGGTCAGGAATTGCTATCCTATTCTGTGTTTACATAGATTTACAAGAAAGCGTTTGCCAATTTTAGCAGAGAGCCGGAAACAGAGTCCAAAAGGTGCTCTAAGGGCTTCATTAGCTGGAAGGTGTGTGGTTGACCCTACACCTATGGTTCAATCAAAACAACTTTTTCTTCTGTGCCAGCAGCACGGTCAGCACACGCTCTTTCAGCAGATAACGGAACTGCTTTGTGGTGAAATCTGCGTCAATGATACTGCAAAGAGTATCTTTGTCGTAATACTGGTATTCCCGCAGCGTATGCGCCTGTTTCATGCTGACCACTCCTTTCTGTAAAAGTGTATCATGTCAGGAGCCGATGTGCAAGACGCGAAAAATGTAAAACAGCGGCAGTTTTCCCAATCGGAAAGCTGTCGCTGTTTATGTATGTATAGCGTGTGCTTCTATGATTTCTACATGCTTATAATCGCAAAGCATTCTCAATATCTTACCGATATCTTTTCTCAGTTTTCCGTATATCACTTTTCTGCGATATTTCGGTACAAGTACAATATGGTATTTGCAATTCCAGCTCGTATGTGATAAACTTTTCTCGTCCATATGGATGAACCTCCTTTTGCTTTAAGTATGCGGTTGGCGTTACCCGCTTCTATTATAGCAAAAGGAGGTTCTTTTTCTACCGTATCAATGCTACGGCTCTATTCCTCCACAAGCTTAGCTTGTGGTTTTTCTTATGAATAAAAAAGACCCCCGCAGCGTATGATTTGATGCCGCGGGGTTTCTCAATTGTTCGGTTTGTATTGCAGCACCTTCTGGGAGAACGTCCGATCGAAGAACTGGATGAAGGGCCCAAGGCAGAACGCACAGATCAAGGTGCCAAGGCCCACAAGGCCACCCAGCAGCCAGCACAGCAGGGCGCTGAGCGCATCGGTGAAGATGCGGCACCCGAAGTAC
>OLSD01001157.1_pt1 | contig 23031 bp, 23 predicted proteins | sample 1672211 | NCBI WGS metagenome assembly OLSD01 (sample SAMEA3136659, study PRJEB25190) | human gut metagenome | reverse complement strand
AAACTGGGGTTACTTGCTCCAGATCTCGCTTTCGCCCAGAGTGGCGGTATGGGCGTTAGCGGCCTCCATGACCGCGTAATAGGCCCAGTGGCGCTTGCTCATATCGGAGAAAGTGTTCAGCTTGCGGAGGTTGTCCGCAATATAGTCCGCATCGGCCTCGCGGCCCAGCAGGCGGTTGACGATGGTGACGACCTCGGCGCGGTTGATGGTATCGTCGCCCTTGAACGTGCCGTCGCCGTAGCCCACGATCCAGCCGTGGATGGCGGCGTCCTTGATATACTGGGCAGCCCAGTATCCGTCGGAGACATCCTCGAAGTCCTGGTACTGCTCCATGATCTCGGCGTTGCCGTCGCCGTAGGCATCAAAGAAGCGGACGGCCATGGCGGTGAACTCTGCGCGGGTAATGGGGTCATTGGGGCGGTAGGTCTTGTTGGAATAGCCCACAGCGATGCCGTATCCGGTCAAGTACTTCACATACCCGGAGTACCAGGCGTTGGCGGGAATATCTTTGAAGTTGGCTTTTGCCGCCGTGGTAATGGTGTCGCCGTTCTTCTCGGCCAGCAGGCGGGCAAAGATAGCGGAAGCCTCGGCGCGGCTCATGTCACGGGCGGGGCCGAAGGTTCCATCCGTGTAGCCGTAGATATACACGCCATGGCGCTCAGTATTGGCAACTTCAGGAACAGTCATCTTGCCGTCCTCGTCCGTCTTGCCCTGGGCGGTCTGATTCAGGTCGCCCTTGACGATCACCGTCACATCCTCCTGGGGCTTTTTCCTGTTGTCCGTGACGGTCACGGTGATGCGGTTGTTCTCATCCATGTCGGTGCCGTCAGGCAGCTTGACCGTGATATTCCCGGTCTTGCCGATGGTAATGTCGGCATCCTTGATGGGACGCCCGGTCTCGTAGTCCTCCACCTTGACGGTCAGAGTCCAGCGGTCGCCGTCGGCATCCTCCCAGCCGACAGTGGCGCTGCCGTCGCTGTTGGTCTTGCCGGCGGTGCCGGGGATGGTGATCTGCCCGGCCTTATCGGTGGTGTCCGCACAGTAGTTGGCGTTTTTGTCGGTGACGGCGATGAACATGCCGGGAACAGCGGATTTATCCTTTGTCAGCAGGACGGTCACGGTAGTCTGATCGGCGTAATCCAGCAGGCGGCTGTTGGGGAGACGGATGGACAGGGTCTTATCCTTGTTCAGCGTCACAGTCGCGCCCGCCACAGGATTCGCAGTATCGGTATCGGTGACGGTGACCAGGTAGCCGCCCACGACGGCCTCACCCTTGGAATCCGTGGTGGCCTGGTCGTAGAGCTTTTCAATGGACTCGGTTTCCAGTTTCTCGCCGCAGGTCTCGCATTCCTTATGCTTACTGCCCTCGGAGCTGGTGGTGGGTTCCTTGTCGATGATCCAGTCGCCGGGCTTATGACCGGCGGCATCGGTGTAGTCGCCCTTGTAGGTGTCGCCGCAGCGGGAACAGGTATAGGTGGTATAGCCCATTTCGGTGCAGGTGGACGCAGTCACTTCGCCCTTATAGTCGTGGCCCAGCGCGTTTTCAATGACGGCACCGCACTTGGTGCAGAGCTGGGGCTGGGTGCAGGTGGCAGGGTCGCCGGGAACGTGGCCGTTGGCGGCGTCACCTTCCAGACGGTGATGGCCGCAGCGGACACAGCGGTATTCCATCACGCCCTCGCCGGTGCAGGTGGCGTTGGTAATAAGTGTCCCCTCATCCCAGCTATGGCCCAGAGGCTCGGTGTAGTCGGTAACGAAGGAGCTGCCGCAGCCCTCGCACAGATGGATGGTGCGCCCGCCGGTCTCACAGGCGGCGGGGATGGTATGCGCTTCGTAATTATGAGGCGGAGCGGGGGTAATGTCCTCAATGTGGCGCTCACCGCAGTTTTTGCACTCCCGGACGGTGTAGCCGGGGCTGGTGCATGTGGCGGCTACGGTGTAGGTCGCAAAGTCATGCTCACTCTTGGGGGTGGCCGTCACCTTGACTTGGCCGCAGCGGGAACAGATCTCCAGCAGCTTGCCGTCGGTCTCGCAGGTGGCGTCCCGGACAACAACGCCCTGCCATACATGGCCCAGAGAGTCCACATAGTCCCGCTTCTCGATCTTGCCGCACTCGGTGCAGAGGTAGCGGTCATAGCCCAGGGACAGACAGGTGGCGGGGGTGCTGTCCAGCAGGATGAAGTGGTGATTCTCGCCGCAGCCCTTGTCGGAGCAGCAGTTTCCGTCACAGTTCTTATCCTGGCAGCCGCAGTTGGGGTCGCCGCAGCCACAGCCGCAGGAGCCGTCCTCGCTGGGCTGCGTGTCACGGAGCCACACATAGGCCACGCCGTTTTCGGTCATATCCACGCCGTCGTAGGTGTAGGTGATCTCATAGTAGACGGTGTACTGGCCTTCCTCCGTATAGTTGGGAGCGGAGGTCAGGGTACAGGCGTCGGCGCTGCTGCCATAGCGGATCTGCGTCCGCACACCCGCCTCGGACAGATCGGTGACGGTGAGGGTATGGGGCTGGTCGTCCACCACGCCGTAATAGTCGGCCACAACGCTCTTGGCGGTGATGTACTCATACTTCTGGTAGTCACAGAGGGTACAGTGGTCCACCACGGCAAAGCGGCCGTTGGCAGGCTGGGGCAGAATGTCCGTTTCCAGATCGTGCCGCTCCAGACGGGAGGAGGTCTCATAGTTGGTGCCGTAGCAGAAACAGCAGTATTCGCCGCCCTTGGTGGTCACGGTGTGATACTTGCTGTCGGTGTACTCATAGGACACAGTCTCCGGCAGGTTCTCCATGAACTCGGCGGCACAGTCATACAGCCAGTAGACATTTTTCAGATAGCCGTAGTCGCTCTTGCCCATATTGGTATTCAGAGAACCGCAGTTTTCACAGACTGCTTTCGTCCAATGATAGCCGGTATAATAGGCATCCACACCAGGAGTACCATCCAGAATGGTCCCAAGCGTTTCCCCATCGGCACTCATGCCGTTGGAATACTTGACATTTCGGGTCATGGCTGTCTGGCCGTTGCGGGTGTATTCGGGAGTGCGGAACACCTCAAAGGATGTGGGCTTGCCGCACTCGCCGCAGTTGAAAGTCTCGCGGGTCACGACGGCATTGGCATCCAGTTCGTTGGTGCGGTTGTTGGCAGTCAGCCAATGCTCTGCGGGATCATGGTATCCGTTCTCCTGGGCGGCAAAGGCTGTGGGCATTAAGGAAAACAGCATGACCACCGTGAGCAGTACGGCCAGCAGACGCTTATGGCTGCAGCGCAGATGATTCGTTTTTTCTTTCAATTCGGTTGATCCTCCTTATAGATTCTGATTTTGTTTCACGCAGAATATAAATCCGTTTCTTTACTATCGCCCCCTTTCCGGATTTCGTGTTCTCTTTTGCAGATATTCATTCCAGTCCTTACTTTGGGGCGGAAGCTGCTGGGATACGGTGAAGCCCTTGGCCGAATAGGTTTCCTGCATTTGTTTTGCAGCCGCCTGCCCCCAGCGGTCATTGTCCAGACACAGTTCAATGTGCCGGAGCCGGGGATGCTCCCGCAGATAGGTTGCCAGCGCACCGTCGTGGAGGCAGCAAAGCGCCACCGCGTTTCCACGCAGATCGCGGTGCAGCGTGCAGTAGCTCATCAGGTCAATGGGGGCTTCAAATACGAACACCGTATCGCTGTCGGAAGAGTATGGCAGGCGGAACCCGATGGACTTGTCGCTGCCGGGGACGTCACCCTTGAAGCTGCCGCCCTGGTCATAGGTCCCGCGCTGGTTGGCGAAGACGGCTTTGCCGGTTTCGTCATAGCCCACGAACACGCAGTTGTGGTGCTGAGCATCCTCATACAGCAGACCACTGGCGATGAATGACCGAATGACCTGGGATGCAATGCCGCGCTTACGCAAGTAGGCAAAGACGCGGCGTTGATCCCCATGGGCCTCTGGCAGTTTGAAGGGCTTGGGCAGTTCTTCGCTGACGGTGGAGAGCCGGTGTTCCGGCTGCGCTGCGGGAGCGTCCCGTATGCGGCCATGGAAGTCCAGCAGATACTCCACCGCCTCCGGGAAACTCTTTCCACAGAAATGCTGAAGGAAGGTAATGGCGTCCCCGCCGACCTTCTCGGAATAGCGGTACCAGGTACGTCGGTTTTTAATGCGCAGGCTGTCCATCTCTTTGGTGGTGTGATAGTGCCCGATCCGTAACACCTGGTAGCCAAGGGCGGACAGCAGGTCCGGCAGGTCTGTGCCGCGGGCGATCTCCATTTCCTGTTCGGAGAAACGGTTCTCCGCGAGTTCTGCTCGGATGGTTACTCACCTCGATTCTCAAAGGGAAAGACTTGCCCGCGGCATCCTTGAGCGGATGCCGCGGGCAGAAGTCGGTGTATGGATTTGTTATGCGGGTTCGGATTCTGCAGAGTCAGCCTCGGTGGAAGTGTCCTCTGCCGTTTCTGCAGCTTCCTCTGCCTGCAGTTCTGACTGCTGCAGAGCTTCTTCGATGAGCCCCAGGACGAAGTCCCGCTGGGTCAGCTTTTTGCCGGTGCGGGCGCTCTCGCGGGCCAGGTGCGCTTTGATGCGCTGGAAGAGTTCCTCGTCAATTTGGAATGCCAGTGTTCTCGTCTGTGCCATGGTTTTGTTCCCTCCATTGTTGTAATACGCTATGAGCAGTTCTGTCATGTATTCGCCCAGCGATTGGTTTGCCGCAATACGTTCTGCCGTCACCCTGGCATGCAGGGATTCCGGGATGGGCGCTGTCAGGCTTTTTGTCCGTTCCATCTGTGTTTCCTCCTTTTCCGGCTTGCAACGCAAGTATAGCCGGAAAGCCAGGTCAAAGCTATTACCAATACCACCAAGGAATCATGGACAAAGCAAGCAAATGCAATAGTTTTAGAGGTTTTCATGTGAAGTGCCGCCGAAGTAGGCGGTATCCTTTTTGGCACGATAGAATCTGGCGGTTTCCCGCAGGCTGGAAGTCACCGGCATGTCCGGCAGCGCCTCCCGCATGGCTTCAAAATACCGATGGCCACGGGCGGCGCGGGAGTCCAGCACCGCCACGACACAGGAGTCACTCTCTGTGCGGATGGCCCTGCCAAAGCCCTGCTTCAGCTTGATCTGCATCTCCGGAACGACCACTGCCTGGATGAAGGCACGAAGCGTCGGATAATTCTCACGCTCTTTTTCTTTTACAGCGTCCGGGTATGCAAACGGCAGCCTGGGGATGATGAGCATGGACACACAGTCTCCGGGAAAGTCCATGCCCTCCCACGCCGCGCCTGTGGCCAGCAGAATGCTGCCGGGGGCAGCACGGAATTCCGTCAGGATTTGGGACGGGTTTCGGCCCATGGTGAACACGGGATACGGCAGGTCCATCTCCCGCAGTCGATCCTTCACAGCGGACATGGCGATATATGAGGTGAACAGCACCAGCGCATGTCCGTGGGAGGCTTTTACAAGGTCGCTGATCTGCACCGCCAGTTCGTCGTAGTAGTCCACCACGTTGTTCTCACCAAACTTCAGCGGTGCGGGCGGCAGGTACAAAAGACAGTTTTTCCGGTAATCAAAGGGGGACGGGGATACCGATTCCACCACTCGGCGGTTCGCAGACAGCCCGGTCGCGGCTCGGAAACGCCCAAAATCCTGTCCGACAGACAGCGTCCCAGAGGTCAGGATCATGGGCTGCTCCACACACCACAGCGTTTGCCGGAGCTGCGTGGTCAGGTCGGAAACCGTTCCGCACAGTATGGAACCGCCCTTTTCCCGGTCTGTGGCATAGAAGATCATGTCCTGGTTTCCCTCGCAAAAGAGAGAAACGGCGGCGGAGACCGTCATCAGGCAGCGCCAGGTTTCCCCTGTCAGAAGCCGGTTCAGCTGTCGGTGGATCACCGTCAGGATATGGTGAGGGGATTCCAACAGCGTCCGGTACGCTTCAAAATCTTCACCTTCTTCCACGGGGGTGGACAATTTGTCCAGCAGGGGCTGGGCAGAGTCTGCCAGGAGTTCCGCGGCCAGAACGAAGCGTTCAGTCCGAAGCCGGCGAATCAGGTCGGTGAGATCGTCTGCCGACAGTGTCACGCCGAACATCTGCCGGGCTGTTTCCGGCAACTTGTGAGCCTCGTCGATGATGTACACGGCGCTGTCCCGCAGGATGGGTCGTTTCTGCCGGCTGCGATGGATCATATCCGCCAGCAGAAGGTTGTGGTTGCAGATTTGGATCGTGTACTGCCCGTTCCGGCATTCCTCCAGAAAGCGGCGGTACCGGCAGTTCTCCTTCCCGCAGGCACAGTGCTGGGGAACGCAAACACGCTCCCGGTCATAACCGCTCATCCCGGACAGCTTGTCCAGATCCAGGACCTGCTTGGCGGAGAGGAGCGCATACCCCGCTTTGGGATTCTTGTGGCTCATCTTCACTTGGCGGATACGCCGGTCCAGTCGTATGTCGCAGGCATAGTGGGATTTTCCTTTACGGATGACCGCCTGGATCGGGCGGTCGATCAGGCCATGGGCCAGCAACACGGAAGACAAAAACGGCAGGTACTCGTTCTGAATTGCATTCTGTAATGCGATACTGGAGGTGGAGATCAGGACAGGGCGGCGGGATTCTCCCTCCGCGGCCCGATACTTCTCCAGCATGATGCCGGCGACCAGATAGGCAAAGGTCTTGCCGATGCCGGTCCCTGCGTCGCATAGGGCAATGCTGCCGTCCAACATGGCGTCCAGCATACTGTGGCACAGCCGGAGCTGCTCCGGGCGCTGTGCCATGCCGTTTTGGGGAAGCAATTCCCGGAAAATACACTCGATCTCATCATGGGCTTGCTGTTTGGTAAATAAGACGTTCATATTGATCAAATCCTCGTATATTTCTTTTTTGTCAGTCACCTCATCGCATTTGCAGCTCGCCCCCCGATGAGTCGGGAACAATACGGACAGGTTTCCGGCAGAAACCTCACGGGCATGTTTTCGGGATCTCTACTGCTTTCAATCCCGAAGCAGCACCGCCTGTCTTACGCGCAGGCCAGAGCATGGTGTGTCATTATGGGAACAGCCCTCACGCACATCCGGCCTGCCAAGGCCAGGCACAGGCTGAATCGCTCTCCGTTGGCAGAAACTCTGCCGTCGGGTCATGGCGCGCACTGTGGGGTGAGGAACGGTTCGGTGTGATCCGTATTGCTGGTATGAAATTTTCAAGGAACAGCGAAGGAGTGGTTTTCCCCTTCGCTGACCTCCCGAAAAAGTGGTGGGGTGAATACCCTTAATCCGAAAAATTTTCAAAAAACTTTTTCATGTCCCGCAGAATGCGGTCCCGGCGCTTGATCACGGCATGCTGGGTGACGCCGATGCGCCTGGCATACGTTCTGGTGGACACATGGTCATAGAACAGGGCGGTAATGAGCTGCCGGTCCTCGTCTTTCAGAGAAATGAGTGCGCCCAGCAGCATGTCTGCCAGCTTTTCTGTTTCCCCGGCATCCTCGGTTTCCAGAAAGCTGTCCTCGGCGCTGGGGGTGGCGTCCGCACCCACATAGTCAAGCTGAACGCCGTCATCCTTCATCTGATCCAGGGAGAGAAGTTTTCCGGCGGGAGCGTCCTCCATCAGATATCGTTCCCGCCGGTCCATCTGGGAGTAGGCCAGATACACTTCCTCTGTGACCTCCACGTCCACACCGTCCACGGTGATGATGTTGGCGATGACCTCGCCGTTTTCGTTTTTGATCCGTCTGTAATTGTGGCTTTCCTGCCATTTTTCCATGTTGTGATCTCCAATCTCAGTTTTTTGTGGGGGAATCTGAGGTCGGGATCACGGGTATTTCGCTATGTAGGGCTGCCAGGTATCGCGCATTCTTTGCCTTTCTGCCCTTTAGCCGCAGAAAGGCACAAAAAAAGAGCCCTACAGTGCAGCTAAAAAGCTACCTGTAAGGCTCCGAACGCGATGCTCCCGCAGCTACGGCGGGCGGTTGGTGCGCTTGACGAGGTGATCTGTCAATTTATCTGGATTCACTTGTCTGGAATGCGATGCCGATCTGCATTCCGCATTTGGGGCATTTGGAGAAAAGCTCCGCTTTCTCGGCCTGGTCCGGCCCGTAGAGCTGGAGGCGGGATGTGTCTGTGCCGTCCGCGGCATCGATCACCCGTCCTTTTCCGCATACGGGACAATGGATCGCGCGTGTCTTTCGTTTCATTCTCATAGCGCTCCTTTCTGTGGCAGGGTGTTCTCTTTTTAGTGAACACTATGGCAAAATTTTTTAGATGAGGTGGTGGTTTTGGAGACGGATACGCATAGCCTGACGGGAGACCTGAAAGACCTCGGCCATATCCCGGACAAGGGTCTGGTCATCCCGACCGCTGCGGAGCTGGTAGAAGCAGCGCTTGACCATGGCAATGGGCATCAGAAGGGCTGAGCCCAGCATGTTGGCCTGGATCTCCATGTCAGTTTCCCGAATGGCAGGCCGAAGTGCGGCACTCTCGCCGGTGCCGGTATACAGGCCCTTATGTAAGATCCAGTGGGCCAGCTCATGCGCTTCGGTAAAACGCAGGCGGCCGGTGCTGGCTTCTTCCTCACACAGTGATGCGTCGATAAGGATGGTCCCGGCTTTCACAGGGAAAAGGGTATACTCCATCCGCTCCATATCGTAGACGGCCTCCAGGCCGGTGTCAAAAATGGTCTGGCCGAGGATACGGCCATTTTTCCGAATGTACTGAAACTCCATGATCAGCCCATGCCATTCGATGATGTTTTCTATGGGGATCGCGCAGGGCTTTCCTGTATACAGCCGTCCATCGAATGCGTTCAGCACACGGCGGGCAATATTCTCCATAGTCTGTTCGCTGTAATATGCTTTCGGCATTGGCTGGCCTCCGAATTTATTTCCCGCGGCGGGTGATGCGGTCTATGAATTCCTGCCACTCTGCGTCAGTGGCGTCGACTTCCTTCGCCGTGCGCAAGGCCACACGGACGATGTCTCTTTCCATGATGTATTCCGGGAGATCTGCGGATACCTGGCGGTTTTTGGACTTGGCTGCCAGATCCAGAAGCTGCTCCGCTTCATACTGCCCCAGGCCAAGGATCTCAACCAGCTTGTCCAGCTTTTCCTGCGTGGGAGCCGGTTTCCGGTCCGTTTCGATGTTGCTCATATAGACCGGGGAAATCTCCAGCTTTGCCGCCAGATTGCGCAGAGACAGGCCGCGGGACATACGATGCTCCCGCACGAAACTGCCGAATGTCTGCTCCATAGTGGCGCGCCTCCAATTCTGTTCTCTTTTTGGTGAACGGTTTGCTTACAGTATACATGGAGATGCCGCTTTTGGCAATGGCTCTGAAACAAGGTGTTCCCAAATGAGGACACCTCAAAGTTTTTTTTGCTGCGAGGGTATTCATTCAATCGCATTTTCGGGAGGGAGATGAGGAGGGATACTGTGCCTGATAAAGACAACAACAAAAACATCCCCTGCCAACAGACTGACGACAGGGGCCGCATGGTTGTGGAAAACGGCAGGCTGTATTTTGCTCTTGGGAAAAACATGATCCTTGTTTCGGAACATTTCAATCAGAATGGAAAAGACATTGAAACATTACTTGAAAGCGCGATTCGCCATGCTGCGGTTGATACGACGGAAGCTTTGAAGAACAGCGCTTGAGAAAGGCCCACGCTTATGCTACAATCAGACTGTATATAGCGTGGGTTGTTTCACATGAGGAGGTTGTAGGATGTGAAACAACGAAACTATAATGCGGCTCTCTATATGCGTTTGAGCCGTGATGATGAAAACTATGGTGATAGCGTAAGTATCGAAACGCAGCGCACCATTCTCCAGCAATTCGCGCAGGAAAACGGATTTCGTGTCGTGGATGAGTATGTAGATGATGGATGGTCCGGAACGAATTTTGAACGCCCTGATTTCCAGCGCATGATGGATGATGTCGAGGCAAACAGAGTCAACTGCATCATTACGAAAGATCTGTCTCGTTTTGGGCGTGAGCATGTCATGATGGACTATTATCTGGAATTTTACTTTCCGGAAAAGCAAGTCCGATACATCGCCGTATCCGATAATGAAGATACGGATAAGGGACTGAGCGATTTTGTCCCATTCAAAAACCTGTTCAACGAGTGGTTTGCAAAGGATACCAGCCGCAAGGTGAAAACATCCTTCAAAGCTAAGTTTTCAGCAGGCGAACGGATTGGTGCCTATGCCCCCATCGGATACCTGAAACATCCTGAAATCAAAAACAAACTGATCATCGATGAGGAAACAAGGTGGATCATTGAGAAAATATATGATCTTGCCGTCCATGGTGCGGGTGCTGCCAGAATCACCAAAATCCTGATCAGTGAGAAGGTTCCGACCCCTGGTTGGCTGAACTACACCCGATATGGCACTTTCGCAAATATTTATGAGGGACAGCCAGAGGAAAAATCCTATGCGTGGACGATAGCACAGGTAAAAAGCATTTTGAAAGATGAAACCTACATTGGCAACACCATCCACTATCGTGAAACGAACATCTCGTTCAAAAATAAGCATCGAGTCAGGAAAGATCCCAGTGAGTGGCTGCGAGTCGAAAATACACACGAGGCCATCATTGCAAAGGACACTTTCGAACAGGTCCAATTCCAGATCGCACAGAGGCGCAGGCAGCAAAAGGACGCAACGACGCAGATTTTTTCCGGCTTGTTAAAATGCGCGGACTGCGGCTGGTCCATGGGGTTTGGTACCAATAGGCAAAACAAAACACCGTACAGCCACTATCATTGCAGCCGGTACGGACAGATGGGAAAGATTCATTGCTCCGCTCACTATATCCGCTATGATGTGCTCTATCCTTTTGTGCTGTCCCGGCTCCAATATTGGTTTCAGCAGGCTGAACTGGACGAGGACAAACTGCTGAGGCGTTTATTGGCGTCAAGCAATCAAAATATGAAGGCCGGCAGACGGAAACAGGAAGCGGAATTGAAAAAAGCTGAAAAGCGGAAATCTGAGGTTGATGGACTGTTTACGAAAATCTATGAAGACTGGGCGACTGGCCGCATCTCAGAGTATAATTTTAACATGCTTTCTGCCAAGTACCAGAATGAGCAAAGTCAGTTAGAGGAAAAAATCACAGCATTGCGGGCGGCCCTCGCAGATGAGCAGGAGAGTGTTGACAACGCCAAAAAGTGACTTGCGCTGATTCGGCAGAGTGTTTATCCTACAGAGTTGACTGCTCCGCTACTGAATACCCTGATTGAGAAAATCCTGATTCACGAAGCAGTTAAGAGAGAGGACGGCAGCCGTGAACAGGAAATTGAGATATTCTATCGCTTTATCGGTAAAATTGACTGATTATTTTCCGTCACACTGCGGTGACATTAACTGTGTGATACGGGGAAAGGACTTCCTGATATCTCCCTCTTAGAACCTTTGGCCAAGGCGCTGGGTGTTTCCCTGCCGGAGTTATTTTCCGGACAGCCTACAATCAACGCCAACCGGTCCGCCAACCTGCTCCGGTCAAAGCTCTATGCCTGTCCTGTCTGCGGGAATATCCTGCATGGCAGCGGAGCTGCCACCATTTCCTGCTGCGGGGTCACGCTGCCGACCCTGGAAGCAGAACCCGCGGATGAGGCGCATATGCTTCGTGTGGAACACATAGAGGACGAACTCTTTCTCTCCGTCCAGCATCCCATGACCAAGGAACACTATATTTCCTTTCTGGCCTACTGTACGGATGACCGATTCCTTCTGCGAAAACTCTACCCAGAGGGCAATGCAGAAACAAGATTCTTTTCCCGTGGACAGGGAACCTTGTATTGGTACTGTAATCAGCATGGTCTGTTTTCTCAAAAGGTCTAAAAAGAAGCTCCTGCCTCGTCGACAACTGACAGGGCAGGAGTTTTATTTATGTATTTATGTAAAGTGTATTTACTTTACACTTTTGGACGAATATAATAGACAATACAGGGACGCCCGCCGGTGCTGTAGTCCATGTCACTATCAATGATCTGTTGCTCCACAAGATAGTTCATGTATCGCCGCACCGTGACCACAGAAAGGCCTACATGACTAGCTACATCATCGCAAGTATACCCTTGCTTCTGGTTGTTGCGTAGATAGTCCTCAATACGGTTCATCGTCTGGCTTTGCAGGCCTTTGGGCACCGTGTGCCCATTTTGGGTGGGTGGGTTGATGTGCAGCAGCGCATGATCCAACATATTCTGAGTAAACTTGCCGCTATGGATGGCTTCCCGCCGGTTGCAAAAGGTGCGCAGTGCCAGCTGGAAACGTTCATATCCAAAGGGCTTGATGAGGTAATCTACAACACCCAAACGCATAAATGCCTTAATGGTCGCAGCATCGTTGGCCGAGGTGACCATAATAACATCCGCATCCACGCCCTCAGCCCGGAGGGCACGCAGCAGCTCCAAGCCGCTCATTTGGGGCATGTACACATCCAAGATGATCAGATCCACCGGATTACTTCGCAGCCAGAAAAGGGCCGGGTGTGCAGCGGAAAAGGTGCGGACTACCTGAAAGCGGGAGTCCTTCTCTACATAGCGCTTGTTCAGTTGTGTAATGACGGCGTCATCTTCGATAATGACAGTGCGATACAAAGCAACCATCTCCTTTCTCTTAGGGTTGGGATCGGTCGTTGAGTGTAATGATAAAAGAAGTCCCCACACCTGGTTCCGATTCGACCCGAATCGTTCCATTGTAAGCGTCCAGCGTATCTTTTACCAAAGAAAGGCCTGTACCACGGCCCTCACCTTTCGTCGAAAAGCCCCGCTCAAAAATATGTTGCTGGACCTCCTGTGTCATGCCGGGGCCAGTATCATCTACACTGAGCAGTAGCCCACGAGCCCCTTCTCGGATGCTGACAGTAACCTCACTGGGCACATCAGAGGGTGCACCCTGTAAGGCATCAAAGGCATTTTCGATCAAATTGCCCAGCACAGTAATGAGACCAGACAAAGGAAGAAATTGTCCGCTGCCCTGCAATGCGCTGGCCGGATCCAGCGTAAAGGTAATGCCAAGCTCTGCAGCACGATAGGCTTTTCCAATGAGCAAGGCGGCGACAGAGGAATCCTTGATCCGATCTGCAACATAACCAATGGACTGGGTGCGGGTCTCTGTGATCTGCTGGACATATTCCTCTGCTTTCTCTGTCTCTCCCAGCTGGAGCAGGCCCAGGATCACATGGAGCTTGTTGGTAAACTCGTGGGTGTTGGCACGGAGGGCTTCGACAATGTGCTGCACACCAGTCAGGTCCTGTGCCAGTTTCGTCACTTCGGTCCGGTTACGAAAGATAGCAATGGCCCCCTCTACCTTACCTTCGTTCAAAAGGGGGAGACGGTCCGAAATGACCGAAACGTGCGTAATGGATTTCAAACTGATATTGTACTCTGCTTTTCTAGTCCGCATGACCCGTGGGATCGTAGACTGTGGATAAACCTCACTGAGAGGGCGGCCTACCGCTTTGACTTGGTCGATCTGTAAAATTTGGGACGCCGCTTGGTTCAGGTAGGAAACCTGACTGTTTGCGTCGATAGCCAGCAGGCCTTCATCTAAAGCGTCTAAAATATCCATGCGCTGGAGAAACATCGTTCGGAAGGTATCTGGCTCATACCCCAAAAGCTTTTCTTTGATATTTCTGGACAACCGCAGGCTAAGAAAGCTTCCCGCCCCCAGAGCCACGATCCCGGCCAGAAGATGAAAGCTGATCATCCGAAAAACTGTCGTGCGGATCGATTGGACATAAATCCCAGCCATAGCGTAGCCAATATGCTCCCCAGTCGTATCCGAGTAGAGGGCTAGGTACGCACAGGTGTCAGCTCCAGAGGGCGCTTCACTGTCATAGAACAGGACTTCTCTGCTGTTACGAAACCATTCTATCACATAACTCCCCAAAGGAGAGAGCAGTGCAGGATCATCAGCACCTGTCGCCAGATCATAAAACGCCACAGGCTGTCCGTCTTTATCATACACAGCAAAGAGATCCAGACTAGAAACGTTCACGACGGCTCGCTGAATATAATCTCCTGATCGCGCCTGGTTAATATCCGCCATCAAAATTGGGCTGTTGGCCGCCATTTGCACTGCGCTGGACAGCGTCTGCTCCCGTGCCCGGCTCTCTTGGATCATATTAAGGGCAAAGCTGGCTCCCAAAGAAAGGAGAAGCGCCAGCAGAATGCCAGAGAGAAGCATCTTTCGCACACGCTGATAGAGTGGCAGTTTCGTATGTTTCTTTTCTTGCATGGGGCAAGGACCTCACAGATCAATATTTTTCTTATCATACCACATACTACAGAATCAATCAAATTTTTCTTTTGTGTAAAACATCTGTTCGCAAACGCTAACTTGCAAGATAAAAACTCTGCTCATTCACTTCTCACCTGTATTCTTTACTTTTTTAATCTTGATTTTTATAAACTTCAGACTAAAATAAGAGCCGATTTAAGAAAGGAAAAAGAGGTGATGTTGTATGGATGAAATCAAGGCGGCGCTCAGCGAAAAGTTAGGTAGCAAGGTTGCCTTTGAGATTCCGCTCTTCGGCGGCATCCCGGTGCCACAGTCGGCCCTGGTCACTTGGGTCATCATCGCGCTATTGACGGTCTTTGCTATCTGGCTGACCCATGGTTTACAAAAAAAACCAGGGCGCCGACAGATGGTTGCAGAGCTGATGGTGGGATTCATCAACAACTTCTGTAAGGGAACTTTGGGGGAAAAGCACTGGAGAACTTTCGCTCCTTACCTAGGTTCCATCGGGCTATACCTTGTGGTTTCCAACCTATCTGGGCTGGTAGGCGTGGACCCTCCCACAAAAGACCTGAACGTGACCGCTGGTCTGGCCGTGATGAGTGCTGTGTTAATTTATGGTGCTCAATTCCGGTACCATGGTTTAGGCGGTGGACTCAGAAAGTTCGGACAGCCTGTAGCGATCTTAGCCCCACTAAACGTTATGGAGATTGGGATTCGGCCACTCTCGCTTTGTCTTCGTCTATTTGGCAATGTGCTGGCCGCGTTCATCATCATGGAGCTGATCAAAATGGCGGTCCCCGCCGTGCTTCCAGTTGCATTCAGCTTGTACTTTGATATTTTCGACGGGATCTTGCAGGCCGTGGTGTTCGTCTTCCTGACGACGCTCTTCTTAGCAGAATCCTTAGAGGATTGACCTGAAAGAACACAACAACACGAACACAATAACACAAACCAAAGAATTTTTTAGGAGGAATTGATTATGGGTATCGTAGCACTTGGCGCAGGCATTGCCGTTTTAACTGGTATCGGCGCAGGCATTGGCATCGGTATTGCCACCGGGAAATCCTCGGAAGCCATCGCCCGTCAGCCGGAGCAGGCTGGACAGATCAGCAAGAACCTGATTTTAGGCTGCGCTCTGGCAGAAGCCACCGCAATTTATGGTCTGCTGGTGGCCATCCTGCTGATTTTCATGAGCTGATCGGGGGCGTAGCCAGATGAATGTTCTGAATTTAAACGGGCAGATCATCTGGGTGTTCGTCAACTTACTGATTCTATTCCTGCTGATGAAAAAATTCCTGTTCGGCCCCATCACGCGGATGCTGGACGCCAGGGCTAAGGGTGTTTCTGACACCCTGGACCAGGCGGATGCACGTCTGGCCGAGGCCGAACAGTCAAAGCAGGAGTATGACGAGCAGTTGGCTGACGCCCGTAGTCAGGCCGCCCAGATCATCGCGGAATCCCGTAAACGGGCAGACCTGGCCTACAGCCGCCGCATGGAAGAAGCCGAGCAGGATGTCCAACGCCTCAATGAACAGGCAGCCCGCCAGCGGGAGGCTGACCGGCAGGTGATGCTGGATGAGGCCAAGCAAGAGATTGCCGCTCTGGTCATGCTGGCCACAGCCAAAGTTTCAAAGCAGGTCCTAGACAGTGATAGTGACAAAGCTATGGTTTCCGCTTTCCTAGACGAAGCAGGTGATGAAGAATGAGCAACATCGCTCAGGAATACGCCGCTGCTCTGCGAACGGCTGGGGGTTCTTTGGAACAGCTGACCGAAAGTGCAGCATATTTGACTGCACATGAAGCACTCTGGGAGGCCTTGTGTAGCCCTGCCGTGGAAGCCCACGAAAAAACCGCTGTGTTGGCGCGTCTGCCAGAGTTTCCTAGAGGAGATACGTTGCAAGCCTTTTATGTCTTGCTGGCTAAAAACGGCAGGTTTGCTCTTTTGCCTGACATTGTTGTGGCTTACCAACAATTAGAACGAAGAGAACAAGGGGAAGGACTATGTGTACTGCGGTGTGCTCGTGATCCGGGAGACGACACCTTGGGTCCTTTGGCACGTTTTTTGTGCAAGCAGCATGGCTATCAGTCCCTTACTTTTGACATTGTAGTTGACCCAGAGGTCTTAGGAGGCTTTGTCCTAGAGATCGATGGGATCACTTATGACAAGAGCGTCCGCGGGCAACTGCATGCCCTGGCGCAGCGTCTGCAAAAGGGGTGAATCGCTTGAACCATTCAGAAGAGATTATTTCCATCCTGCGGGAGGAGATCACGAATTATGACGATCGGACTCGACGGGCTGAGACTGGCACAGTACTGGAAATCGGGGACGGCATTGCCACAGTCTACGGCTTGGATCGGGCTGTTTATGGTGAATTATTGGAGTTTGACACTGGGGCCAAAGGCATCGTGCTAAACTTGGAACGAGATACCGTCGGCGTTGTCCTGCTGGGCAGTGAAAAGGGGCTACACGAAGGCTCCACCGTCACGCGAACTGGCCGCCCTGCTGATGTTCCAGTCGGCGATGCTCTCATCGGCCGCACTTTGAACGCCTTGGGAGAGCCCATCGATGGGCTTGGTCCCATGAAGACGACAGAGACGCGCCCCATCGAGCACGAAGCCTCCGGTGTGGTCAGCCGGGAACCTGTCAACAAGCCTTTACAGACCGGTATTTTAGCCATCGACGCCATGGTGCCAATCGGCCGGGGCCAGCGTGAGCTTATTATCGGCGACCGGCAGACCGGTAAGACGGCCATTGCCATTGATACCATTTTGAACCAAAATGGACAGGATGTCATCTGCATCTATGTAGCCATCGGGCAGAAAGCCTCTACGGTCGCCAAACTGCGGGGGACGTTGGAGAAATATGGCGCGATGGACTACAGTATCATTGTCTCTGCAACAGCATCAGATTCTGCGCCTCAGCAATACATCGCACCGTACTCTGGAGCCGCCATCGGTGAGTATTTTATGAGCCAAGGAAAAGATGTGCTGATCGTCTACGATGACCTTTCTAAGCACGCCGTAGCCTATCGTACCCTCTCCTTGCTCCTGCGCCGCTCTCCTGGCCGTGAGGCTTATCCCGGAGACGTGTTTTATCTTCATTCCCGTTTGTTGGAGCGTGCCTGCCGTCTGACTAAGGAATATGGGGGAGGCTCTATGACAGCCCTTCCTATCATCGAAACCTTAGCCGGAGATGTCTCAGCGTATATCCCAACGAACGTCATTTCTATCACAGATGGCCAGATCTATCTGGAAACGGATTTGTTTTTCGAGGGCCAGAGGCCTGCTGTCAACGTTGGCTTGTCTGTCTCCCGTGTGGGTGGCTCTGCCCAGACCAAGGCTGTAAAAAAGAGCGCCGGTACTTTGCGGATCGATCTGGCTCGCTTCCGTGAATTAGAGGTATTTACCCAATTCAGCTCTGACCTGGACAAAGAAACGCGACAGGCGTTGGATCATGGCAAACGGCTGATGGAAATTTTGAAACAGCCGTTGTATCATCCGCTTCCCGTGTGGCGTCAAGCGGTGATTCTTTATATTGCCACCAACGGCTTGCTTAACGATGTTCCCTTAGACCATGTCAGAGAGTTCGTCCTGAGCTTTGCTGATAACTTGAAAGGAGAGAAGGCAGAGCTGGTCAGTGAAATTCAATCTACTGGCACCCTGCCTGGCGCAGCAGGGGAGGAGCTTCGCACCGCTCTGGAAGCCTATAAAAAGCAGGTGAGCGCGGCATGGCAGGCATAACTGAAATTCGTACTCGCATCGATAGTGTTCAGCAAACTCTAAAAATCACCAATGCGATGTATCTCATCTCCTCCTCCAAGTTGCGAAAGGCCCGCCAACAGTTGGCCCATGTGCAGCCCTTTTACGAGCGTATCCGGGAGACGATCGCAGATATTCTGCACCGTTCGGATGAGATGCAGCACGTCTACTTTGATAAGCGAGAGAAAGTGGCAGAGCATAAAGTCGGTTACATTGTCATCAGCGGTGACAAGGGTTTGGCTGGTGCCTATAACCACAATATTCTCCACCTGACCGAAGAGCAGATGGCCCAGCATCCGAACTCGATGCTTTTCGTAGTGGGTCAGATGGGACGAAGCTACTTCTCTGGGAAAAACGTCAATTTGGACCGAGACTTTCTCTTTGCCGCGCAGGATCCAACTTTGAGTCGGGCTGATGACATCTGTGAGGTCTGCATCCAAAATTTTCGGGATGGGACACTGGACGAAATCTATGTGATCTACACAGAAATGGTCACGCCGCTGCGCTTGGAGACAAGGATCCAAAAGCTTCTGCCACTGGATATTGACTCGTTTTCTTGGGCACCGAAGCCAGGAGAAGAAGCATTGGGAAACCGAAAAGTGACCTATGTCCCCAGCCAGGAGCAGGTGCTGAATCACTTAGTCCCCGGCTATGTACAGGGCATCTTGTTCGGTACGCTGGTCGAATCCTTCTGCGCCGAGCAAAATGCCCGCATGACGGCAATGGACTCCTCCAGCACAAACGCCAGAGAGATGTTAAAAGACTTATCCCTTCGCTATAACCGGGCCAGGCAGGCTGCCATTACCCAGGAGATTACCGAGATCGTCGGCGGGGCCCAGCGAAAAGACGACGACGGGCCGCTGCGCCCCAAGCTAAACCCAACACGCACGGTCCGCTTCTCTGCGGACGGCAACCGCATTGACAACCAATAATCCAACGAATGGGAGGAAGAACCATGGAACGGAAAGGCACTGTAGCGCAAGTCTTAGGCCCTGTGGTAGACGTTGCGTTCCCCGGCGGTATGCTGCCTGAGATCAACGAAGCGCTGACGGTCCCAATCAACGGAAAGGACCAGGTGATGGAGGTCGCCCAGCATGTCGGCGGAGATACCGTCCGCTGCATCATGCTCTCTCCCAGCGAGGGTCTGGGACGTGGAGTAGAAGTCACCGCCACTGGACACACCATTGAAACCCCTGTCGGGGAAGAGACATTGGGCCGGATGTTCAATGTATTAGGGCAGCCTATTGATGAAAAGGGGCCAGTCCAAACGGAAGAAAAATGGTCGATCCATCGAGACCCTCCGGCCTTTGCCCAACAAAATCCGACGACAGAAATTTTAGAAACCGGGATTAAAGTCATTGATCTGCTGGCCCCGTATGCCAGAGGTGGTAAGATCGGACTGTTCGGTGGTGCCGGGGTGGGCAAGACCGTGCTGATCCAGGAGCTCATCCACAACATCGCCACAGAACACGGCGGCTACTCTATCTTTACCGGCGTTGGCGAACGCACCCGTGAGGGCAACGATCTTTGGCGGGAGATGAGTGACTCTGGCGTACTAAGCAAGACAGCCCTAGTCTTCGGACAGATGAATGAGCCGCCTGGGGCCAGAATGAGGGTGGCTCTGACCGGCCTAACGATGGCGGAATATTTCCGTGACCGGCAGAAACAAAACGTACTACTCTTCATCGACAATATTTTCCGCTATGTCCAGGCTGGTTCCGAAGTCTCTGCCTTGATGGGCCGGATGCCCTCGGCCGTAGGCTATCAGCCGACACTGGCCCAGGAGATGGGTGCTTTGCAGGAGCGCATCACTTCCACCAGGGACGGGGCAATCACCTCCGTACAGGCCGTTTATGTTCCCGCCGACGATTTGACCGACCCCGCACCTGCCACAACCTTCGCACACTTAGACGCCACGACCGTCCTCTCCCGTAAAATCGTGGAGCAGGGCATTTATCCTGCAGTAGATCCCCTGGAATCCACCTCCCGCATCTTGGAGCCGGACATCGTCGGACAGCGGCACTATGCCGTGGCCCGCGGAGCCCAGGAGCTGTTGCAGCGCTATCGTGAGCTGCAAGATATTATTGCCATCCTTGGTATGGAAGAGCTCAGCGCTGAGGACCGCAAGACCGTAGATCGTGCCCGCCGGATGCAGCAGTATTTCTCCCAGCCCTTCTCTGTGGCCGAAGTCTTCACCGGTCTGGAGGGCCGCTACGTCCCGTTGGGGGAGACGATCAAAGGCTTTGAAGCGCTGCTGGGCGGCGATTTGGATAAATATCCTGAGTCTGCCTTCTCTATGGTGGGTACCGTAGATGAAATTCGGGAAAAAGCCCGGACCGTGGGGGCGATTTGATGGGAAAGGCGTTCCAGTTAGAGATCATCACCCCCAACGATCCCTTTTATAAAGGATCTGCAGAAAGTGTCATCCTGCCTGCCATTGACGGTGAGTACGGTGTTCTGGCTGGGCATGAGCCCGTTGTCACAGCCATTGAGCCAGGGACAGCCCGTTATCTAGTGGATGGGGAATGGAAAGAAGTTGTCGTTGGGCAGGGCTTTGCAGAGATCATGCCGGACTACACGATCCTATTGGTTGCAACGGCAGACCGTTTGGAGGACATTGATAAAGTTCGCGCTCAACGCGCTAAGGAACACGCTGAGGAACGGATGCGCCAGAAAAAGAGCATTCATGAGTATTATCGATCCAAGGCGACGTTGGCCCGCGCTATGGCTCGTTTGAAAGCGGCTGAAGAAAAAAACAGATAACAAATCGGTAAACCCCATGTTCCATCTCTTGTATCGGACATGGGGTTTTTCGTAATTCAACACTTTAATGCTCTTAGTCTTCCAACTGTTTATTCGATAAAAAAGGTTCTTATAAAAGAAGGAAATTCTTATCTCATGCAAATCAAAAACTGATTCTAGGGTTGAAATGGCTGACCAAGTGTAGTACAATCGGGGAGCTGCCCATGGCAGTAAGAAAGAAATATGGGAGTTTTACAAACATGGAACGAGAGAAACTTGGCAGTCGCCTGGGCTTTATCCTGCTCAGCGCTGGCTGCGCCATCGGCATCGGAAACGTCTGGAAGTTTCCGTACATGGTAGGTCAGTATGGCGGCGGTATCTTTGTGCTACTGTACCTATTCTTCCTGGTCGTCCTCGGCGTGCCGGTGATGACCATCGAGTTCTCCTTGGGCCGAGCCAGTCAAAAGAGTCCGGTGCGCCTGTACCAACAGCTGGAACCCAAGGGGAGTAGGTGGCACATTCACGGCTACGTTGCCATGATCGGCAACTATCTGCTGATGATGTTTTACACCACCGTCTGCGGATGGATGATTCACTACTTTGTCTCTACAGCCTCTGGAAAATTCTCCGGGCTTTCCTCTGAGGAAGTAAGCCAAGCTTTTGGAAGCATCTGTGCAGACCCTGTCTCAATGGTTGGCTTTATGGCCGTCGCCGTGGTCATCGGCTTCTTCGTCTGCTCCCGCGGCCTGCAGAAGGGCCTAGAGCGGGTGACGAAGGTCATGATGATCGCTCTGTTGGTTATCATGGTCGTGCTGGCTATCAACAGCTTTACCATGGGGGGTGCCAAAGAGGGCCTGTCCTTCTATCTGAAACCTGATGTAAACAAGTTCATGGAAATTGGTGTGTGGAACGTTGTGCTAGGTGCTCTGACTCAGGCATTCTTTACGCTGAGCCTGGGGATCGGCGCTATGGCGATTTTTGGTAGCTACATTGGGAAGGAACGCACTTTGCTGGGAGAATCCGTCAATGTAGCGCTGCTGGATACCTTTGTTGCCATCGTCTCCGGTCTCATTATCTTCCCCGCCTGCTTTACATACAATGTGGAAGTGGACTCCGGTCCCAGCCTGATCTTCGTGACTCTGCCCAACGTATTCAACAACATGACCCACGGCAATGTGTGGGGCGCATTATTCTTTCTGTTCATGACCTTTGCCGCGCTGTCCACTGTGCTGGCTGTATTTGAGAACATCATCTCCTGCTGTATGGATCTGTTTGGATGGAGCCGGAAGAAGACCTGCCTCATCAACTGCATTGCCATGTTCCTTCTGTCCCTGCCCTGTGCGCTGGGCTTCAACCTGCTCTCTGGCGTCCACCCAATGGGTGGTGACAGCGGCTTCCTGGATCTGGAGGACTTCTTGGTGAGCAATATCCTGCTGCCTGCTGGTTCTCTGATTTTCGTGATTTTTGCTACCAGTAAACGTGGCTGGGGCTGGAAGAATTTTTTTACGGAAGCCAACGCCGGCAAAGGCATGAAAGTCAAGGAGTGGATGCGGGGGTATATGACCTACATCCTTCCCCTGGCGATCCTGGCCTTGTTGGTCATCGGTCTCATCAGTTATTTTAAGTAAATACTAGATACAAAATGCAGGCCCGTGGGATTTTTCCCACGGACCCATTTTTTACTTGTTGTACTTGTCAAATGCAGGGTTGGTATAGTAGACGTTTTTCGTGTCCAGCATCTCTCGCACTTTCTGGATGGCACTTCCAAAGCGCTGGAAGTGAACAATCTCCCGCTCGCGCAGGAATCGAATAACATCCGTCACATCCGGGTCATCTTTTGCCAGGCGGAGAATATTATCGTAGGTCACACGGGCTTTTTGTTCGGCCGCCATATCCTCCGTCAGATCACAGATGGGGTCACCCTTTACGCCGATGGATGCCGCCGTCCAAGGAAAGCCGGAAGCCGCTGTGGGATAGATACCAGTGGTATGATCCACAAAGTAAGCCGCAAACGAGGGATCGTTCTGGATCTGATCGTCAGTCAGGTCACGGGTCAGCTGGTGAACGATGGCGGCAATCATCTCAAGGTGCCCAAGTTCTTCGCAGCCTATATCGGTCAGTAGTCCCTGTATCTCAGGATAAGGCATAGCGTAACGTTGGGAGAGGTAGCGCAGGGAAGCCCCCAGTTCTCCGTCTGGACCGCCGTACTGGGTGATGATTTGGGCGGCCAACTTTGGATTGGTATTTTTGATGCGGACGGGGTATTGCAGTGTTTTTTGATAGCTGAACATGGCCTTACTCCTCCTCTCGATACTGCCAGGGCCA
>OLSD01001155.1_pt1 | contig 23044 bp, 19 predicted proteins | sample 1672211 | NCBI WGS metagenome assembly OLSD01 (sample SAMEA3136659, study PRJEB25190) | human gut metagenome | reverse complement strand
GACTCATAAATCTACCCTTAATCGTGTATTGGATGATAGTTGCGGATTTTAGGGTAAATATACTACATTTATATTATTAGATTCGGTCCTGCACGTTTTGCCGGACTGTGATAGATCTTGTTTGTTGTGTTATTAGCAACTGCAAAATTATGCATTTTCCTTTCATGTGCATAATTCTGAAAGAAAAAAACACTACAAAAAGAAATACAAACGCTTGCAAAACGCTACGCCAAAATTCTGTCATCTATGGAAATGCCTATCGGCTGATTATCCGTCACCACACATCACACTGCTGGCGCGACTCGCTCTCCGGCAACGTCACGGGGAGTTTCTTTCCTCCCACCTTGCAACCATTGAACCGGCAGTCTCTGGTATGGAAAAGATAATAAGGACGGGGAGCCTCGTCCACAATAAAATTGTTCACCATGATACCCCTTATCGGCTCCGCCTCGTTGCCGTCGAAATATATGGCATAGGCCGCCGACGACTTTGCCGACACATTATTTATAGTAAAGCCGGAATACCGCGCCGGCATGTTGCCCCCGCGATAACCGAAATAGTTCGTCTCGAAACGCAATACGGCTCCTGCTACATTGCCGATGGAAACGGAATCGATAAACACATCTTCTATATATCCGCCACGGTCGAGGTTGGACTTGAAGAGTAGCGCGTTCTTCACGTCGCCGATTTCTATACCGGTCATATACACGCCTTTCACTCCGCCCGACATCTCGCTTCCGATACACAACCCGTTGCACTTGCTGAAGAAGCGGCAGTTGCGTATCACGATATCCTCGGACGGACGCCCCACACGTCGCCCGTCGGCATCACGTCCCGACTTTATGGCTATGGCATCGTCGCCGGTGAGGAATGTGCAGTTCTCCACCAGTACGCGGCGGCTTGACTCGGGGTCGCAGCCGTCGTTGTTGGGGAAATGGGAATCGATGGTAACGCCACGCACCGTGACATCCTCGCAATACAGGGGATGGATACACCAGAAGGGACTATCCTTCAGCGTGATTCCCTCAACGAGCACGCGGCGGCACTCTCTGAACTCCATGGCGCATGGGCGCAGTTTGGTTCCTTCGCCGAACACTCTCCCGCAGACGGGGGGCAGCTCGTCGCCCATCTTCCGCAGTCTCTCCACGTCGGCCGTCTCAGGCGTCTCGCCGTGGGTGCCGTGGGTATTCTCCACAAAGTCCGGGTCGCCGCCCGGCATCCCCCACCGCGCCATCTCGCTGCCGCCGGCATCCACCACAGCCTTGCCTTCGCCCGTCACGGCTATGTCATGCTGTCCGTCGGCATGAATCATCGAACTTCTGCCATACAGCTCCGTCCCCTCCCAACGCGTGGCGACGACGGGGAGATAGTCGTCGGGGTTTGAGGAGAAGAGCAGCACAGCCCCATCTGCAAGATGCAGCCTCACACCCGACTTCAATTCCAGCGGACCGTCGAGACGATACGTACCCGAAAGGAAATCCAGGGTTCCTCCCCCATTACGCGAACAATCGTCTATCCGCGCCTGTATGTCAGAGCGCGACATGCCCGACGGTATCTCCACTCTGCCATTGCCTATCTCCGGCTGCCTCACGCTGGCTGCCACCTTGCTGCTTTTCTGTGCATGCATTGCCAGAGGCAGAACCATCACGATTAGCATTACTCTCATGCTTACAATATACTTTTTCATATTATTGATTTGTTTTATTTTCCGATGCGAAGATAGGGATAAAAAAAGATTCCCGCAAACAATCCTTCAAGATTCAGAGACTTTGCTCCTACTTTTTCCTGACAAAAGCATCACATATAAATTATGTACACGAGACCAACGCAAAACAAAATCATCTGTTTTAGGTATTTCATGCTATTCTGATACGACGTAAATTTGCAATCGGTAATAATACTGACCAATCATATATCAACCGACTTGTAAACAAGTTGCGAAACAAGGAACAAAGTGAAGACCAATAACAGGAAATACATAGCTGCCGCCCTGTTGCTGATGACAAGCATCACGACAAATGCCGACACGCTGAAAGGACGGATAACAGACGCCCGGACGGGTGAAGCCATACCCTACGCCACCGTGACGATTACCGATGCCGAGGGGATGAAGCACACCACCGTGAGCGACATCTCCGGAAACTTCAGCATCACCGCTACAGCTGGCAAGGAATACGTGGTGAGCGCTTCATATCTCGGATATACGACAGCCACCATTCGCTACAACGATACCGAAAAAAGGGGAACAGGAATAATCATAAGATTGAAACAGGATAACAGGATGCTGAACGAGGTTGTGGTGACCGCGCATGAATCGCAGGGCATCACGACCTCGTCGGTAATCGACCGCAAGGCCATAGAACACCTGCAGCCATCAAGCTTCACCGACCTACTCTCGCTCCTGCCCGGAGGGTCCTCGCAGCTACCCGACCTGACCAACGCCAACTCCATCAGACTGCGCCAAGCCGGTACTGGAGGCTCAAACTACGACGTGAGCGCCATGGGAACCGTATTCGTAACCGACGGCATCCCCATAAACAGCAATGCAAACATGCAGCAGGTACGCCAGGCATCGAGCAGTACGGCAGGAGACCCCGACGCAGGGCGCAACCATACCGCGAGCGGAGTGGACATGCGCAGCATACCGACGGACGACATCGAGAGCGTGGAGGTGATAAGAGGCATAGCGCCGGTGGAATACGGCGACCTGACGAGTGGCGTGGTGCTGATAAAGCGCAAGTTGAAGCCTACTCCCTTTGAGGCTCGATTCAAGGCTGACTCCTACAGCAAGCTGGTGTATGCCGGCAAGGGCATGCAGACCGGCAATTTCATCATGAACCTCGGACTTGACTTCCTCGATGCCAAGGCTGACCCGCGCAACCCGATGAACAACTACAAGCGCCTGACGGCATCCGCGCGCATGCAGGACTCATGGACAATGGGCAGCATGCGGCTGAGGTGGCGGAGCAACACGGACTATACAGGATCGTTTGACAACGAGAAGCACGACCCCGAAATCCTGAAGCAGAAAGACGACAGATACAAGTCGGACTACAACCGCTTCAGCATGACACACTCGTTACTCCTCTCATCAGGAAAGGAATCTGCCCTGAAGTCTCTCAACCTCGATATGGCGCTCGCCTACGAATGGAGCAGGATAAGCCAGCAGAAGAGCATCAGTCTGAGCCGCGACATGGCGGCATCCACTTCGCTCGAAGAGGGCGAACACGACGGAATGTATCTGCCATACCAGTATATATCCAACGTGACGGTGGACGGCAAACCGCTCAACCTCTACGCCAAGATTAAGGCTCTCTTCGCCATAAATACAGGATCCATGGACCACAGCTTCAGCACTGGAGCGGAATGGAAGATGGACAAGAACTACGGCGGCGGACAGCAGTATGACCCGGCGCACCCCATAAGTCCCGGCACGCCATACCGTCCCCGGATATACAGCCACATACCGGCCATGCACCTGCTGGGGCTCTATCTCCAGGACAACATCACGCTCCCCGTGGGCGGCTGTCTGCTCTCGGCGCAGCTCGGAGTGAGGGGTAGCATGATGGCAAATCTCGACAGAAGATACACAATGAGCCGAAAGCCTTACTTCGACCCGAGACTGAACCTGCAATGGAGGTTCCCCGAAATCGGCATCGCCGGCAAACGGATGGTCATCGACCTGAACGGCGGCTGGGGCCGGCAGACAAAGTTCCCCACCCTGCTCCAGCTCTATCCCGACAAGATATACACAGACCTGATAGAGCTGAACTACTACAACCTCAACCCCGAATACAAGCGGCTCCATCTGCGCACATACATAGACGACCCTACGAACTATGCCCTGCTGCCTGCCCGCAACGACAAATGGGAACTGAGACTCGGGGCGCAATACGACGGATACTCACTGAGCATAACGTATTTCCGTGAGCGGATGAACGACGGATTCCGCAGTTCGTCATCAGCCAGGCCCTACAGCTACCGTGACTACGACGAGGGGGCCATCAACGGCAACACGCTCACAGGCAAGCCCTCGCTCGACAATCTGCCATACACAGACAAGAAGATTCTCGGCACATACTCCACCACGACCAACGGCAGCCGGATGATAAAGGAGGGAATGGAATGGCAACTGTCCACAAAGCGCCTGGATGCAATCAAGACCAGGCTCACCGTGAACGGGGCGTGGTTCAGGACGACATACACGAACAGCCAGCCCATGTTCCGCAGCAACACCACAGCCGTGATTGAAGGAACACCCGTGAACGACCTCTACATAGGCTGCTACGACAGTCGGACAGGAAACGTGAGGGAACAGCTCAACACCAACTTCATGGCGGATACATACATACCGCGACTCGACCTCTCCTTCTCCATCACGGCGGAATGTATGTGGTACACCTCGTCGCGCTCCATACGCAGCAACGGAGTGCCTCTGGAATATATGGACAACGAGGGGAACATACACGAATACACCGAAGAATGTAAGAGCGACACATACCTGCAATGGCTCGTGAACAAATACAACGACTCAGCATGGCTCACGCAGAGAGTGCCCTTCTACATGTTTCTCAACCTGAAGGTGACCAAAGGCTTCGGCAAATGGATGAAGGCAGCCCTCTTCGTGAACCGAATGATAGACTACATGCCCGACTATACGACAAACAGCGGACTGAAGGTAAGGCGCACGTCGAAGCCCTATTTCGGAATGGAAATGAACTTCTCCATCTGAAAAACACCGGACGAAGAAGCAAACAAAACCGGACAAACAAGCGAAACAGATAAAGAAACAAACAAAACAGATATTATATGAAGACATTCAGACTATTTATGATTCTGCTCTGCGTGACGGCCATTGCATCATGCAGCAGCGACGACGGCTCGTCTGTCGACACCACGCCGACCGACTTGAAGATAATGTTCCAGTTACCCGACGGATATGCAGACGATGCCACACTGACAGATCTGAGCTTAACGCTGACAGACATCAACACGCAACGGAAGACCACATTCAACGGCAATGCCGCCGAAGACCTGTCCATCACACTGAAGGCCGTACCTGGAGGTTACTACCGGATTGACGCCACGGGAAAGCTGAACTACAGGAACAAGGATCTCGTGGGCAAGCAGGTGGACGTGCTGGCATACAGCGAGGGGATAATCCTGACAAGGGAAGCCCCCATAGCGGCGCTAAAGCTGCAGGTGACTTCGCAGCCCGAGGCCGACCCTGCCGACATAGCCTACAGGGGATTCGTACTCGGAGAGATATTCTGCGCCGGCACGGCAAACAGGCAGGGCAACTATTATTATGCCGACAAATACTTCGTAATATACAACAATACGGACCACGTGCTCTATGCCGACTCGCTCGTAATCGCCGAGAGCGACTTCCTTACAACTATGAAACAGGAATACACGCCCGACATCATGCCAACGGACATGGCCGTGAGCGCCATGTATATGATTCCGGGCAGCGGACATGATGTGCCGGTACAGCCGGGCGGAAAGCTGCTCGTGGTGGACAACGCCGTGAATCATACCGTAGCGAACCCGAACTCTTGGGACATGACAAAGGCCGACTACGAATGGTATGACGAGAGCACGAACCCTCAGTTTACCGACATCGACAACCCGAACGTGCCAAACCTCGAACGCATATACAGCAGTACGTTGACGCTATGGAGCCCCCATTCACAGGGATTCAAGTCATACGCCCTGGCAAGGATGCACGCCGACAGGAAGACTTTCCTCACAGACTATATGTATGACTACACCTACCACCTCGTGGGACAGACCGGCGAGGCCGACATGACGGGAAGCGCATACCGTCTGCCCAACAGCTGGATTCTGGACGCCGTAAACATGAGTGTACCGGCGCTCTTCCAATGGATAGTCACGTCGCCCACCCTCGACAAAGGGTATACATATTGCGCGGACTTCGGTTGGGACGACAGTCGTTACGGCAAGAGCGTGCGCCGCAAAGTGAAGGCCATGGACGGCACCCGCGCCATACTGCAAGACACGAACAACTCCACTGACGACTTCGAACCGCGCACGAAGGCCGACCCTTTTCATGTTTTCGGCAAATGACACAATAACGCATGGAAATGAGAATATACAAGCTTGTCTTACTTCTGCCATTTGCCCTCCACATGGAGCCGGCATCCGCCGACGACAGCATATTATACTCCAAGGCGGAGCTCCGCTTCGCCAGAACGCAGGTAATGCAGGAACAGCTCTGCTCACCTGCCCTGAGGAACATACAGGACGCCAGTCCCCTGTCGGAAGTGGCAATAAGGGGCGGACTCACGCCTGGAGCTACGCCGAGGATTCCACAACTGGGCAATGGCGGAAGAGACATGACCGTGGAAGCGAGAAGCATGCAGCATCTCGGCAGGCACGACCTGGTATGGGGCAACGCATCATACGCCAACGGTCGGAAGTATGACGTGGTATGGAACGAGACAAGCGACTTCCTCCAGCTCTACCCATACGTGATGGGCGACCCCAGAGGCGGCGACATGAAATACGAGGAGTACAGGCTCGACGGAGGATATTCGGCAAGACACGGCAGACTGTATTACGGAGTGGAAACGGGCTACCGTGCCCTATCGGAATACCGCGACCGCGACCCACGGCCCAACAACACCGTGGCCGACCTATACGCCAGGCTGGGTGCCGGATATGCCGTGACCGGAATGTATGCGCTGGCTGCCGACTTCATGGCGGGGAAATACAAACAGACCAACGAACTCTCTTATTTCAACGAGCTCGGAGCGCAGAAGGAATACCAGCTGACAGGTGTCGGGAATGACTTCGGCCGCTTCTCGGGGGCAAGCAACAATACGTTCTTCAAGGGATACTCACTGGGCGGTGCCCTCTCCCTCGCCCCCACCCGCGGATACGGATGGACGGCCACAGCAGAATACATGTTCACGCAAATAGAGAAAGTGCTCACCGACCTGAACCGCCTGCCCCTCAACGAGCTTTCCGTCAACAGGATTGCGGTTGGTGCGGGATATTCCGCAGAGCGATACGGCTTCCGCCTGCGCGGGGAATACAGCGGACGCAGAGGCAAGGACAACCTCTTCGGCGACCCTTCGGGCAACGTGTATCCGCAGATAGGCTCGAAGCGGCAGTATGAAGGCAGTCTGGGCACCATCTGCTTCGACGCCTACTGGATGGCGCCATCGCCCCGGGGATTCGTCTGGGAGATACATCCCGAAGCCCGTCTGACAGTCCTGTCAAACAAGCACAAGGACTCCGGCAACCAGTTTGACAGCCGCGACGCCACACTCCGCATCAACGGCGGAATGACATATATCTCAGGTGCGGACATGATAAGCGCTAAAGCCCACATAATGCATCGCCACAACATCAGCTCAAAGACTGGGATATACAGCAGCTGCCACGAAAGCCTCAGCGCTACGATGCAGCGGATCGGCGAGTATTTCGCCAAAGGCGAGACATCCTTCGGCATCGACGCCGCATACTCAAGGCGCGTATGGGGCAACAAGGCACTTACCATAGGACTGGGCTGGCAGCACGCCTTCTATCTGGGCAACTGCTCCGACAACAGGTATGAGGCAAGGATTGAGATTTGCATATAGTGAGGAGTGTGGAGTGAGGAGTGTGGAGTGGAAAGCCATTTCTTCCTATTATACTCCTATTCATATTATATTCCTAATTATATTCATATTATATTCCTAATTATATTAATATTACTACAAAAAAAATAAAAGACAAAACAATCATCAATATGAAACATCATCTTCTTTTTCTGCCAGTCCTTCTGCTTCCGGCAGCCGGCATGGCACAGACATTCTCCGGCGGAACAGGAACTGCCGCCGACCCGTATCTCATCAGCAGCGTGGAGGACCTGAAGGAGCTCAGCTCCATGGTGGACACTCCGGGCGAAGGCGACACGCAGCAGACATACGGCAAGTATTTCAGTCTGACACAGGACATCACGCAGCCCTTTAAATACATGATCGGACTGGAAGGCTTCTTCAAGGGCGACTTCAACGGCAACGGGCACACCATAAACGTGGACATTGACATGCAGACGGACGACTACGTGGGACTCTTCGGCACGGTGAAGTCAGGTTCCGTACACGACCTCGCCGTAAAGGGATCTGTGAAGGGCAGAAGATACGTGGGCGCTATCGTGGCCAACCCCACAAACGAAGCCCGTCTCTACAACCTCGTGAACTACGCCACGGTAACTTCCACGTATACGAGCATAGCATACGTAGGCGGAGTAATCGGAGGTATCATATCCCAAAACGACGGCACGTTGGGCGGAGCCACGGTTTCACGATGCGTCAACTATGGCACGGTGAGCTGCGACGGAGGAGCCGTGGGCGGAGTGATAGGCTATTCCGGACAGGCGGTGGGCAACACAATAAGCGACATTGCCAACTACGGATATGTGGAGAACAAAGGGGCGCAGCGCGTGGGCGGAGCCGTAGGCAACCCCATGTGGAACGACAAGCTCCACCGCATAGCCAACTTCGGAACCATGAGTTCCGACGGCATCTCCGGATGCATAGGCAACTCCAACCCTACAGACATCGGCGAGATATTCTACGACAGGCAGTATGCCCACAACACACAGGACATCCCCGCACAGGAGAAGAACACGGCGGAAATGACCGGAAGCCAGATGAGCGGCACGCTGGGCGAAGCTTGGACATACGCCGACGGCATGCTGCCGCGCCCCGCCATGGGAGGACTGGAGAACAGCGACCTGGCCGTATTGTACGCCACGCCCATTCTGCTCGCAGACGGCGACAATCTGCAGAACGTGACCAAGGACTTCTGCGTATCCACGGGCAATCCGGCATACGGCAGCGTGACATGGACGGCAAAGAACGGACTGGTGGAAATCTCCGCAGACGGAACAGCGGCTGTCAAAGGTAACGGACTGGAGGTCCTGACGGCTACCCTCGGCAGCGCTTCAAGGAGCATAACCCTGAACATCTGCAACGCTACGGGAATCAACGATATCAGATGCGACAGACAGACGGACGGTTCGTGGTACAACATCTTTGGAGAGAGGGTTTCTGCTCCTTCACGCGGCATTTATATTCACAACGGAAAGAAGGTTATCGTGAAATGAAAAGACTTTTATTCTCTGCAATAATATCACTGACGGCTGCAAGGATGCTTGCCGTTCCGGCTAATCCACGACCGTTTGTCTATACGCAGCCCGACGGTTCGCGCATTACTCTCATGCTCATGGGCGACGAGTACGCCCACTCGTATGTTGACGAGGAAGGCTACGCCGTGAATATAAACGACGAGGGCTTCGCGGTAAGACAAGCGGAAAGGGCGGAAACGCTGTTGAAATCAAGACACAAGGAGGCGGTCACAAAGAGGCACAGGATGACGGGAAATCTGAAAAATGCCATCAGAATGGCTCAGGGCAAGGACACCCGCGGACTCATCATCCTCGTGAACTTCGACGACCTGGAATTCAACAACACGAAAGAGGAAATCCACAACCTAATGAACGCTGAGGGATACAATAGGAACGGAGCCACCGGTTCGGCACGCGACTACTTCATGGCCCAGTCCGGCGGACAGTTCCAGCCCACGTTCGACGTCACAGACCCCGTCAAGCTTGACATGCCATACAGATACTATGGGGCCAACGACGCCAAGGGAAGCGACAAGAACGCAGACGTGATGATATTCTCAGCCGTACAGAAGGCGGCAGCCGGAGGACTCGTCAATCTGGACGACTACGACGCCGACGGCGACGGCATCGTGGACATGGTATACATCATATACGCCGGACTCGGCGAGGCAGACGGCGGCGACGCCAACACGGTATGGCCACACATGTGGAACCTGCAGGCAAGCCAGCAGTTCGCCAACCAGACAATCCAGGGCAAGCGCCTTGGCCTATATGCCTGTTCGGCGGAATACCGCACGGACCCCACAGTCGCCCAGGGGAAATCATTCAGCGGCATAGGCACTTTCTGCCATGAATACGGCCATTGCCTCGGACTGCCCGACATCTATGACGTGACATACAGCGGCGGATACGGAATGGGGTCCTACGACATCATGTCTGGAGGCTCATACCTGAACAACGGAAACACACCGCCCTCATACAGCGCATTCGAGCGCCACAGCGTGGGATGGCTCACATACGATGATGCAACCGTTGAACGCGACTATGTGCTCTCACCGCTTTCGGAGTCGAACCATGCCGTGCGACTTTCCTCAGCAACGAATCCGAACGAGTATTTCATCCTCGAAAACCGTCAGCAGGAAGGATGGGACGCCTTCCTGCCTGCCCGCGGACTGATGATAACCCATATCGACTACGACGAAGACGTATGGGACAGGAACGCCGTGAACGCCGATCCAAACCACCAGCACGTCAGGATGATGGCGGCAGACAACAGCTGGACCAAGTCCACACAGAGCGGCGACCTCTACCCGGGACTCCTCAACAACACTTCCTTTACCGACTCCTCCAAACCGAGTTCCACACTATGGGACGGAACGCCTCTTTGCCGTCCCGTTACCGGAATCCGCATGGACGGAGCGGACATCACATTCCACGTGGGAATAGATGCCACTGGGATATCACAAGCTCCGACATGGAACAAGCCATCACAACATAACGCTATTAAATTCAGTATCGACGGCATACCTGTAGGCAGCGGCAACAAAGGAATTATGATAGAAAATGGGATGAAGAGAATTGGCACAAGGGATTAAGTACTTAACAGCACTATAAATCCTAAATAAATCCTAAGCCAACAGCTTCCGCTTGACACATTTCAACTATCACTCCAAATTCTATAAAACAAAAAAGGGTGGCTCACAGAATACTCCATGAGTCACCTTTTTTATTATTATAATCTACGAATTATCAATCCTTAGTCTTCCAGAGCCTTGAGCATCTCCTTCACCTCGTCGTTGATCTTCTTGGCGAAGTCTTCCTTACTCATCACGCCCTGGTCGCCGCCGCCCTGCTTGCGCACGGCTACGGTTCCGTCGGCCTGCTCCTTCTCGCCCACCACGAGCATGTACGGGATGCGCTTCATCTCGTTGTCGCGTATCTTGCGGCCGATCTTCTCGTTGCGGGCGTCCACGTTGGCACGCACGCCCTCACCGTCGAGATATTTGGCAAGCTGCTGGGCATACTCGTTATATTTCTCCGAGATAGGCAGGATGGCCACCTGGTCTGGCGTGAGCCACAATGGGAAGTGGCCTGCCGTATGCTCGATGAGCACGGCCGTGAAGCGCTCCAGTGAGCCGAACGGCGCACGGTGAATCATCACAGGGGTCTGCTTTGAGTTGTCCTCGGCTGTGTACTCCAGCTTGAAGCGCTCCGGCAGGTTGTAGTCCACCTGGATAGTGCCGAGCTGCCAACGGCGGCCGATGGCGTCCTTCACCATGAAGTCGAGCTTAGGACCATAGAAGGCTGCCTCGCCCTCTTCCTCGCGGCATTGCAGGCCTTTCTCCTTGCATGCCTCGCGGATAGCGTTCTGGCTCTCCTCCCATATCTCGTCGCTTCCGATATACTTCTCGGTATCCTTGGGGTCGCGGAGGGATATCTGTGCCTCGTAGTTGTTGAAGCCGAAGATGGAGAATACCTTCAGGATGATGTCAATGATATTCTCGAACTCTTCCTTCACCTGGTCGCGACGCACGAAGAGGTGGGCATCGTCCTGGGTGAACGTGCGCACACGGGTCAGTCCGTGAAGCTCTCCGCTCTTCTCATAGCGGAACACCGTTCCGAACTCTGCGATACGCAGCGGCAGGTCCTTGTAAGAACGCGGCTTGCGGGCGTATATCTCGCAGTGGTGCGGACAGTTCATCGGCTTGAGCATGTATTCCTCGTCCTCCTCCGGTGTGTGGATGGGCTGGAATGCGTCCTTGCCGTAGTGTGCGTAGTGGCCCGATGTAACGTAGAGGCTCTTGCCGCCGATTCCAGGGCAGATTACTTCCTGGTAGTTGTACGGCTTGAGCATGCTGCGCAACATTTCCTGCAGGCGCAGGCGGAGCTGTGTTCCCTTTGGGAGCCAGATTGGCAGTCCCTTGCCCACGCGGTCGGAGAACATGAAGAGTTCCATCTCCTTGCCAATCTTGCGGTGGTCGCGCTTCTTTGCCTCCTCGAGCATCACGAGGTATTCGTCGAGCATCTTCTTCTTCGGGAAAGTGATGCCATAGATTCGGGTCATCTGCTCGCGCTTGGCGTCGCCGCGCCAGAAGGCTCCTGCCACGCTGGTTATCTTTATAGCCTTGATGGCTCCTGTGCTCACGAGGTGTGGACCCTTACAGAGGTCGGTGAACGAACCCTGCGTATAGGTTGTGATGGTGCCGTCTTCCAGGTCCTGCTCGATATGCTCGCATTTGTACTCCTGTCCGTCGGCCCTGAACTCCTTGATGGCGTCGGCCTTGGAGACTTCCTTGCGCACAAGGGCCTCGTCCTTCGACGCGAGTTCCTTCATCTTCTTCTCAATCTTCTCGAAATCGCTCTCCTTGATGACTTCGCCGTCTTTCGGCATCACGTCATAGAAGAAGCCGTTTTCTACAGCCGGACCGAATCCGAACTGGATGCCAGGGTACAACTCCTGGAGAGCTTCTGCCAGCAAATGGGCTGATGTGTGCCAGAAGGCATGCTTGCCTTCCTCGTCTTCCCACTTGTACAATGTTACATTTGCATCCTCGTTGATAGGACGGTTCAACTCTACTGTTTCGCCATTCACGCCGCAAGCCAATACGTTGCGGGCCAAAGCCGGCGAAATGCTTTCTGCAATCTGCAAGCCAGTTACGCCCTGTTCATACTCACGAACAGTTCCGTCTGGAAATGTGATTTTTATCATAATACATTTATGTTTTTTGCGAGTGATACGAATACCCGCAGTTTGTTTACGACTGCAAAATTAGTATTTTATATTGGATAAGAAAAGAATCAGGGCTTTTTTTTATAAGTCTACTTGTCTACTCGCCCCTTGTCTCCTTTCGCCCTGTACTTCTTTATCGCGCTGTAGGCATCCACAAGGCCGAGCTCTCCGGCGCGGCTGAGGTCCTTGATTCCGGGGTCGGTCTGCTTGGAGTATACGTAGGCGAGGCCGCGGTTGTAATATGCCTCGGCAAGCTTCGGGTCGATGGATATCGCACGGGTGTAGTCGGCTATGGCACGGGCATAGTCTTTCTGCAGGGCGTACACGTTGCCGCGGTTGTAATACAGATAGGCGTTGGCGGCATCAAGGGCTATCGCCTTATCGAGGTCGCCTATCACGCGCAGACTCTTGAACTGCACGGACTTGCCCTGCGACTTGTCCATGCTCTCCATCATCTGCTGGCATACGGCCCGCTGCCAGTATGCAAGCGACGAAGTGCTGTCGGTCTGGATATATGCCGAGAGATCGTTCTCCGCATCATAATAGTTCTGAAGCACGCTGTATGCCACGGCCCTCTGCAGCAATATGGCCTTGTCGCGGCGCAGGTCGGACGAGCGGTCTATCATCCGGCTGAGCGAATCGGTCATGTCGAAATACTTCTTCGATTCCTTCTCGCCCAACGTCTTCTGGTTGCAGGCTATCTGCAGGGGTATGGGGGTGTGACGGACTGAGGTGCCCGGACGGGCACCGACCTTTGCCGCTTCCTCGTTGAACCTGTCCACGCGGTCATTCGAGGCGACGTATGATTTCACACCGTTGTCGTATGCCACATACGAGAGCTGGTACATCGGCATCAGCTCCACATCGACCTTGCGGTTCTGCACTCGGCCGCGGTATGCGTTCTCGTATTCTATGCCCACATTCTGGTTGTCGTCTACGGCAAGCTGGTCATACTTGTCGAAGTTTATCTCGCTGCGCTTCCTCACGCTCCGCACCTTTTTCTTGTTCCAGCGCGGCTGATAGCCGTTAGACTTGTCTATCTGGGCCTTCATTATCCGGAACTCGTCATTGGCAGCCTTTGCCGTCATGCCGAGGCGGCGGTAGCAACGGGCACGGTTGGAGAGGCCTATCCAGAAGTTTGGAAACTGGCGGATAAGGTTGCTGTAGTCGGATATCGCCCCATGCAGGTTGCCTATGCGCTCAAGCAGGAGCGCACGGTTGTAGATGGCCATCACGTTGCCCGGCTCGAGACGTATCACGAAGTTGAAGTCCTCCACCGCCCTGTTGTCATCGCCCACCTGCACACGCAGCTGTCCGCGGTTGTAGTGGGCAAGGAAATTGTTGGGCTCCAGCTCTATCGCCTTGTCGTAGTCGGCAAGCGCCCCACGCAGGTTGTTGATGTTGTAGCGGGCAAGCGCACGGTTCACGTAGTAGTTGGCGTTTGTGGGCTTGAAATGGATTGCCTTGGAGAGCTGCTGGTCGGCATCGCGCCACTTTGAATGGGATAGGCTTATCATGGACCTCACTGCCCAGGCGTCGCCGTCGTAGGGATTCAGCTCGAGCGTCTTGTCGATGTATTTCTCCCCCTCCACGGTGTCCTTCTGCTGCAGGCAGAGCTGCGCCTTGAGGGCATACGCCTGGGAATACGTGGACCATCGCTTCATCATGCGGTCGAGGTCTGCCGACGCCTCCACATAGTCCTTGTCCTCTATCCGGCAGAGCACGCGGTTATACCAGAGGCTTCTGTTGTCCGGTTCATACTCGATGGTCTTGTCGTAGTCGGCTATCGCCCCCTTGAAGTCGTTCTGCTTGATGCGGCAGAGTCCGCGAAGCTCGAAGAGCACGGGGATATAGGGGTTGAGCTTTATCGCCTCGGAGCAGTCGGCCTCCGCCCCCACGTAGTCGTCGAGACGGAACTTTGCCTCTCCTCTGCCGAACCATGGTTCGTAGAGATACGGCTTGGCTGTTATCACCCTCGAGAAATACTGTATAGCCAATACGTAATCCTCATAATACAGCGCGTTCTGCCCCACCCTTATCATGCGGTCGATGTTATACTGCCCGCGCACGGCGACTGCCGACGTGAGGAGCAGGAGTATGGACAGAATGATTTTTCGCATATTACAATGATTACTTTTTAAAACACTTTTCATCTGAATGAACAAGAGACATGCAGAGCTTCAATACTGCAATGCCGCATGGCATGCCTTCAAAACAGAATCAAGAATTAAAGAATTACAGAAAAGCATCCATATATATATTCATGATATACTACGGGGAAAAGCTCTATAATCCTCTAATTCTTGATTGGAAATTCTCTTTTTCTTAAATCTGGAGATGTGTGTGGGGGATGGTCTCCCTCCGGTCATCTCCTCTTATCTCCTGGCCGCCTTGGTGCGGTAGCTGCAGCGGTAGCGTCCCTGGAGCAGAGCCTTCAGCTTGTTCTTTATGAGCTGCTTGCGCAATGGGGAAACGCGGTCGATGAACATCTTGCCTTCAAGATGGTCGAACTCATGCTGCATGACGCGGGCGAGATAGCCCTCCACCCATTCGTCGTGCGGCTGCAGGTCTTCGTCGAGATACTCCACGTGGATGCGCGTCGGACGCGTCACCTTCTCGGATATTCCCGGCAGCGAGAGGCAGCCTTCTTCCAGACTCTCCGTCTTCTCCTCGTCGTATTCTATGATATGGGGATTGATGAACCCTTTCTTGAACCCCTTGTATTCTGGGAAGTCTTCCGACAGTACGTCGAGGTCGATTACCACCACACGGATGTCGAGTCCGATCTGCGGAGCGGCAAGCCCCACTCCGTTCGACTCTTCCATCGTTTCAAACATGTTGGCTATCAGCTCCTTCAGCCCGGGATAATCTGTAGGGATATCCTGTGCCTCCTTCCTCAATACGGGCTGTCCGTATATATATATAGGTAATATCATCTTCTTGATTCCAAATAACTTTGCAATATTATAGTTGCACTGATTTCATCCACCAGCGCCTTGTTCTGCCTCGCCTTCTTCTTCAGTCCGCCGTCGAGCATCGCCTGATGGGCGAGTACAGAGGTGAAGCGCTCGTCGTAGAACACGATGGGGGTCTGCTGGCGCTTCTTCCATCTCGCCACGAACTCCTTCACCCGTGCAAGATTCTCGCTGGGCTGTCCGTTGGGCTGCTTCGGCTCGCCTATCACGATGAGGTCCACCTGCTCCGTATGCACATACCTGTCGAGATAGTCATACAGCTCAGCGGTGGCCACCGTGGCAAGCCCGTTGGCTATGATCTGCAACGTGTCGGTCACGGCAAGGCCCGTACGCTTCTTTCCGTAGTCTATAGAAAGTATCCTGCCCACTCCTTAGTTGTTATAGAGCAACCAAGCGTCCGGATATTCGCTGCGCACCTGATTGCGGCTCTGCACAGCCTCGTTCTTAGTATCGAATGTGGAAATCACCACGCGATACATCCTTGTGGAATCGTCATAAGCCACCTGCGCAGCATATCCCTTGTTCTTCAGCTGTCCCTGCATTCCCTCTGCATTCGCCTGAACGGAATATGAACCTACAACCACGCTGAAGGCCTTCAGTCCGGCACCGCTCACCACGGAGTACTTGCCCTGACGAACAGGCACATTGTCCGAGTTGTCCACGACAACAGTCTCCGAAGCCGGCTTCTCCACCACCGGAGTAACCACAGCCACTTCCTCCGTGGGCTGCTCTGACTTCTGGGCTGCATCGGCAGCCTGCGCCTTTTCATACATCTTACGGTAAGCCTTCTCTGATGAACCACAACTTGTGAAAGCCATTGCGAGGCACAAGCCTGCGCATACTATAGCATATTTCTTCATTTCCTATTTTGTTTGTTATTAATACTCTATATGATAAAACTTTTGCGAAATTACACAAAATAGGGATAATTTGAGGACAAACGCCACATAAAGTTTGTTAAATGTATGAAAACTACTTATAAAGCGATAAAAAACAGCGAAAAAGAATTGCGGTAACGGAAAAAATAAGTAACTTTGTGGGAGAAAGATGATAACTTTATTATTAATTTAAACATCGAAGATTATGAAAACATTAGGCTACATTGGAGCTTTCCTCGGCGGAGCACTCGCCGGAACAGCACTCGGACTATTACTCGCCCCGGAAAAGGGTACCGATACAAGAGAGAAAATAACTGACGCCATCGATGACTTCTGCAAACGCCACAAGATCAACCTGACCCGCAAGGAGATGGGCGACCTGGCCGACAACATCAAGGACGCACAGGCTGACGCTGAGGAGGTATAAGGACCGGAGGGGCTGCAAGTCAAGGACTTGCGGCTTAGGCGTAAAGAAATCGAACTAACAACAAAGGACGACATGTTTTCAAGCGACAAGAACATCGACATAATCGGAAAACTGATAGAGATAGCAAGGCATTATCTCAAGCTGCAGGGCGAATACATTAAGCTGGGGGCCATAGACAAGACCGTCAGGCTCGTCACGGCGCTGATAATCGTAGCCGTGCTGTCGCTCATAATCATACTCGTATTGATATTCATGTCGCTCGCCGTCACAGTGGCACTGGCCCATCTCGTGGGCTACGGATGGGCTTTCTGCATCGTAGGCATATTCTACTTCCTGGCGTTCATCATATTCATGCTATTCAAGAAACAGCTGATAGAGCGACCGCTCGTGAAGTTCCTCACCACCTTACTAATGGAAAATTAAGCTAATGGAGATTCAGACAATGACGACAGACAACGACATCAGAACTCACTACAAGTCGCTCGACGACATCAGTCTGCGCAAGGCCCAGCTGCTCGACGACATACGCAAGGACCAGAAGAAGATGGGAGCCATGTGGAACGAGATGTTCCGCCCCGGGCAGAAGTCAAGGAAGAAAGGAATGAGCCTGCAGAGCATCATGAGCACCGGCATGGGAGTTCTCGACGGAGCCCTCTTTGCATGGAAACTCTACAGGAAATTCAAGAGGTAACTCCCAAACTACAGATAGTTCAAGAGCTTCCCCACACTACGACGGCATCCACCCGTTACACATCAAAAAGCTGTGCACCACCATACAGAAGTTATGGGATGCACAGCTTTTTTAATACTCCTTTTTTATATGGTTTCAGTTGTCGAGCAGCGCCTTGCCGCAGACAGTCTTCTTTCTGTCCTTGTCGTATCTTATTATCTTGACCAACGACAGTGCGTCAATTCCTACGGAGAAGGAATTCTGGTATGCCTTCCTGCCGTCTGCCGTCTTGAAAATAGGGGTCAGACCGAAGGAACCGCTGCACACCAACGGACCAACGCCCCACCCTATCATCAGGTTCAGTCCGAAACGCTTCAGTCCGTAAGTGTCCTTCACGTTGCCCTCAAGGCGCTTCATCCTGTACCAGGCATCCGTGCGCAGCTCGGGCGAAAGCCCCACGCCGATATTGAACTCATACCCGGTCTGCCACGTGAACATCACCGGAAGGCGGAATGCAAGGTAATTGATATTGTTTCCCTCGGCGCGTCTCTCCATCGGCGAGAAGCTCCACTTACCGTCTGTCTCGCCCACCATCTGGTCCTTCTGGAAACAGAGATGGTTCCACACAAGCTGCGCCGCAAGGCTCAGTCCGATACTCTGGCTCTTGTTGAATGGAACAGACATATAATACGGCGTGATGCCAAGCTCGAACGAGTTCGACGTGCGGGCATGGTTTATCTGCGAAGTGCCCATCACACCACGCGTGATGTTTGAAGCGCCGAACCATATCGTGGCGAAGCGCGGCGCATAGTCGAGATGCTGCAGACTTGACGAAGGGATGAACGGCGAACCCACATACACCTTTTCATACTCCTGTCCGTCCACGAAGTTCATCTCGCTGACCTTCGTCTCCTCAACGCCCGACTTGTTATAGACCTTCACGTTCGTCTTGTCTCCGTCCACGTCCACCACAATGTCCTTTCCATTCACAGTAAACGTAGTGTCGCTCACCTCCGCAGCCCCTGCCCACAACGGGACAAGCGCAGCTGCAATCATAATAATGTTCCTCATATACATTGTCTTTATTTTTTTTCAGAACCTTGAATAACACAGTTTCATTATATCATCCGGCGAGAGTGTTCCTTCGATATATATCACGGTGCCCTTGCCGCCACCAACGTTGCTGAAGAGCACATAGCGGTTCACTCCCCCCCTGAGCGGAGCCATCATATAATAGCCGCTCACGAGGCGCCCCTCCTCAATCACCTCGCGCACCTTGCGCGCATTGCGCTTGTCTGCCTCAAGATACGGCATGACAGAGCCGTGCAGCTTCCTGTAGACAAGACTCTTGTATACCCTCAGCTTATAACCGCGCAACGTGGTGTTGCTCATCACCACCATCTTGCAGCCCTTCGCCTTGCCATACAGTTGGAACACTTTGTCAACATTGAGTCCCGCCTGTGCGGATGCCGACACGCAGCATGCCAGCCATAGGGCAAGGGGAAAAAATAAACTACGTATCAAATGCTGTTTCATATATTCCATTGTTTTTTGGATCATCTATCTTCTCATCATATCCATCGCCTGGAACGGGTCCTCGCTCCGGCTGCCAACCATGCGTAGTGCCTCGTCAGCCCCGGCGCGCACCTGCTGCCGGTCGGTATATACCTTGCCGTCCACTACCATATAGCAGCCGTCGCCGCCCTGTCCGTGGAGGAAAATGCCGCAGACCAACAGTACCGAGGCTGCCGCCGAAACAACAGCCCACAGGTATCTACGCCTCCCCGGCATGCTCCTCTGCCCGACCGGCTGCCTGCCAAGCTGTTCCCTTTCGTCGTCCACAAAGGCGAACATCGCCTTCAACGGTTGCCATTCCACAGGGATATCCTCCGCAGGGCGCTTCGCAAAGAAGTCGCGCAAAGCTGCCTCCTCCAGTCCGTTGGTCCCTCCCGAGAGATACTTGTCTATCAAGCCTTCTATCCTCTGAATTTCATCGCGATCTGTACTCATAATCTATTCTCCTTTCATTATTCTCATATACACCTCGCGGATTCTAAGCCGCGCCCTGGAGAGGTTTTTCCTCAGGTTATCGGCGGAGCATCCCACAATCTGCATTATCTCCTCCATCTCATAACCCTCGATTTCCTTCATTCTGAAAATCTGCCGCTGCAACGGAGGCAGCTGGTCCACTATGCGCCCCACAAGTCTCACGCTGTCCTTCGCCTCTGCCGAAAGGTCATCCACGGCAATCTCCATCCCATCTCCCCCGCTGCGACACAGTCTGTCGTGTCTCGCCTTGTCGAGACAGAGGTTATGGATGATGGTTCTGGCGAGCGGCCCGACATCCCTCGACAAGTCCAGACCGGAACGCATATTCCACAGCCGGAGCAAAGCCTCCTGCACGAGGTCCTCGGCATCGTCGGCATCCCCCGTGAACCTCTGCGCATACAGTTTCAGTCCGCTGCGCATCGGCGATAATATATGGTTGAACTCTTCCGGTTTCATCTTGTCGTTTATCTATATTACGAACGAAGCGCGGATTTCGGACATCCGGACTTCAAATATTTTTCAAAGATGGATTTTTTTGTTTCAAAAGAAAAAAAATTTTTTTTTATTTTTTACCCTCACACCCTCACACTTATGGCTCAAACGCCCTGTTTATCGGGGTTTCAAGTGTGAGGGCAAGTGTGAGGGCAAGTTTTTTGCCCTCACACTCTCTCACCCGCTCTCTTCCGGCAGGAAAGCCCTGCCTGTCTGAGATTTACGTGACCTTCTGCGCATACAGTTTCAATCCGCTGCGCACCGGCAATAATATATGGTTGAACTATTCCGATTTCATCTTGTCGTTTATCTAAATTACAAACGAAGCGCTGATTTCGGGCATCCGGATTTCAAATATTCTTCAAATATAGCAAGTCATTGGATAACAATAAATCATCCAATGCCGCACATGTCAGAAATTACCTTTTCTATTTGTTTTTTCTATCTTGTCAATCCATAAGCTATTCGCCTTCCCTGACAATCCATTCGTCTATCGTCCGTTTCTCGCTGCTGTAGTTTACGCCTATCTTCACAAGCCGCTTGCTTTCGGCGGAATAAGGAACGAGGTATCCCTTGTCATCAATCTGTCTGATTGCTTCCTCCGCCGACCCGTCAAACTTCAGTTCGAACACGCACACGGCATCCGGAAGATGGACAACCATATCCGCACGCCCGACGGCACTATCTTCCTCCACCCGCACGTATGCTCCCAGCAAACTGAAGATGAGATAAAAAACGGTCTGCACATCACGTTCCGACTTGTTTGACAGACGGTTGCTGATACCTGCCAGAAAAGCGCGCAACAGTCCAAGCGCTTCATTATACCTGCCATCACAAAGCATCTCAAGGAAGTCGCCCACAAACGAACTATTGTCCATCGGTCTTGGCGATAGGTAATTGGGCGCAAGCGTCTGCAGCATTCCTATACGCACCTCATGGTTTGGATAGTCGAGCACGTATCTCTGCGTAAGCGGATTGAACGTCTTTATAGTGAGATACCCGCTCTGATAAAGCAAAGGCAAAGCGGAAACCATCTGCTCCGGAGAAACATCGAAATCAGAAACTCCGGCCGATTTGCGCTCTATATCCCTAAGTCCCGTGTGGAATTTCTTCATCACATTTATTATATACGACGGCGTGCCCGTCCCGAACCAATAATTCCCGAGTCTGTGGTTTGCCATGGCAAGGATAAGGCTGAAGGGATTGAACACATCCTCTGACTTCTCGCTGAAATGATAGCCGTCATAATAGTCGGCAAGCCTCTGAACCATCTTGCCGGAACTGATGCCGAGCACTTTGGCAAACAAGTCCACATCAAGCCGCATATACGAAATCAGTTCCGACTTGCTGATACCGCAAATTGCAGAATAGCGGTCAAGCATGGAAATATCATACAGGTTGTTGAGCTCGCTGAAAACACTCAACTGCGAGAACTTGGTAATGCCAGCTATGAACACGAACTCCAAATAAGGGTCGAGCATCTTCAGCGGACTGTAGAAATTCTGCATAACGAAACGGAGATTACGCAGGTTCTGCTCTTCATGAACCACATCAAGAAGCGGAGCATCATATTCATCTATGATAACAACCACCTTCTCTCCCGTATCCTCATAAGCTCTCTTCACCACGTCGGCAAGACGCACGTTGAGATCCTTGCCGGCAGCCGTACAGCCATAAGCCTCCTCGTATGGCTGCAACAACCAATCGAGATACCCCTCAAGCCTTGCACCGTCAAAATGCTTCGCCCCGCTCATATCGAAATGCAGCACGGGATGCTTACGCCATTTCTCCTCATATCCACTTATCTCAAGACCGTCAAAAAGTTCCTTCCGCCCCTCATAATAGGCATGAAGAGTTGAGGCGAAAAGAGACTTGCCGAACCGTCGCGGACGACTCAGAAAAACATATTTCAGCCCTTGCTTCCTGAAGTCTGCAATATATTTCGTTTTGTCCACATAAATATATCCACCCTCAATAATGGTCTGAAACGTCTGTATTCCTATCGGATATTTTCTGATATTTTCCATAACTCTACAATGTTTTTCCACCGCTAAGTTACAGCTTTTTCCCTTAACATGCAAACGAACACTGATTTTTGTTTCTTAGAAGACGTGTATTTGTTTTACTCCCACCTACTCATTCCCCGGATGGAAGCATCCTGCTTGTCACAGGATTGATGTCAAAGGAATCAGTATAGCTATGCAGCAATCTTGGTGCAAGGGGGCTGCACTGTTGGTATAGCTATGCTGCACCTTTGGTATCAGATAGCTTCACTCCTTTGGTACCGTTTTTTCGATTTGTTTACACACTGCTTCTTTGACGTCCTTTAACCATCCGACAAGCTGGATGCTTTCCTGCCGAAAGAGTGAGGGTGTGCATTCTATTTTTCTATGCACACCCTCCGTTAGTTTTTTTCACTATTCATTTGCTGTATCAGTTCTTCACGCGCTTCACGCCGTCTACGATGTAGATGCCGGCTGGCAGGTCGTCCCACTGCGTGGTCAGCTTTACGCCGTTAAGGTTGTAGATCCCTTGCTTGCAGGCGGGCACGTCAGCTGTAAAGGTGCCGATGCTGTTGGTGACAGGCTCAATCACGACCTTTGACTTGAGCACCTCGCCATTCAAGACTACCGCCTTTTGGTCGGCGTCGAACTCCGCACCGACGGGCTGTGTGATGGCGC
>OLSD01001146.1_pt1 | contig 23150 bp, 15 predicted proteins | sample 1672211 | NCBI WGS metagenome assembly OLSD01 (sample SAMEA3136659, study PRJEB25190) | human gut metagenome | reverse complement strand
AGTACTTGCATTGGATTACTCCAGTACTTGCATTGGATTACTCCAGTACTTCTATCCGAATCCATAAAAGTACTGACGTTAAATTACCCAAATAGTTACATAAACTCCCTCTTGAACCACACCTCGAAGACACGGTCGGCGAGGAACACTCCTTCCTTGGTCAGAGTTATGATTTCCTTTTCGAGAAGAGCTTTCTTGATGCGCTCCACATTCGATTTCGTTCCGATTGGATAAATATCGTCAACTTTCTTTGACGAGAAGCCATTGTGGATGCCGCTGCAAAGCAGACGGATGAAGTTGAGCTGGTAGGTTGTGAGTGATTCCGTCTGCTGCACAAACAGACTGTTGCATTGTTCCAGCAGAGCATCAACGCCCCGATGAAATGTTTCTTCTGTCACTTCCGTATCCGTCTCTGCCATCACATTCCACGCCAGCTGCTGTACGTAGGATGAATAGTTTCCGACGCACTCGCATATCCTGGAAGCGTATGTTTCAGAGATTCGTTTTCCGTATTTCTCAAAGCGGGAGCAGATGAACGGCACCCAATACTCCGTGGGGATACAGTCAAGGTATATCATCTCGCCGAACATATAGAATGGCATCCGCTTGCTTTGGAAGATATTCATCATCAGGTGTTTCTTGCTGCCGAACAGACAATAGGACACATTCTGCTGATGCTGCCATACACCGCGCATACGCTTCTGCACTTCCATGCTGCCAGGAAATTCGCCTACCTGCTGGAACTCATCGATACATACCACTATCCTGATGCCTTTTTCGCGTGCAATGAGTTCCGGAAGATTGAGTATCTCTTCGGGAGTATAGTCCTTCGGCGTTATTCCAAGCGATAATGAGAACTCCGAATTTGGCTCAGGACTGAAGGAGAACTTGGGCGAAAGGCGGACAAGGAATCGCTTTATGTCTTCCATTATCTGCTCCGCCCTGTTGCCCGTGGATTTCAGTATTGCCGAAGCAAAGCGGTTGTAGAAATCATATTCGCTGCGACAGTCGTATATATCCATATACACTGTTTTCACCTGCGGAACGTCCATTTCCGACATTACCTTCTTTACCAGTGAGGTCTTTCCCATTCGCCTTGGCGAGATGAGGATGACGTTTATTCCGTTTTCAAAATCAAGCTTTATGCGCTTGGTTTCCTTTATGCGGTCGGTGAAGTTATTGCCCTCTACCGACATTCCGTAAACAAATGCCTTTTCCATATCCCAAATGTTTATATTGACATAATATTTTGCAAATATAAACAAAAGTATCGAGGTTCACAAGTTAGTGGTCCACTAACTTGTGAACCTCGTATAAGTATCTGGCAATGAACGTTATTTGTCGCCGCGCTTGAATTTACTGTCCTTCGGCAACCTTTTAGCAGGCCCTCCCTCAATAACGGCTCCTACAAAACAGGGGTAGTTCTTATAGTCTGGAATTGTCTTGGACAACAAAGAGGCTCCTATTCCTTGATCTTGGAGTTTTTTATCAAACCCTATTATCTGGCGCAGATATAAGTTGAAGGCAAGCTTTTTCTCGTTCTGACAATTCTCTGTGTCGGAATATGAGACGAAGAAGCCGAACTTGACAGGGGATGTCTCTTCTGAGAAATTGTGTGTCTCGCCATTATTATAATATCCACTTTCCTTTGTCGCGAAAGAGAATTCGGGCAGCAAGCAATAAATATCATTTATATAACCCTGAATGCCAAAACCGTCGCAATATGTCTCTATATTAGGAAACATCAGCTGCACATCCAGTTCTTTGACCGACATTGGCGGTACGGATATTACACGCTGGGAATAAGTGGTGTTGACAGTGGCAGACGTGCTGCTGCTTCCCACGCCTATTCCACTGGCCAAAGTGCCGAGAGCTCCTCCTACGCCGACCGCGCCGGCAACGGCACCGAGATTAACTCCCATACCGGAAGACGAAGAATTGCTTGTAGACGTGGATGAAGGCACATAATATGCCGTGGCAACACCTTTGCGCATGATGAACGTATTGCCAAGATCCAGATACAAGGTCTTGCCCGACTTGTTCTTCACCCTTAACTTTATTCCTGGATTATCATAGAACTCTATGCCAAAATCTCTAAACGGTACATCACTTCTGGCAGCTCCATTCGAAACCCCTTCTTTTATGCCTTTCTTCAATTTGTCGAAATTCAAAGAACCCGTAATACACTCTATCTCGACGTCGTCATTGATTATCTGCGAGTCCTTGCCATATCCCAAAAGGCAAAGCAGACGCTTACACCTATCGTCTGTATCATCGCCCAGATACTTCGGGTTATAGTCGTTCACTCTTCTTATTGCCTCCTCGTTCAGGCGTTGTGCCTCGGCAGAAACTGATGTAGCAACAGGGGCAGCTGCCTGTGTCTGTGGGCTTTGGGCTGTCTGGCTGTTATTGACAACATTATTGCCGTTGCCTAAGTCATACTTCGTGCCGTCCTTCCGCTTTATCATATACACATCGGTCTTGTTGATGCGCAGAATCGCAGCATCAGCCTTGTCTTCTGATTTATAGAATACGGCATTGGTACCGACTTCCAGCTCATACACATTCTTCACATCACCGTCCTTGGTAATCAATACATCTTGTGCGGATGCGCTTACTCCTGCCATCAGGGAGCAGGCAAAAAATATTAGCTTCTTCATGACTGCTTGATTTTCAAGATACATATAATTGCAATTATTCTTATTTGTCGCCACGCTTGAATACATCATTCTTTGGAAGACTTTTCCACATGCCTTCTATCACCAGACCTACAAACGCTGTACATTTTTTATAATCAGGAATAACCTTTGGAAGCTTTGCACAGACAATTTTCGGATAGCCACTGGATTTTGCAAAACCCACAATACGGCGCAAATGCAAGTTAAACGACAGGCTCTTCTCATTTTGGCATGTCTCCGTGTCTGAATAGGAAACTAAGAAAGCAAACTTGATTGGAGATGTACCTTCTGAGAAATCATGAGTTTCACCATTCATATAGTCTCCATCTGCCTTCGTGGCAAAAGAAAATGCAGGAATCCAATGTTTGGGGCTCGAACAATCAATAGTTAAGCCGTCGCAAGCTTTATACTTATATGGCTCCGGAAACAGAAGTTGGTTATCAAGCTCCTTGACAGACATTGGCGGGACGGCAACAACACGCTGGGAATAAGTTGTACTTACGGAACCAGACGTACTTCCACCACCTACATTTACTCCACCGGCAAGTGTACCTAATGCTCCACCGACTCCAACAGCACCGGCTACGGCTCCAAGGTTAACACTTGCTCCGGAGGAACTTGAGCTACTCGTTGATGTTGAAGTAGGAATATAATATGCTGTTGCTACACCGTTTCGCATTATGAAGGAATTTCCTAAATCAACATAAAGTGTCCTGTTTGTCTTGTTCTTAAGGCATAACCTAAAAACTGGATTGGAATAATAGAAACTGAAGTCAGTGACAGAAGACCCGCTATTATCAACACCATTATTCAGTGCGCCGACCAAACTATTACGTGTAGCAGTAGTTAAAGAACCTGAGCCAATAATACATTCAATTTCCAAGTCATCATTAACCAATTGTGAACCGTTGCCGTAGCCCATGATACAAAACACACGGTCGCAGTCTTTCTTCGTGTCCGTGCCGACATACTCCGGATTAAAGTTGTTAGCCTGGCTGATTATCTCTTCATTCCTCTTCTTGGACTCTGCAGAAATCGATGCCGTCTGCGAAGACGGTGCCTGCGCAGGAGAAGAAGTTGAAGAGGTTGTATTACTTGGCTGGACTCCGTTGCCTAAGTCATACTTCGTACCGTCCTTCCGCTTTATCATTATCACATCAGTTTTCTTGATGCGCAATGTTGGGGCATCAGCCTTGTCTGCCTCTTTATAAAACACTGTGGAGGGACCGACTTCAACATCGTATACCTTCTTCACATCACCCTCTTGGGTAATCAATACGTCTTGTGCGGATGCACTTACTCCTGCCATCAGGAAGCAAGCAAAAATTATTAGTTTCTTCATGTTTGTTTACTTTTGTACCACACAAAAGTAACAATTTATCTTTAATCAGCAAAACGCAAAAGCCGCCAAAACGGCTCAAACGGTCGATTTCGCGGTTTATGTTGCTGAAAATAAGGTTTATGTTGCTGAAAAAAATGATGATTTTACCGAGCTTCATATCTAAATATGTTTATAATTCGGAAATTTTATATACATTTGCATAATAACTAAAAAATATAGATAAGCTATGGCAAATTCCGACATCAGAAAATTCCCTGTAGGCATACAGTCGTTCACGGAGATAAGAGAACAAGGCTACTTGTATGTTGACAAGACGGACATCGTGTGGAATCTTGTCAAAAACGGAAAGAAATACAACTATCTGAGCCGTCCGCGACGCTTCGGAAAGTCGGTGCTTGTAGACACTCTGCAGGCTTATCTTGAAGGCAGACGCCAACTGTTTGAAGGTTTGCGCATAATGCAGATGGAGAGAGAATGGACAAGTCACCCCGTTGTAAGACTTGACATGAGCAGTGCAGGAGCTGAGCCTGAAAGCATCCGGGCATATCTTGATGATGCTTTCCATCAGTATGAAAAGAAATATAATGTGGAGGTGCGCCAGCTTACGTCACTTGCCGTAAGACTGAAGAACATCATTGCTACAGCATACGAAAATACAGGACAGAGGGTGGCTGTGCTTGTTGACGAATATGATTCGCCATTGCAGCATTCATGGCACAGCCCGCATCATGAAGCATGCACAAATATTTACAGAGAGGTGTTTGCCGTACTTAAAATGATGGATGCGCAACTGTATTTTGTATTCATCACAGGAATAACGAAATTCACCCAGATCTCCCTTTTCTCAGTTCTCAACAATCTGAGTAATATCAGCTTTGATCAGCAGTATGCGACAATATGCGGTATAACGGACAAAGAGATAAAGGAAAATTTCATGCCGGAGATTGAACTAATGGCGGAAACAGGCAATTGGACAATTGACGAGACCATGGATAAGTTGAAGGGTTATTACGACGGTTACCACTTCTGCGCAGAGAACATGGTGGATATATACAATCCATTCAGCCTGATTAATGCTCTGTGCGACAGACGGCTGCGAAACTATTGGGCGGCATCTGGAGCGACATCGCTGATAAGCAAGTTCGTTGATGACTTTGAAATAAGGCTTGCCGATTTTGAGAAATGCGAGATAATGCGGAATACACTTGAGACATCGGATGTTACAGGAGGAGGACCAGAGCTGTTTCTTTATCAGTCGGGGTATCTCACTATAAAATCATGCGACGAGTTCGGATATATTCTCGGAATACCGAACACGGAAGTAAGGCAGGCACTTAATGAGATGGTGCTTCCGGCACTGACAATGCGCAAGGAAGGTGATTAGCGGTCCGTTAACTTGTGAGCCTCGTATAAGTATCTGGCCGTACGGTCATCATTTCTTTATCTCAATCCTGAACGTTGTGCCTACACCCACTTCGCTGCGCTTCACAAAGATTCTGCCTTTGTGATATTCTTCCACAATGCGCTTGGCAAGTGACAAACCAAGTCCCCAACCGCGCTTCTTGGTGGTGAAGCCGGGCTTGAACACGTTTCCTATGTCTTTCTTCTTAATTCCCTTGCCGTCGTCGGTCAGTTCGATGATGGCCTTTTCGGGCGAATCCTGCACGTCGATGGTGATATGGCCTTCGCCCTCCATGGCATCCACGGCGTTCTTGCAGAGGTTCTCTATCACCCATTCGAAGAGCGAGGCGTTGAGGTTCACCACGATGTCGTTCTGCGGGAACTTCTTCGTTATCAACACCTTCGCCGAAGTGCGGCGGTCCATGTAGTCAATCACGTGGTCCACCACGTCGTTGAGGCTCGACGGCACAGGTTCCGGCAATGAACCTATCTTTGAAAAACGGTCGGCAATAAGTTGCAGACGCTTCACATCCTTGTCCATCTCCGGTATAAGGTCGTCATCTGGATAATTCTCTTTCAAAATCTCCGTCCATGCCATAAGACTTGAAATCGGCGTGCCGAGCTGATGAGCCGTCTCCTTAGACAAACCGACCCACACCTTGTTCTGCTCTGCACGCTTCGAAGTGAGCAGGGCGAATATTGCCACAACCACGAATATCAACACCACTCCGAGTTGCACATAGGGGTAATATGCCAGACGCTTGAGAATCGTGGAGTCGTCGTAGCATACGTCGATGTAAGCCTTACGGTCGTTGTCGTCAAGCGATATGCGGATGAACCTGCCGGCATCATACAGCTTGTTGCCCAGCTTCCTTACGTATTCTATGCTGTCCTTCTCCGCCATGCCCTTTAGTCCGAGGTTGCGGCATACCTGCGGCATGCCCTTGGAGTCGAGCACCACCACGGGGATGGTATGGTTCTCGTTCATCACCTTCAACACGAGTCCCAGGTCGGTGGTCTCGTCTGCCGTGTTGAACGAGCGCATTGCCTCCGCCCATACCTCCATCTTTCCGCGTTCCTCCTTGGCGAGGTCCTTCACGAAGATGTTTGATATGACGAGCGACGTTACGGCGATTGCCACCGCCGCAAGCACGAGCACAATCTTTACCTGTCTTATTCTGTCAGTCCACTGCATAATCCTTTGTCCGTATTTAGCTTGATGCAGGCATTCTGCTGCCTGTCATACTATTAACGCAAAGTCTTCCGAAATATTGTTTCACACCATGATATCAGTGTATGAAAGAGACGGACAGGCGAAAATCAATGTGACAGGACAACCCTCGTCGGTCTTGTAAGTCTATACGCTTTCTGCAGTTCTCTTTCTGCTTTTTGATGGTCTTTTACAAACAAAAAAAGGTTCCCTCTTCGCTGTTGGAAGAGGGAACCCCTGTTTATCGTAATATCAAGTATTACTCAGATGTGTGTGCGGATTACTGCTCAACGATCTGAACAGTAGCACGACGGTTGAAGTCAAGTGGTGAGAGGTTGTCAACAGTAGACTTGGTGTCTACGCCACCGTTGAAGGCAGTCTTGATGTTCTCCTCCTTAACGCCCATGTTGATGAGCTCATTCTTGACTCTGTTGGCACGGTTCTCAGAGAGCTTCTGGTTGCCGGCCTTTGTACCTGTAGCGCTGTCTGCGTATCCTGTAACAACGATCTTGCTGTTGTTAGCCTTAGCGTAGTTAGCAAGTGCACGTACGTTTACGAGGTCCTTCAGGTTTGCTACGTTTGTCTTGCCGCAGTTGAAGAATACAGAGATAGGAGTTGTGATGAATTCCTTCATTGACTCTGTAATAGGAGCTGGAGCTGGCTTATTGTTAGCCTCTTTCAGCAGCTTCTGCAGACGGTCGTTCTCTGCCTTAGAGTCAGAGAGCTGTGCGTTGAGGGCGTCAATCTGTGACTGTGAGAGAGCCTTGATAGCGTCAACATCCGGCACCTTAGACCATCCGGTCTTGCCCAGGTTTACAGTTACGCCAACCTCTGCATAGAGCAGGTTGTCGTGAGAATCCCAGAAACGCTCGCCGTTGTCAATGTTGCCATTGCTGAAGAAGTCGTTCTCGAAACGGTTCCAACCCAACTCGAGGTTGATTGATGCGCGCTTGCAAACGCGGAACTGGTTGAGGATACCTACGCTGTAGCCCATGCTGTAGCTGTTGGTCTTCATGTTGCGTGCCACACCTGCTCCGAGGAATGGGATGAAGCTGTAAACGCGCTCAGGGTTATATCCGCAGAGCATGTTGCTCACGTTGAAGAGAGCCTGCTCCTGTACATTCCAGTACTTGAAGCTCTCGTCCATTGCCTTGCCCCAGATGCCGGAAACCTTTGTGCGGAGTCCCATACCTGGTGTGAACCACTTACCGATGGCTACTGATGCCTGTGGGTTTGAGCGGAAGCTCTTGAACGGACTTCTTGAGAGGTCCATTCCGTGCTCAGCAGATGCGTATACGGCAGACCACTGTACGCCGCCCTGTACGAACCAATTGCTCCAGAATGAGTTTGTAGCTACGCTGTACTTCTCGGTAGCTTCTGTTTCCTGTGCCATTGAGGTCAAGGAAACGCTGGCAACAGCCAGCATCATTAATAACTTTTTCATAACCTTTATTTAAAAATAAAATCTAATTCTTATGTGTAGTCTCCAGTCGGGGACACGTTCTTATATTGCGATATTCGGTGCAAAGTTAGTGATTATTTTTATTTCTACACTCTTTTTACGTTTTTTTTTTACATGAGGTCTCTTAATTGTCATAAATCATCTTCTTTTTCCCCATATTATCGTCTGTATTGCGCCCCTCATGGCCATATATAGGGTGAAGGCGAGCCAGAGTCCGTGGTTGCCCATGCTGCTGCGCGCCACGAAGTATACGCCGAAGAACGCTATGGTGGCTCCGAACATGGAGCGGAGCATTCCGCCGGTCATGGTGCAGCCTATGAAAATGCCGTCCCAGACGAATGCCGCCACGCCTGCCATGGGCATCAGCACCGCCCAGAACATGTATTCTTGGGAGGCAAGGATAACGCTCCTGTCGCTGGTGAGCAGCGAGATGAAGGCTTCGCCGCCGAGGGCGTAGGCCAGGGTGAAGCCTATAGTCATGCCTGCACCCCAACGGAACAGCGCACTGACGGTTTCGCGGAGCGCCTTGTGGTTGCCTGCGCCGTAGCGCCTGCCGCTTATGGCTTCGCCGGCATAGGCAAAGCCGTCCATGATATACGAGAACATCATATAGAACTGCATGAGCAGGGCGTTGACGGCGAGCACCGTTTCGCCTTGGCGCGAACCGGCAGAGGTGAAGAAGAGCATTACGCTGATGAGACAGAGCGTGCGCAGGAATATGTCGCGGTTCACGCTGAAGAATTTATCCATTGCCTTGCGCCCGAATAGTCCGCTGCGGCTGAAGTGGCGGCAGAGACGGGAATAGGCCGCTGCCCAGGCGATGACGGCCATCAGCAGTCCGGCGTATTGCGCCACGAGGGTGCCGAGGGCGACGCCCTCCACCTTCATTCCCATAAGATATACGAAGACGAGGCTTGCGGCGATGTTCACCACGTTCTGCGTTATGGCGATAATCATGGGCAGGCGCGAGTTCTGCATCCCGATGAACCATCCCGTGAAACTGTATAGCCCGAGCATGGCGGGTGCGCCCCATATCAGTATGGCGATGTAAGTTTCGGCGTAGCGCCTTACGTCGGCTGTGGGCGACATGATGTCGAGGGCAATCTGGCGTATGGGCATCTGCAGGACGATGAGCGCCGCTGCCACTGCTGCCGCCACTGCGAGGGAGCGCACGAGAATCCGCGCCACCTCGTTGAGGTTGCGCTGCCCGTATGCCTGTGATGTCATGCCTCCCGTGCCCATTCTGAGGAATGAGAAGAGCCAGTACATCACGTTGAACACCATTCCGCCCACGGCGATGGCTCCGATATATGCCGCCGAGCCGAGGTGGCCGACGATGGCCACGTCTACGAGTCCGAGCAGTGGCACGGTGATGTTGCTCACTATCGCCGGCAGGGCGATATTCAGTATGCGTCTGTTTATGTCTTTCATCTATTCGGCTTTTCAAGACGAAGGGGCGTGAAGCCGGTTGTCTTCACGCCCCTTTATGTCAGTATGTTGTTTCTCGGATGTCTTTAACCCTTGTTGGCACGCTTGCGCTCCAGATGGTCGAGCACTATCTTGCGCATACGCATGCTCTTCGGTGTCACTTCCACGAGTTCGTCTTCCTTGATGTACTCAAGTGCCTCCTCGAGCGAGAGCACCGTGCGCGGCACGATGCGTGCCTTGTCGTCGGAACCGCTGGCACGTGTGTTGGTCAGCTGCTTGGCCTTGGTCACGTTCACCACGAGGTCGTTGTCGTGTACGTGTTCTCCAACCACCTCGCCGGCATAGACCTCTTCGCCCGGGTCGATGAAGAAGCTTCCGCGGTCTTGCAGTTTGTCGATGGAATAGGCGTAGGCTGTGCCCGTCTCCATTGCTATCATGCTTCCGTTCATGCGGCGGGTTATCTCGCCCTTGAACGGCTGGTATTCCTTGTAGCGGTGGGCCATGATGGCCTCGCCCTGTGATGCGGTGAGCACGTTGGTGCGCAGTCCGATGATACCACGCGACGGGATGTCGAACTCGATGTCAACACGGTCGCCCAGGTTCTGCATCGAAGTCATTTCGCCCTTGCGGCGTGTCACCATGTCAATCATCTTGCTGGAGAACTCCTCCGGCACGTTGATGGTCAGCTCCTCGATAGGCTCACACTTCACTCCGTCAATCTCCTTGTATATTACCTGTGGCTGGCCTACCTGCAGCTCGTAGCCCTCGCGGCGCATAGTCTCGATGAGCACCGAGAGATGGAGCACTCCGCGGCCGCTCACAATCCACTTGTCGGTGGAATCCTCAAACGGGGTGACGCGCAGCGCCAGGTTCTTCTCCAGCTCCTTCTTGAGTCGGTCGCTGATGTGGCGGCTGGTGACAAACTTGCCCTCGCGTCCGAAGAACGGCGAGTCATTGATTGTGAAAAGCATGCTCATCGTAGGCTCGTCGATGGCGATAGGCGGCAGTGGTTCCGGATTCTCGAAGTCGCAGATGGTATCGCCGATTTCGAAGTTCTCCAGTCCGATAACGGCGCAGATGTCTCCGCTCTTCACTTCTTCCGCCTTGCTGTGGCCCATTCCCTCGAATGTGTCGAGTTCCTTTATCTTGGTCTTCTCCATCGTTCCGTCGCGATGGGCGATGGTCACGTTCATTCCGTCCTTCAAGGTTCCGCGGTGTACGCGGCCCACGGCGATACGTCCCGTATAGTTTGAGTAGTCCAGACTGGTGATAAGCATCTGCGGTGTTCCCTCGAGCACTTTCGGTGCAGGAATCACCTCCACGATCTTGTCGAGCAGATAGTCGATGTTGTCTGTAGGTTTGTTGAAGTCCTCGCTCATCCAGCCGTTCTTGGCGCTTCCGTAGACTACTGGGAAGTCGAGCTGGTCCTCTGTGGCATTGAGTGAGAACATGAGGTCGAACACCATTTCATATACTTCCTCCGGACGGCAGTTAGGCTTGTCCACCTTGTTTACCACCACGATTGGCTTCAGTCCGATCTGCAGTGCCTTCTGCAACACGAAGCGCGTCTGCGGCATCGGTCCCTCAAAGGCATCCACGAGCAGCAGACATCCGTCTGCCATATTGAGCACACGCTCCACCTCACCGCCGAAATCGGAGTGTCCCGGGGTGTCTATGATATTGATTTTTGTTCCTTTCCAGTTAATCGAAACGTTCTTTGAGAGGATGGTGATGCCTCGTTCACGTTCCAAGTCATTGTTATCCAACACCTGACCGCTCAAGTCCTTTCCGTCACGGAATAGGTTTCCGGCCATCATCATCTTGTCCACAAGTGTAGTCTTACCATGGTCTACGTGGGCAATAATCGCAATGTTTCTAATATCTTGCATAATTTACCTTGAAAAAATATGGGTGCAAAGTTAGTGTTTTTTATTTACATAACAAGTGCACTCGGCTATTTATTTGCTTTTTAGTGACGCTGAAGAAAATAACCTGGCAGGATTTGATGGAATATTGTTTCATTTAACGAAAGGGGCTTCTCCTTTTTTTCTGCTCTTGTTGTCTGTCAAAAACCAACATTGCCGAAGAGTTTTTCGAGATTCTTCGCCCTTGTCTTGTCCATTATCAGGAAAAGGTCAATCAACCACCAGATGCCGCATCCGCCACATGTGAGGAGCTTCAATATCCCGAGCCCCACGTCGCCTATGTATATGCGGTCCACGCCGTATCCCCCGACGAGTATCGAAAGGACAAGTGCAATCGTAGGGTCCTTCATCTGGGTAAATGACAGATTGGCAAGATTATAGTCCATCTTCATCAACCTGTCTCTGACTATCTGTAGGGATGTGGCCGGCAGTTTGCTGCCGTAAATCATCAATAACTGGTCTACCTGGTTTGCTTCCATATTCTATTTGTATTTAATTCCGTTTGTATTTTCTTTCTTTCATGCAACCGCGGGCTTCATATCCCCAATATGTTTCTTGCCACGAGCCAGATGAAGAACGTGACGATATAGAACCATACCGCATAGCGGTTTTCTATTACGCCGGCCAACTTTTCCCTCGCCGTCCCGCGCGGCATCAGCCACTCCACGGCAAACAGCAGGGCGTAAGGCAGGGCGTATGCAAGATAATAGTTGTAGCCGAATGCCTCTGACACGTGTCCGTGGAACAGGGCATGAAGAAAGCGCTGTATGCCGCATGCCGGACAGCTGAGTCCGGTGAGCAGTTTGAATGGACACTTGGGCATCCACCATGCCGACGAGGGGTTCACGAAGTAGAGCGCCGCGAGGACAATGAGCGCCACAAGCACTGTGATGTATTTTCTTGTCAATGAATGTCGTTTCTATATGATTGCTTTATCATGAATACAATGCCGTTACCAGACTGAATACGTAGATCATAAAGTATATCAGGCAGATTGCGGCACCTGCTATGATTCCATACATGCTCCATTTCTTTGCCTCTTCCGCCGCCAACAGCGCTGCCTCATAATTGCCCATAATATATAGGGAATTCACGGAGCTTGCCTTGACGATACCCACTATGCCGAACGGCAGACAGCAACATAGTGTAGTGAATATGGCCAGAGCGAGATGGGTGTCCGGCTTTGGGGGCATCTGCTTGTTTCCGCCCATATTGTTTGTAGCGTAATTGTTCTGCAGTCCGTTCATTTGGGTAGTCTGATAGTCCTGTTCCATAGTCGTTCCTGATTTAAAATGAACACATTATATAATATGGACTACAAAATTACGTATTTATCGGCAGAACTAAAACTTTTTGCCAATGTTTTTCTTCCCAAACGCGAAAGAAAGAAATGATAGTCAGGTATTTTGGGGATGGAAGTCAGGGGAAAAAGAAAAGAGCGGCCAGGTGTTTTGCTTCCTGGTCACTCTTTATAATAAGATTAATGCTATTGCGTATGGATCCGTTCGTGTCATTTGTCCCAATTGTCGGTGCGGAATGAGCTTACGGGGAGACCGTCGCAGAAGAGGTCGCCATCCGCCCAGTCCTTGAAGGCATAGCGCACGGCAACAGGTTTCTTCACCTCATCGCATTTCACATACAGCTTGGAACGCTCTATCCATGCCTTTGCGGGATGGAACACTCGGTCTTCTCCGGCAACTTCAAAGAGGTCGCTCTTCAGGCCGTCCTTGCCATAGACCCACATTCCGGCACGCTCGAATGTTATGACTGCCGTGTCTCCCTTGAACTCCACATCCTTGTATCGCGCCGTTTCCGACGTTATGCCCTTGATTCCGTATGTCTTGTCAAGGGCAAGCAGGGCGAGACGCATACCGGCAAGCTGCTTCTTGCGCGGATGGATTCCATATTCCAGTCCGGCATCCATCAGACATGCCATGCCTATGTTCTTGTTCATCTTCTCAGCCTTTGCCTGCTGCTCGCGCAGGAACGCACTGTTGTATTGTCCCCATCCGATGATATTATAGTCGTATGGTGCTATCTGACAATAGTAGAAGGGGAAATCCCCCTCTTTCCATTCCTCGCGCCATCCTTTTATCATACGGGAGAAGAGGTCGGCGTAATATCCTGAGCGGCTCACGTTTTCCTCTCCCTGATACCATATCACGCCTCTCATCGATATCCCGACGAGAGGGTGCAGCATGCCGTTATACAATACCGTGGCTGTCCTGTTCTTCGACTTTATCGTCTCCTGGGATGCAGGCAGTTCTATCTGGGGGAAAGCCTTGAGCCAGTTGCGGTTCATCCATGCCTCACACGAAGAACCGCCCCATGACGTGACGATAAGTCCTACGGGGACGTTGAGCATCCGTCTCAGTTCCCTTCCAAAATAATAAGCCGTAGCGCTGAAGTTGCGTACAGCTTCAGGAGAAGCCTCTTTCCATTCGCCGACGACATCGGTGGCTGGTTGGAACAGGCTCGTGCGCTTCACTGTAAAGAGTCTCATCTTACTGTCGCCGCTATGCAGAATGTCCTCCACCGCATTTTCCACGGGCTGGTTCTTGAAACCCTTCATCGGCATCTCCATATTGCTCTGTCCGGAACAAATCCACAGTTCGCCGACAAGGATATTGTCTATCACGGTCTTCTCGCCGTCATTGAAGGTGATGGAATACGGACCGCCGGCAGCCGGGGTCTGTATCTTGGCAGTCCATTTGCCGTCGTTTCCAGCCTTTACACTTACAGTCTTCTTGTTCCATGATGTAGCGATCTTCACCGTTGCATCCGCCTTTGCTTCGCCCCAGAGGTTTGCATCCGTCTGCTGCTGCATCACCATGCCTGATGCAAAGATCTTTGGCAGTACAACCTTTGCGTTTATTGTTGTGGCAGCGGCAAAGAGCGCTGTCAACAGAAATAACTTTCTCATAGTTCTATAATATGTTTTTTTAAACCGTATATCCTTTTCTTTTATCTGCTCACTCTTACAGGGCCCAGCAATCCGCCTGGCAACAGTTCCTTGCTTCCCCTGCGATATTTTCCGTTGGTCCATATCCCTTCAAACGGAGCTTTGCCTTCGTCATTGCCCTGCAGGGCATTCGCCCAGGTATTCACCACTTCAATCCGGAGAGAGTTGCGGCCTTTCTTCACGGCATCGGTGATATCCACTGTGTATGGTGCGCGCCATGCCGTGCCACACTCCACGCCGTTGACATAAACCGTAGCGATATTCTCCACCCGTCCAAGGTCGAGCACTACTCTTTCATCCTTGCCCGCCTTGCCTTTGCGCTTGAATGTTGTCTCATAAGAGGCGTGTCCTGAATAATAGCGTATGGAGTTGTCTTCGGCATACGAGGTCCAGTCCTTCAGTTCATCCATGCGGATTGTCTTGCCTGTCCTTTCGAATGTCACCTTCCAGTCCCCTTTGCCCAGTTCGGTCATCTCGCCTGTAGTCTTTGGCTGATAGAGGATTGTATGGTCAATCTCCTTGTCTGTGAACACATAGAAGAGGGAGTTTCCTGCCGGCAATATGATTTCATCGTCGGCCTTCCATTCCATTATCCTGTTGTTTTCGGCATCCGCAATATAGCAGCAGGGGCGTTGGCTGCGGAATACCGGAGTGAAGCGTTTCGGTTCATCACTCTGGTTTGAGATGAAATAGATGTCGGCATCCGCTGCATGGCGATGGGTGAAGTCTATACCTTCCGGCAATTCGGCATCGCGCTGTATTCCGAGGGAGGTGAGGTCTTTTTCCTGCCATACATCCTTTATTACAGGCACGCCGAGCCGTGCGATGGAATCCACCGTGTTCCAGCATTTCACGATGCGGTCGGGATTCATCTGTCTTGACTGCGGGATGACGAGTACGGAGTATTCCGCACCGCCCTTTGTCACGAGCTTTCCGCCTTCCACCCTGCACCCGTCGAGCACATCGTGGTTGAATGAGTCATAACGGTATCCATTGAGGGCATTCATCCAATCGTCTGCCTTGGTCATGTTCTTTGTGTGGGTCACTCCCACGGGACTCACCTCCGTAGGCTGCCCCACGTTTGCCTTCCTTGCAGCCTCTTCTTTCAGGGTCTTCTCCGTGAAGAGTCCGGGCAGCGTGGCCGTGAGCCTTTCGGGCATGATGGAGCGGCGCGGCATCTCGTCGCCGGTATACACGGCGATATCGGTCACGGGCTTTCCATACTGCAGCAGTGCCTGGGTCTTGGATATATACTCGTCGAATACCGGCATCTCCCTCCACCACGTGTTGTCGCGCTGGAAGAATGTTCCGATGCCATCGAGCGTCATTCCCGGTGTCTTGTCCACATACGGGTTATGCGTGTTGACATGGAAAACGATGCTGTTGATGCCCACGCAGTAGTTGTGGTCGAGCAGTTTCTTGAGCATCGCCGGATGTTCGTCCCATGTGCCTCGTATCTCGGTGAATCCCTCTGCCTGGATGATGTTCTTGCCATAGATATGCGCTCCGCTCACAGCGTCGAGCATATCGTTGAGCTTGTCGTGCGTGGGACTGTTCAGCCAGAATTCACCCATGGGGTAATCGGCAAACTGATAGTGGCGCAGTCCGTCGCTTACCATCGTCGGTGCCACACATTCCGTAGAGAGCTTCATGCCGTATTGGTCGGCAAGCTGTCTCACTTCCGTGAAGAACACGTCGTTCACGAGGTCGCCGATGGTCTGTCGCACGTCGCGCAATACCTTCTCCGACTGTTCCGACGAACCCACCGGAACTCCCGTATATACGAGCAGCCATGGCTTGAGGTCGTAGCCGCGACGCTTCTTGAATTCGTCCATGAAAGAGCGGCTCCAGTTCTGCGAACCAGCCTCCCAACTGTCCACGTGCAGTCTCTTCAGCACCCTCTTCGCCACATCCTCCGGGGCATGGCGGTAGATGGCGGCAAACCAGTTGTCAAACTGCTTCCTCACTGCCTCCACACTGAACTTGTCACATTCCAGTCCTCTTCCTCCGCCTCCTGTGGCGTTGGTGTGTCCGGTGGATGTATGTCCTATGCGCACGATGTGCCATCTGCCCTTAGGCAGGGTGAAGCTGAGTGGGGTGCCCTTTGCAGATGAGAGCATGAGACGGTCTGTCAGGTCGATGACCTTGGTCAGGTCTACACATTCCTTGTCGTCTACAGGGAATTCCTTTGACACGCGCCATACCACACCCGACTTGCCCTCATATCCGTCTATTACAGGCTCCGAGCCGAGGTTCATGCCTCCTATCTTCAGGTTGGGCTTCCACTTTGCCGCATCCATGTCCTCACTGCCCGGGTCGCTGCCTTCTGGTGTCCAATGGAACTTGAAGTAGCGTGCCGTGGTTGCCGGAATGGCGTATGTGGCGAGGGCGTCCGTGTTCTGCCATCCCTGGCGTGCAGGGTAGATTTCCCTGACAAAGCGGTAGTCCTTGCCGTTGTCCGAGGCATACACCTTGAAGCGGTGCGCCTGATAGTTGTTGCCGCCTGTCACTATCTCCACACTGCGCAGCGTGAATGGCTCTTCATACCGCATCACGATGTTGCATGGCTTGGTGGACTTAAACGGAAATTCCACCGATGCCTTTGGCCTTCTGTTGTCGGCATAAGTGGCAGGATAAGCATATAGGGCAATATCCTCGTAGTAGTCCTTGTATATCTTTTGGGGTAGAGGTAGTTTGAAATTCTTGTTGTTGAAGTTGTATTTCCCCCCGCTCACTATGGTGTCGCTCCATACCACCTTCTGCATCGACTCCTCGGGCGTTATCCACGGACCTCCGGCAAGGGCGAACCCGTCGGAGAAGTGTATTCCCATCTCGAGATTCAGACTGTCGGCTGTATGGAATGCGGTGTCCATCCTTTTCCACCATTCTGCGGACAGCTGCCGCGATGCGCCGCCCAGTCCGTCCTTGCTGTCAGTAGGGTCTTTTATCGGCATAAGATAGAAACCCTTGATTCCTGCCTCGTGCATGGCGTTGAGGTCGAGGCGGATTCCCTCGTCGCTCACGTTGCCGAACATCCAGTACCAGAAGGTCCACGGCCTTGCCTGCCCCGACGGATTGGCGAATTGTTCATACCACGTCGGCGAGGGATGGCTCTCTGTCTGCAGCGCGCCGGCAAATGCCGGCATCGCTGCGATGGAAAGGAATAGAGCTGTCAGTCTTTTCATCTATTATATAATATAATGTCTTTTCTTATTCAAAATCCAACAATACCTCACCAGTGTACGTGCCGTTTGCCCATACGGGCTGTGCCGACGGTCCGTTGAGGTCGGTCGTGTTCACCTTGTTTCTCACTGCCGGTATTACCTGCATCATGCTGATGCCTGTCTCGGGCAGGGTGTAGAGAAGCTTGTCCCTGCCGTCGCGCGGCTGGTATACTCCCACGTAGTCCTTCTCTGCATTGCCTGGCTGAAGGGTGATTGTTCCGGCGTTGGTCTGCAGCTTCATCCACTGCACTCCGGCGAAATATCCCTTGAACTCCGGATAGTCGAAGCTCTCGCCTGGTATCGGGTCGTTGTAGTCGTTTGCCCAGATGCCGAGCTGCGGACCGTGGATGCGGTTTTTCCATACGCGGTACGGTCCGTTGCCGAGCCATTCCTTATGCTTCACGTCGCCCTCCGGCAGGTCGAACTTCACTCCCATCAGGTCCACCACTCCGTTGAAGAGATATGTGTACACGAGTCTTGCATCGCCGTCAGGGGCGATGTGCCACTCTGCCTTCTGCAGCGAACCGAGCTTGTACGTTGCCGTCACGATGAGCGTATCGTTCTCGCCTTCCGTGGCGGTCAGTTTGTCAAACTTGCCCTGGTCTGCATATTCCGAATATGTGGTCTTCTTCTTCTCCGCCTCCTTGTCGTCGTGGTTGTAGAACTGGTCCATCGACCTGTCCGTGCGGCGGTAGGCGAAGAACTTCGGTCCGTTGGCAAACTTGTATTCTCCCTTCGCGGTCTTCACTCCGCTCAGTGTTCCGTCCTTCTCGTTGAAGGTGTAGGTCACTCTGCCTGCCTTCACCTCGCCGTTCTGCATCTGCGGACGGCTTCCGGCTGCCTTTGCCTTTGCCGACAGCTTGTCGGAATCCTTCAGCTTGAACACCCATGTGAACACCTCCTCGCCATACTGGTCGGTTGCCTTCACCCTGAGGGCATCGGCATCCTTCGGTGCTGCGCCCACAGTAATCTGTCCCTTTGAGTCGGCGGCGATGTCAGCTCCGTTCACGGTGCCGCTCTTCACAGCCGTCTCCTTGCCCTGGGCGAATCTGATATAATTGTAGTCGAACTTCACTCTCTTGAGCGAGAGGAAGTTATAGCGGTTCTCCACATTGAGCTTGCCGCTGAAATCCTCCGGCATGAACACCTGTACGGGGCTCCATACCTGCTTCACGGTGTAGTAGCTGCCTTCCTTCTCATGGTGCGGTCCCACGATGCCGTCGGCTCCGTAGTTGCCCACGTTGTCTATCATGCCGCCCATGTCCACTCGCTTCACGCCTTCGTCCACCAGCGCCCAGATGAATCCTCCGGCGCAGCGCGGCCACTGGCGCATCACCTCCCAATAGTCATGGAGTCCGGCTCCGGCTCCTCCGTCATACAGAGCGTGGAGGAACTCCGTAGGCATCCATATTTCCGGCTTGCGCATGTATTCGTTGCTTTCGCCGTATGAGCGGTAGTGCATCGTCTCGTATCCGCTGAAGTTGCCCTGCGGATGAAGCACGGGGCGCTTCTGCACGTCCCATTTATGGAATTCGCAGTCCAGCTCCGTATTCCATCCCTTTTCGTTTCCGTTGCTCCACCAGATGATTGACGGATGGTTCACGTCGCGCGTCACCATCTCCCTGATGAGCTTCTGTCCGTTCACCGTCTCGTGGTGTCCGTGCCATCCGCTCAGCTCGTCCATTACGTATAGTCCCAGACTGTCACAGATGTCATAGAATTCGGGGTCGGCGGGATAATGCGAAAGTCTCACGGCATTCATGTTCATGCTCTTCATGAGCTTCACGTCCTCCAGGTTCTTCTCGTATGACAGGGTCCTGCCCGTCTCGGGGCGGAAACTATGGCGGTTCACTCCACGGATGTTCACCTTCTTGCCGTTGATATATAGTCCGTCGCTCTCGCGGGTCTCCACTGTGCGGAATCCGAACTTGTCCTTCTCTATGTGCAGCGTCTTGCCTTTGGCGTCAATCAGGGCGAAGTCCACCTTGTATCTGTTCGGCGTCTCGGCGGTCCACAGCTTCGGGTTGTTCACCTTGAAAGCCACGTCGGCGTGGTCGCTGCCCTTGCGCACGGCAGTGGTGTTCTCTGCCACCTTGCGTCCGTTCATGTCGCTGATGGTGGTCTTCACCTTTGCTCCCTCGATGGTGTGGTTGAGCAGCACGTAGGCGTTGAACTCTCCGTCGGCCGTTGCGTTGATTGCCGTGCGCTCGATGTTGAGGGCTGGCTTGCATACGATGAATACCGGGCGGAAGATGCCTCCGAAGTTCCAGTAGTCGGCACGCCTTTCCGAGAGGTTCACTCCGGCGTTCTCGCTCTCCTTGCTCACGGTCACCTCCAGCAGGTTCTTCTTGTCGCCGAAGAACACGCGGTCGGTCACGTCATACGTGATGCGGTAGAAGGCTCCCATGTGCTTCGACCCTGCCTTGCGCTTGTTTATCTTCACTTCGGTGTCGGTCATCGAGGCTTCGAAGACCAGTTCGATGTGATGGTTTGCCCATTCCTTCGGGAGCTTGAATTCATATTTGTACATACCTTTCTCGTCGGCGATGCCGTCGGGGAACGCCTTGCCGTAGAATTTCATTCCGTATTGGTATGTGCCGAAACCCTGTAGCTCCCAGCAAGACGGCACTCCGATCTTGGTCCACTTGCCCGAGTTGTTTCCACCTGTGCAGAAGAAGTCCCACTGCACCATATCGTCGCATCCGTGTCCGCTCAGATACTGTCTCTGTGTGGTCACGTTGCTTTCTTGCGCCGTGGCGCCTGTGGCTGCCGCGAGCAATGTCAATGCTGATATTATTAGTCTTTTCATATTCTTTCTATATGATAAGACGCCGTCGTTAAATAAATGTACCTTATATATATTGTCCTGTTTCCTTGTTTTAGCCCCTCTGTTGTTTGCAAAAACAAAAAAACTTTTTTTCTTTTTTTACCCTCACACCCTCACTTTTCGGCTGAAACGCCCTGTTTATCGGGGTTTCAAGGGTGAGGGTAGGTGTGAGGGTAGGTGAGGGTTGGTGAGGGTTGGTGTGAGGATAGGTGCAATGAGTGACGGAATCGGGGATAAGGCATAAAAAAAGGTGAAGGAGCCGTAGGGGCTGCCCTCACCTTTGCTATTTATCATATAAGTCAAGAAAAAGTGCTGCTTTAGAACTCGGCGCTCTTCGGTGTTCTCGGGAACGGGATCACGTCGCGGATGTTCTGCATACCAGTTACGAAGAGAATCAGACGCTCGAAGCCGAGACCGAAACCTCCGTGAGGACACGTGCCGTACTTGCGTGTGTCGAGATACCACCACATATCCTTCATCGGGATGTTGCGCTCCTCGATTTCCGCATTCAGCTTCTCCAGACTCTCCTCACGCACGCTGCCGCCGATAATCTCGCCGATCTGCGGGAACAATACGTCGGTGCCCTGCACTGTCTGGCCGCTCTTGCCGCCGAAACCGCTCTCCTTCTCGTCTATCTTCATGTAGAATGCCTTGATGGCCTTCGGATAGTTGGTCATGATAACCGGCTTCTTGAAGTGCTCCTCCACGAGGAAGCGCTCGTGCTCCGAAGCGAGGTCATCGCCCCATTCACACGGGAACTCGAACTTCTTGCCGTTGGCGATAGCCTCCTGCAGAATCTTGATTCCCTCGGTGTATGGCAGACGCACGAAGTCTGACTCCAATACGCTCTGCAGACGGGCGATGAGGCCCTTGTCTATCATCTTGTTGAGGAATTCCAGATCGTCCTTGCAGTGGTTGAGAGCCCAACGGATGCAATACTTGATGAAGTCCTCTTCGAGGTCCATCAGCTCCGGCAGGTCGATGAATGCCACTTCCGGCTCCACCATCCAGAACTCTGCCAGATGGCGCGGCGTGTTGGAATTCTCGGCGCGGAATGTAGGTCCGAAGGTGTAGATGGCGCCCAGAGCCGTGGCTCCGAGCTCTCCTTCGAGCTGTCCGCTCACTGTGAGCGAGGTCTGCTTGCCGAAGAAGTCATCGTCATACTTTATCTTTCCGTCCTCGTCCTTCTTCAGGTCGTAGAGGTTCTTGGTTGTCACCTGGAACATCTGTCCGGCTCCCTCACAGTCGCTTGCCGTGATGAGCGGAGTGTGGAAATAGAAGAATCCGTGCTCGTGGAAATATGTGTGTATTGCCATCGCCATGTTGTGGCGGATGCGCATGATGGCACCGAAGGTGTTGGTGCGCAGACGCATGTGTGCATACTGGCGCATATATTCGAAGCTCTGTCCCTTCTTCTGCATAGGGTAGTCGCTGCCGCAGAGTCCGTATATCTCAAGGCTCTGGCACTGTATCTCCACCGTCTGTCCGGCACCCTGGCTCTCCACCAGTTCGCCCACGGCGCTGATGCACGAACCCGTGGTGATCTGCTTGAGCATGTCGGCGTCGAACTTGGCAGGGTCGACAACTACCTGGATATTCTTTATTGTAGAACCGTCGTTAAGGGCGATAAAGTCTACTGCCTTACTGCTACGATGGGTCCTTACCCATCCCTTCACGTTGACCGTTGCACCAAAGTCTGTGCGCTTCAGTGCGTCAACAACTTTTGTTCTTTTCATATGCGTTTCGATGTTTTGTTTTATTACTCAAAAGCTCCCATGCGCAGCATGTCGACTTCCTTCTCGGTGAGGAAGCGCCAGTCGCCGCGGCGCAGGTTCTTCTTTGTGAGTCCGGCAAACTGCACGCGGTCGAGCTTGACCACACGGTAGCCGAGGCTTTCGAAGATACGGCGCACGATACGGTTGCGTCCGCTGTGGATCTCGATGCCTACCTGGCTCTTGTCTGTCGGGTGGGCATACTCTATGGCGTCTGCGTGTACCTCTCCGTCGTCGAGCGTGATGCCCTCGGCAATCTGCTGCATGTCGTGGGCCGTAACGTTCTTGTCGAGATATACGTGGTATACCTTCTTCTTGAGGAATTTAGGATGTGTGAGCTTGCTGGCCAGGTCACCGTCGTTGGTGAGGAGCAATACACCAGTAGTGTTGCGGTCGAGACGGCCTACCGGATAGATACGCTCAGGACACACGTTGCGCACGAGGTCCATTACGGTCTTGCGCTGCTGTGGGTCGTCGCTTGTGGTCACGTAGTCCTTCGGCTTGTTGAGCAGCACGTATACCTTCTTCTCGAGGCTCACGTTCTGGTCGTGGAACTTGATTTCGTCCGTGCGCTTCACCTTTGTTCCGAGCTCTGTCACTACCTCGCCGTTCACGCTTACCACACCAGCCTGTATGTACTGGTCTGCCTCGCGGCGGCTGCATACGCCGGCATTGGCAAGGAACTTGTTCAGACGTACCGGTGCCTCCGGATCGATGTTCGTCTCCTTATATTCTATACGCTTCTTCAAGCTGTACTTTGCATTTGGGTCATAGTCGGCTGTGCGCTGACGGAATCCGCCCTGACGGTTGTTGTATCCGCCCTGCTGTCCGTATCCGCCCTGGCGCTGCTGTCCGTATCCGCCGCGGTTGTTGTATCCGCCCTGCTGTCCGTATCCGCCCTGGCGCTGCTGTCCGTATC
>OLSD01001145.1_pt1 | contig 23160 bp, 17 predicted proteins | sample 1672211 | NCBI WGS metagenome assembly OLSD01 (sample SAMEA3136659, study PRJEB25190) | human gut metagenome | reverse complement strand
ACGGCAGGGACAAATACCAGTATTTGTTTCAGATTTTCTTTCGATATCAGACCCGATGTTGGCATTCGACCGATTCATGGAGGGAATCCCCCTTTGATTATGTCATAGCAAATGTTGATTGCTGGACGAACGCTTTGATGATAATATTCAGAATCAGCATAAGCTGACAGCGGGATTTTGTATCAACATCCAAGGTCGTTGTGGCATCATTGACCAAATGAAAATGATAATCCCCCAGCTTTGCCAATCTGGAGGTCGGATTGACGGTGAAAACTACGGTTTTTGCATTGCGCGCCCGGGCAATCTGGGCTACACGGACGACCTGCTCGGTTTCGCCGCTTAGTGAAGCAAGAAAGACAATATCGTTTTGCGTCAGCTGCTCGGCTTGAATGTAGGCGATATGAGTGTCCTGATATAAAGTCACATGTCTGGAAAGAGATAGCAGATGACGGGAGGCATACTCGAAAACAATACTGGTAAGCCCTTTCGCAAAGAAATGGATCTGGGTTTTTTGGTGCATAAGGGCGGCGATTTCATGGACCGCATCCAGATCAATCGCCCTTGCGGTGTGCTCGATGTCGGACAGCTCCTCGGCAAGCAGCTCCTGCAGGGAGCGGGAGGCGTAGATGTTTTCCTCTTGCTGGCTGGAGACAGCTTTGTCGCGCAGGAAGTATTTCAGGTGGCTGTATCCTTCCAGATTCAATTTTTTGCAAAGTCGAATAATCGTCGTTGTGGAGACAAAGGTCGTTTTTGCCAGATCATGAATTGACATGCCGGCGATCTCCTCCTTGTGGAGGTTGATATAGCGAAGCACCTCCAGCTCAAGCGGGCTGAGGGAGTTGATCACATCGGCAGAAAAGCTCTGAAACATGGCGTTCACCTCGGTGCCAGTATAGCATAATCCCCAGCCCGTTTGCAAGAAAGACAAAAGTGTAATTTGTTCCGCCGGCTGTTACATGTTTCCGGATGTGTTCCGCCGGTACAAACGCCCGCGCACACCTTGCCTGGCGGGCGGAATGGTGCTATGCTGAGCATGCAAAAGCGGAACGGAAAGGTGCCTGAGTATGAAAAAATATAAAGCGGTGATCGTCGGGGGCGGCTCCACGTGGACGCCCGGCCTGCTCAAAAGCCTGTGCGAGAGGCAGGCCGATTTTCCCCTGGAGGAGCTTCGGATGTATGATATCGATGCGGAGCGCCAGGCGGTGATCGGCGAATTTGCAAAGGTCCTGTTTGCGGAGGAATATCCGGAGCTGAAGTTCCTGTATACCACCGACAAGGCTCAGGCATACAAAGATGTGGACTTCGTATTCTGTCAGATCCGGAGCGGCGGCTTCGATATGCGGATGCTGGATGAACAGATCCCGCTGGCGCATGGCGTGGTAGGCCAGGAAACCTGCGGCGCCGGCGGCTTTGCCTATGGCCTGCGGTCTATCCCGGATATGATTCAGATCGTTCGGGATGCGAGGGAATACGCGGGCGACCCGTGGATCCTGAACTATACCAACCCGGCGGCCATCGTAGCGGTGGCGCTGGAGCGGGTGTTCCCGGGGGACAGGAAGATCGTCAACATGTGCGATCAGCCGGTGAACCTGCTTGAGTCCTTTGCCAAGGTGCTGGGGATCCGGCGGCAGGATATCATTCCCGAGTATGTGGGGCTGAATCACTTCGGCTGGTTCACCAGGCTGACGGACCGGGAGGGGAACGACCTGCTTTCTCCGCTGAGGGAGAGGATTTTAAGCGACGGCTTTCTGCCGGCGGACGCCGCGGAGCGGGACGCGTCCTGGCTGCACACATATGCCATGGTGCAGACCATCATGCGGGACTTCCCCGATTATGTGCCCAATACCTATCTGCAATATTATCTGTACCCCGACCAGGTGGTCGCGCGGCTGGATCCCGACCATACCCGCACGGAGGAGGTGCGTAACGGCAGGGAAAAGCGCGTCCTGACCCAGTGCAGGCAGGCAGCGGCGCAGGGCTCGACCCGGGGGCTGACAATCGCCAGAAGCGAGGCGCATGCCGATATGATCGTGGAGGTGGCCTCCAGCATCGCCCTGGACAAGGGTGAAAGCTTCATCATGATTACAAGGAACAACGGCACGGTCGCCAATTTCCATGAGGACGCCATGGTGGAGACGGTCGCCCGCGTGGACGCAGGCGGCGTAACGGCCGCGCCGTTCGGGCGGATCGATGTGTTTATGAAGGGGCTGATGGAGGGGCAGTACGCCTACGAGCAGCTGACGGCGGACTGCTACTTTGAGGGCTCCTACAAAAAGGCGCTGCAGGCGCTGACGCTGAACCGAACGCTGGTGGATGCCCAGAAAGCCAGAGCGGTTCTCAACGACCTGATCGACGCGAACCAGCGCTACTGGCCGGAGCTGAAATGAAGCTGATCGTCAACGCGGATGATTTCGGGCTTACGGACGGCGTGACATTGGGCATCCTCCACGCCATGGAGCACGGGATCGTCACCTCAACGACCATGATGGTCAATACGCCGGGCGCGCAGACGGCTGCGGACATTGCCCGCAGGGAGGCGGGGCTGGCCATCGGGCTGCATATCAACATCAGCCTGGGCAGCCCGCTGACGGCATGCGAAAGCCTGACGGAAAACGGAAAATTTCAAAAGCCCTCGGTGATTGGTACGGACGAGCGGTACAAGGAGGAAGACCTGTACCTTGAAATGCGCGCGCAGTACAGCCGCTTCCTGGCGCTGACAGGCCGCCGGCCGACCCATGTGGACTCGCATCTGTATGTGCATCAGATTTTCCCCAAGGTAAGCCGCGCGCTCCGAAGGCTGGCGGAGGAGGAGGCCCTGCCTGTGCGGGACATGGAAACACGGTGCTTTCCCCGCGTATACTTTGAAGGGAATTTCAAGGTAAGGCCCGGCGAAACGGGGGCGGAGCTGAAGCAGAAATGCCTTGCCCTGCTGGCGCGGGCGGCGTCGCAGCCGGCGGCGGAGCTGATGGTGCACCCGGCGTTTCTGGACGACTGGCTGCTGCACAATTCCAGCTACAATGTTCAGCGCACCGCAGAGCATGCCGTGCTGACCGACCCGGAGGTGCGCGGGCTGCTGCCGCAGCTGGCGATCCGCCTGGCAACCTATCGAGATGTGGAGTGATTCAATCATGGCAGATATCCGTTTGCAGAACGTCGTTAAAATCTACGGCGTTTCCAAAAAAGAAAAGCCCAGACGCCGCCTGCTTTTGAAGGAAAAGCCGCTTCCGGCAAAGCGCGCCATCGACGATGTGACGCTGGCCATTCCCCATGGCAGCTTCACGGTGCTGGTGGGGCCCTCGGGCTGCGGGAAAACCACACTGCTGCGCATGATCGCTGGCCTGGAGGAGATCACCGGCGGCAGGATCATGATGGGGGATATCGACATCACCAATCTGGAGCCCGGCGACAGGGGGCTGGCCATGGTGTTTCAGAATTATGCGCTCTATCAGCACATGACGGTGCGGGAAAACATCGAGTTCGGCCTGCTCAACGCCAGGGTGCCGCGCTTTGAAATCCGGGAGCGCGTGGATCACGCCCTCGAGGTGGTGGGGCTGACTGAGCTGGCCATGCGCAAGCCCGCCAGGATGTCCGGCGGCCAGCGTCAGCGCGTCGCGCTGGCGCGCGCCATTGCCAAATATCCCGAATGCTTTTTGATGGACGAGCCGCTGAGCAACCTGGACGCCAAGCTGCGCAGCGATATGCGCACGGAGCTGATCCAGCTTCATGAGGAGCTGAAATCCACCTTCATCTATGTAACCCACGATCAGATCGAGGCCATGACCATGGGCACCAACATTGTGGTCATGAACGAGGGAAGGGTCATGCAGCAGGGCTCGCCCACCGAGATCCACAATGATCCCAACTGCGTTTTTGTGGCGCAGTTTGTGGGAGACCCCGGCATGAACATCGTTGCGGCGGGGGACTATCAGGTGGGCTTCCGCCCCAGGGATGTGGAGTTTGACTGCGCGGACAGGGATGAGGAGCATGTGGTCATCCACCGCAGGGTCAGGAGCTTTGAAAACCACGGGTCGGAGTTTCTCTACCTGCTGGACACGCCGGAAAAGGTATTCGTCAAGGAGCTGTCCAAGCGCCAGCGCCCGCTGAACGAGCCCTTCACGGTGCGCATCCACCGCGACGATCTGTATGTGTTCGGCCGGGACGGAAAGCGGATTTACGCCAGCGAGGAGGTCGCGAAAGCCTATGCAGAATTTAAGAGAAATTGGCAGTCGGTATAACGGCCTGCAGGATGCGCTTGACGCGCAGAAGGCCGCGCTGCGAGGCGCCAGGGACCCGCAGGAGCGCCGGGCGCTGCGCCGGAGCGCGGCGGAAACCAGGCGGGAGCTGAAGCGGCTGAAGGCCTCCCTGTCGGGCGAGGCGCTGCAGGCGTACCGGGATTACCGCGCCATCCGCCGGGATATCAGGCGCTGCGACAGGCTGAAGCGCTATGACCGGGTGGAGAGCAGGATCTTCCGCAAGGTCAACCCGGCCTATATTTACATCCTGCCCGCCGCCTTTCACGCCGTGTTCTTTACGCTGATGCCCTTCCTGTTTATGATCGTCGGCGCGTTCTTCAAGCTGGATCTGGTGGATATCAAAAGCTCCAGGTTCGTCGGCTGGTGGAACTTCCGAATGGTGCTGGCGCTGGATGACGAATTCTGGCGGGCGTTTGTCAATACCATCATTTTCTCGGTGGTTACCGTGTTCCTGCTGATGGTCGTCACGGTGCTGATGGCGTCCTGGCTGTCCAAAAACACAAAGATACACAACCTGGCGCAAACCATGATCTTTACGCCCCATATTTCCTCCATGGTGGCCGTGGGCATCCTGTGGGTGCTCATGCTGGATCCGCAGGGCATCATCAACCAGTTTCTGGCGATATTCGGCATCCAGGGGCCGAACTGGCTGATGAACGCCAGAACCTCGCTGCTCTCCGTGGCGCTGGTGACGGTGTGGAAATCCATCGGCTATTACTGCCTGATCATCATCGCCGGCCTGCAATCCCTGCCCAGGGACGTCTATGAGGCGGCCAGGCTGGACAAGGCCAGCCGGTGGACGATCCTGCGCAGGATCACGCTTCCGCTGATGACGCCCACCCTCTCTTTCGTCTTTATCATGAAATTCATCAATGCGTTCAAGTCCTTTTCCGCCATTGACGTGATGACCCAGGGCGGGCCGCAGGGCTCCAGCATGGTGCTGGGCTATTGGATTTATAATGCCGGACGGGTCAAGTTCAACTATGGCTTTGCGATGGTCGGCGCGATTGTGCTGACGGCGCTGGTGGCCGTGTTTACGCTGCTGGCCAACAAGGGCTTTCGGAAGGAGGATTGAGCAGCGCGTGGATAAGCATACGACGCCCCGGCTGACAAGGGCGTATTCTCCCCGGGAAATCCGGGATACCCAGCGCTTCCTCTTTCAGGTGCGGCTCAAACGGCGGCTGCTGTACTGCCTGAAGATCGTAAACTACCTGCTGCTGCTTGCAGTGGGGCTGCTCTTCGTCTATCCCTTTGCGTGGATGGCGTCCATGTCCCTTCGACCCCTGATCGAGGCGCTTTCCTTTGCCCCCGGGCTTTGGGTGTCCGATCCCCAGTGGAGCAACTATCTGTATGCATGGAACCAGGCCCGCATCTTCCACTATGTGGGCAACTCCATCAAGTATTCTGTCCTGGTCATGGGGCTGCAATACTTTACCCTCATTCCCGCGGCGTTTGCCTTTGCAACCATGAAGTTCAGGGGGAAAAAGCTGCTGTGGGGCGCAAAGTTCCTGGGCATGATGCTGCCCGCCGAGGCGACCTTCATCCCGGTTTACTATTTCTACAGCAAGCTGGGGCTGGTGGATAACTGGATTGGGCTGATCCTGCCGTCGCTGGTGGCAATGTTTGGCATCTTCATGTTCAAGAATGCGTTTGAGGCGATTCCAGCGGAGGTGCTGGAGGCTGCGCGGATGGACAAGGCAAAGAACCGCACCATCATGCTCAAGATCATGGTTCCCATGATCGCCCCCGTCCTCATCACGCACCTGATTACCTCCTTTATCAGCAACTGGAATGAATACTACTGGGTGCTGGTCATGACAAACAGCGAAAAGCTCAGAACCCTGCCGGTGGCGCTGCGCGGCCTTCTCCAGGTGGACGAGGGCGTGCCTCAATGGAATGTGGCGATGGCCGGCACAATGATCCAGTTGGCACCCATCCTGCTGATGTACATCTTTGCAAGCGGGAAGATCAAGGCAGCGATGGTTGGCAATAGAAAGGTTAAAAAACAATAATGGAAAGGAAGAAACAAGAAATGAAGAAACTGCTTGCGTTGGCTCTGTCCGTCATGCTGCTGCTGTCCGTGGCTGTCTGCGCCCAGGGCATGGAAACCACCGGCGCCGCCGCTCCCTCCCCGGCACAAGCCCCGCGCGAAGGGCTCAACAAGGATATCTACGTGGACAGGGAATGGTCCATCCTGAATGCGAAGCATGACAGGGAGGTTACCATTACCATGTGGATCCCCAACTCCGCCACCTCCACGATGGGCACGGCCATTCAGGCGCTGGCGGATCGCTTTAACGCGGAGCAGCTGGAGAAATACCCCGGCAAAAACATCACCGTCGTCGTTGAATTCCAGAACAAGTCCGGCACCCTCAACGAAAAGCTGCAGGCTGCCATCCTGGCGGGCAACAACCCGGTCATCTCCGCCATCGGCGTGTCCTCCGTCCCGCTCTACGAGGCCAGGGCGCTGGATCTGCGTCAGGTGTTCACCTATGCGCAGCTGCAGCAGCAGTCCCAGGGCATGATGCAGTATTCCCTCTACAACGGCAAGTACATGCTCAACCCCTACTTCCCCAGCGCCAGCAACATCATCATCTACAATAAGACGCTGATGGAGGCCAAGGGCGTGAGCATGCCGGACGCAGAGGCGCTGCTGGCCGATCCCGACGCCTCCGGCTGGACATGGGACGCCTTCAAGGCTGCGGCGAAGGCCGTGACCGACGAGGCCAGCGGCATCTACGGCTTTGCCACCAACTCGCTGGATCCTGTGGGCATGATGCTCCAGCAGGGCGGCGCGCTGTACAACAGCAGCGTCACCGAGCTGAAGTTCGTGGGCGACGAGCGCTTTGCCAAGGGGCTTGAATTCTGGCGCTCCCTTGTGACCGAGGGCTGCATGCTCAACCCCAATTCCCGCTCCAACCACGGCACCGTCATCGTGTCCGAGTTCTACGAGCAGAAGGTGGGCATGATCTACACCACCTCCTCCAATATCGTCAAGTTCACCAAGGAGGCGAAGGACGCCGGCTTTGAGATCGGCGTGCTGCCCTTCCCCAAGGAAACGCAGTTCTTCACCAACCAGGGCGGCTCGGGCATCATCATCCTGGATAACAAGCCCGCTGAGGAGCAGGAGGCCGCTGCGGAATTCCTGCGCTGGCTGAACACCGCCGGGAACGATGCGTACATGTGCGCTGTGTCGGGCTATATGCCTGTGGTGACCGCCGCGATGGACGAGGAGGCCCTCAAGGAGGTCTACGCCGCGACGCCCCTGCTGAAAACCGCAACGGAGCTGATGCAGTTTGGCATCACCTCGCCGCAGGGCAAGGCCAAGGCCGCCTGCGACAAGGCGATCAACGACTACTGCAAGCTGATCTGGTCCGAGCTGGATACCTCCATTGACAGGATCGTCAAGCAGGTGACCAGCAAGGCGCAGTATGAAATTGAGGCGAACCAGTAAATGAAAATGACACAGGGAAAGGTCACCTTCTCTGTAATGGGCTTAGGTGGGCGCGCAAGCGCCTACCTAAGTGCATTACAGGCGTATGCTCCGCACGCATATCAGCTGGTTGCGGTGGCGGATCCCGACCCGGCCAAGCAGGCGCGCGCCAGAAGCGAGTATGGCCTGGGAGAGGGGCAGATCTTTGATACCGATCTTGACATGATGGCGCAGCCCCGGCTTTCCGACGTTGCCATTATCGCCACGCAGGATAAGCTGCACCTGCGGGATATTCGGGGGCTGCTGGAAAAGGGCTATGATCTGATCCTGGAAAAGCCGGTCGCCACCACGCTGGACGAGCTGCGGGAGGTTGCCGGCCTGTCCAGGGTCTTCCCCGGGCAAATGGTGGCGGTGTGCCATGTGCTTCGCCATTCGCCCTTCTTTGAAAGGCTCCGGCAGATCATCGCCAGCGGGCAATTCGGCCCGGTGGTGTCCATTCAGCACAACGAAAACATCGGCTATTACCATTTCGCCCACAGCTATGTGCGCGGCCCGTGGAACAACGAGCAGACCAGCGGCCCGCTGACGCTGACAAAAAGCTGCCATGATATGGACATCCTGCTGTACCTGCTGGGCGGCGCGTCGTGCCAGAGCATTGCCTCAGTCGGCGGCCTGTCCGTGTTCCGGCGGGAGCACTATGATCCCGATACCATGGCGCCCATGTGCGTGGACTGCCCGCAAAAGGATGCTTGCGCCTATTCTGCGCCCAGGCTGTACGGCAGCGGGAAGATCAGATCCGTGGTGTTTGACCTGTCCAGCGTGGACAAGGTGCGCGAAAGCCTGGGCAACTCGCCCTATGGCCGCTGCGTGTATGCCTGCGACAACAACGTGGCGGATCACCAGGCCACGGCCATCCGCTTTGACAACGGCGTGACCGCGACGTTTAACCTTTCGGCATTTACCGCCAAGGTCAACCGCTCGCTGAAGGTGATGTGCCAGTTCGGCGAGATCCGCGCGATTGAAAAGCCGTATCTGATCGAAACCACGGATTTCCGCACGGACGAGACGAACGTGATCGAGCTGGACGTCCGAGAACGCGGGCACGGCGGCGGCGACAGTGCGTTTGTCCGGGATTTTATGGAGAGCTATCTTCACGGCGCGCCCTTTTCCTCAACGCTGGAGCAGTCGCTGGAATCCCATGCCATGGCGCTGCTGGCCGAGGAATCCCGAAGGGAAAACGGGGCGGCGAAAGACGTTTCCCAATGGATGCAGAGGCTTGTGACCCATGGCAGATGAAAAACTGATTGCCCCCAAGCACAGGCGCCTGGCGGCGTTTATCGCCGATGCCATCCTTGTTTTCCTGCTGTGGTATCTGATGACCATGAAGGATTTGGGGCGCGTGGATACGCTGCTGGAGTCGTTGGATCCCCTGACGGAGGGCGCGCTGGATCGGCTTGCGGAATCGATCTTCAAGATGGCGACGGCTTTTCTTCTAAAATGGCTGTTTTGCCAGAGCCTCTATTTTTGTATTCTTCCTGCCGTTTTGGGAAACGGGAAAACCGTGGGAAAGCTGCTTTTCCGGCTCAGCCTGCTGGATGCGATAAGCCTAGAAGAAATGTCGCCGAGCAGGTTGGTTCTGCGGGAATTTGTGGGAAGAACGCTGTTGGAGACTCTCTTGGTACTTCCCGGAATCGTTAGTTTGTTCATGCTCCTGCTGTCAAAAGACGGGAAAAGCCTGCGTGATCGTTTGGCCGGAACCGTTGTGGTGCAGGATACCAGTTATTTGGGGTGATTATGGATCGGATCATGTTGGAAACTGCCGAAGGTTTGGCGGAGGCGGTGGCGTTTGCAAATTGCCAATTTGGCCTGGACTTCCGGCAGTTTCAGCCGAAAATTTACGGGTTTCCCGACGGCGGGGAAACCTATACCTACCGAAAAAACGGCGAGATTGCCGGGATGCTGTCGGTCTATCCCTGCATATTTCAGAATTATAAATGCCTGAGCATCGGCACGGTCTGCACAGCACCGGCCTACCGGGGGCAGGGAATCATGACGGCCTTGTTCACCCGGCTTCAGGAGGCGGTTTTTCCGAACTATGATATCGTCACGCTTTGCGGAAAGCGCGAGAGATATGAGCATTTTGGCTTTGCCAAGGCCATGACCTATCCGGAATACTGGTTTTGCCCGAGAAGCAACGCTCCCCTTCGCGTACAGACGGCAAACGAGGGGGACAAAGCACTCCTGCATGATTTGTGGGAAATATACGGCAACGGAGTACGGCGCCCGCTTGACAGGATCTTTTATATTCTAAAGAGTGCGGGGCACGAGGTGCTTTTGCTGTCTGACGGGAGCCGATGGGGGTACCTTGCATGGAAGCCGCAAAAACGGCTGGTTACAGAGTATTGCGGGTCGTGGCGCCCTCAGAATGTGGCGGATTCCCTTGCGCCATTGTGCGGAAATGGAAAAATCGGCATGATGGGGAAGTTTAATTGTCAGGATATAGAGTCACTGCAAGACTGTGACAGCTATCTTATTCGCAACCACGGAAATATATGGATGAAAGACGCAGATGTAAAGAAAACCTATGATATTTGCGGCTACGGAGGCAAGAATCCGGAATTGATTTTGCCGACCAGCCTGTTTTTTCTGGATGGTATTTGATATGGATAATAAATTACTATATATCAATATTGATGGATTCTCGTACTCTTATCTGGAGCAGCTCCAACGTTATTTTCCGGACGGACCGTTCTCAAAACTGGTGCAAAAGGGTCTGTTGTTTACACAACTGCGCAGCGGGATCGTCTCGATCACGAATCCGATGCAAAGCGCGATCCTCTGCGGCGCATGGAGCAACCGGACTCATAATTTTTATCAGCACTACGACTGGGAAAACGCCTGCGTTATAAAGCACCGTAGAACCTGCGACGCAGAGAATGTTGCGCAGCTTTTCCTGCGAAGCGGGAAAACGGTAGCATCCATTCATCAGTTTATGCTGGAAAACAATCCTTGCATGGAGGGAGTAAAAGACCGGGCTTATATCAAGTGTCCGCAGGAAAAGAGCAATGCGTTTCAGCGGTTAGCTATCCTGAAGGATATGATTCAGGGGAAACCTGTCGCATCCGGCGATCAGACCTTTGGTTTTGAAACGCTCCCGGATTTTACGGCGGTCTATATCGACGATATCGACTCTCTGGGCCATAACAACAGCTATGAAATATACCCCAAGAGAGCGGATTTTTCTCAGCGGCAGCGGGATATCATGGAGCGGCTGAACCAGATCGGTCAGTGCCTTTTGGATATTGTGCAGTGCAGCAGAGAAACGGAGCAATGCCGGAATCTGACGATCCTCATTACAACAGATCATGGTATGACGCCGTTTTTTGGGAAAAGCGATTTGCCGGATATCGTCCGGCATCTGAACGAGGCGGGGATTTCTGCCAGCCTTCCGGAGAATCGAACGGAGCATACGCGTGTTGTTGCGCTGTCCTACACGATTGAAGTCTCACTGTACTGCGCACCGGACATAACAGAACATGAGAAAGAGACTATCGAAAGGGTCTGCCAGGAATTACCGTACCTCCAGCGATATTTTGGGAAGGCCGAGATGGAGGAAGAATACGGCTTTGACCCCAGAGGGCCGGAATTCCTTTTATCGCCGCAGTACGGAAAGCATTTTTACCACCGGGACATTGAAAAAAATACATTTGCGGCAAGCCACGACTCCTTCCACGAAACTTCTCAGCACATTTTTGGATTGCTCCTGGACGGCAGCATACCCGCCAATACGCTGTACGCGGAGAATACGGCTGTGATTGACCTCATTCCTGCCATTACGGAGGAAAAATTCGGGCTTGTCCTGAACCCCGAGCGAAGAGAATTGAGACAAGACCTTCGACGGCTATTTGCAGAAAAGAAGGTACCGGGATTTTGAGAGCTGGGTCGAACTGCTGACCACCAAGGGGCTTTCCAAGCCCGCCCGGGTGCGCGAGATCATCAAAAACCATCTCGGCAAGATTACCAAAAGTGAAATCATGGCCAAATGCCCGGATATCAGTCAGATCACCGTTCAGCGCGCGCTGGCAGAGCTGCTGAAATCCGGCGAGATCACAAAGCTCAGTGGCGGACGGTATACTTCTTACACTTGGAACAGGGAGAGAGAATAAATGATTACAGGCGAACTGAAAAACGAAATTGGCAGCTCTTTCTTGCTTTGAAAGCGCTTGCGGTGTATAATCATCATATTGAAAGGAGGGATTCCTATGAAAAAAAGCAATACCGATACTTGCTGCCTCACTTTACCTCTCAAATTGGAAAAGTGGCAGGAAGACCGCCTTGCCAAACGGTTTGAGATCGCACGGCAAATCTACAACACCATGGTTCACGCAGAACTGAAAAAACTTCGAAATATAGAAAATTCTCAACCATATAGACAGATTCAGAAACAGATTGAAGCACTGAATTGGAAGAACCAAAACGACAAAGCGCGGTTGAAATCTTTATATAATGATCGGAACAAGCTCTTAAACACAATTGGATTTTCAGAATATGGCTTTAAGGCTGATATAAAATATTACTATAAGCATTTCAATGACAACATCGGCTCCAGCGTTGCGGTTCACGGAATCGCTCCTCAGGTTTGGGCTGCCTTTGAAAAAATGCTCTTTCACAAGGAAGGTAAGAAAGTCCATTATAAGAAAAAGGATGACATACATTCATTGCACGGATATTCGGGAACCGGAAAAAGCGGCGGCGTTGAAATTATTTTCCGCAAAACGTATATCGAGTGGAAAGGCCTTAAACTGCCGTTAAAACGCTCTCCGGACAACGCATACGAAACCGAAATGTTAGGCCGCCGCGTCAAATACGTTCGCTTGCTAAGGAAGCCCGGAAAAAGAAAGGATTGCTGGTATGCCCAACTTTCGCTCGAGGGAAAACCTGCAATCAAGCGTGATCCGGAGAGCGGAGAACGTCGGCATTCTATCGGTTGGGGTGCGGTTGGATTAGATATAGGACCGCAGACGCTTGCATATTCTGCTTGCGGTGCAGCAGACCTGGTGGAATTGGCTGATCAGGTACAAAATATTGAGCAAATGAAACGGCGTCTACAGCGAAAGCTGGATCGAAGCAGACGCGCTACGAACCCGGACAATTATGCTGATAACGGCACGATTCGGCGTGGGGTGAAGCTGACACATAACAAATCCAACCGATATCGAAGGACGCAGCGGGAGCTGCGGTATCTGCAGCATTGTCAGGCAGAAATACGGAAGCGGCAGCATATAGAACTGGCCAACCATCTGCTTGCTCTGGGAGATTGCTTTTATGTGGAAGACATGGCGTGGCCATCTCTTACCCATCGGGCAAAAGAAACCGCGATATCCGAGAAAACAGGAAGGATAAAAAGAAAGAAAAGATTTGGCAAGTCAGTCGCCAATAAGGCGCCGGCCACTTTGATTGGTATTTTGGAACAGAAATGCAATTCACTTGGATTGCCTGGCGTGATGAAGGTGCCAACCTCACTTAGAGCCAGTCAATACAATCACCAATCGGGCGAATATACATCAAAGCCGCTGTCGCAGCGGTGGAACAATATGCCGGATGGTGAAAGAATACAGCGAGACTTATATTCTGCGTTCTTATTGCAGCATTACGACCCCAAAGCAGGGAATTTCGATTCTGCACTGCTTCAGCAAGATTACCCACAGTTTGTGCAATACCACCATCGCGCGATACAGCGTTTATCTACAGTGCCAAAAACACTCTCCAGCATGGGAATTCAAAGAAGTCTTCGATAGTGCGAAGATAATATGAACAGAAAAAGACGGTGCTGTTCGCACCGCAAAACCGGTCGATTGTCCGTCCGGGGCTGCCGATAATGGTGATGTAGATCGCCTTGGCAGCAGAAGAGCGCGGGAAAATAGTCAGCGCAGGAATCCTTGCTATTGATTTCTGAAAAGCTATCTACCGACTCACGGCGTATGCTACAAAATGGTGTGCCGCAATTTGTCGGCTTTTGCCGATGCACCCCGTGCAGGCAGCGCCGAGGCAAAGTCATCCTGACCAATATCGACGGCTTAACCAGCCAGATGCACCCCGTGCAGGCAGCGCCGAGGCAAAGCATAGGCTATCACCGTGGCGTTGCCGTAGGCGAAGATGCACCCCGTGCAGGCAGCGCCGAGGCAAAGATAGCACCATGGCGCATATGCGCGAGAAATGGCGCGATGCACCCCGTGCAGGCAGCGCCGAGGCAAAGCTCCTTTCTGCCCGCCTATTGCCGGGCGGGCGCGGGATGCACCCCGTGCAGGCAGCGCCGAGGCAAAGGTCCTTCCTGCCAAGCGGAAACGGGGAGCTTGGGATGCACCCCGTGCAGGCAGCGCCGAGGCAAAGTACGAAGCAATCAGGATTATACGGGAAATGAGGGGATGCACCCCGTGCAGGCAGCGCCGAGGCAAAGTAAAACTCCGTGCAGTATAGCGTGTTGGAGTAGGGATGCACCCCGTGCAGGCAGCGCCGAGGCAAAGTCCTGCTGATCGGCGAGCATGTTACCAAACTCATGATGCACCCCGTGCAGGCAGCGCCGAGGCAAAGTGGACAGCATAGAGGGCTACTACAGCGCATCCGAGATGCACCCCGTGCAGGCAGCGCCGAGGCAAAGGGCTACCTTTTGCCGGTAGGTATGCAGCGCGGTGATGCACCCCGTGCAGGCAGCGCCGAGGCAAAGAAAACTTTGTGGATGCCTTTGCAAAGCCTGCCGCGATGCACCCCGTGCAGGCAGCGCCGAGGCAAAGATCCTGACAGTCCATGTTGATCACGCGATTCACCGATGCACCCCGTGCAGGCAGCGCCGAGGCAAAGAGGATCGCGTATACTGCCCGGACTATGATGATCAGATGCACCCCGTGCAGGCAGCGCCGAGGCAAAGACCACATCCCGCGCGCTCTCGGTGGTAATGTCCGATGCACCCCGTGCAGGCAGCGCCGAGGCAAAGCTGAACAAATGTTGCTTGCGGCAATAGGCAGGACAGATGCACCCCGTGCAGGCAGCGCCGAGGCAAAGCTGCCCTGCAAGGCGTGGCGCGGCACAGCGGAGGATGCACCCCGTGCAGGCAGCGCACAGCGAAATAACAACGTGCCGCCCGATGGTTCTTTGACCACCGGGCGGCATTTTTTCACATTTCACCCCTCGCGAATTCCCACGGTCGCGCCCTCATCCTCCGTTACTATGTACAATCCAGTCCCCCATCTTCTTGACAGATCCAGCATGGCGAAGCAGAATCTCTCCCACCGTGCCAATGTTATCTGTGACGGGGCTCCCCCTCGTATTTCCCCCGCCGCTGTGGTATGATAAGAGCAGCAATATCGTCAGGAGGCTATGTTTCATGCTCAACCATCAGGGTTCGCCGGTGCTGTTCACCCAGCGGCTGCGGCTGCGTCCCTATCGCGCGGGCGACGGCGCGCAGATGTTTTCCGCCTGGGCGGGGGATGCGCAGGTGACAAAATACATGGGCTTTTCCACGCATGCCGACCCCAATGTGACCGAAAGACTGGCGCAGCTGTGGGCGGAGGGCTATGAAAGCCCCACGGTGTATCGCTGGGGCGTGGAGTATCAGGGCGAGCTGGCCGGGGATATCTCGGTGGTGCGGTGGAACGAGGAGGATAGCTGGTGCGAGCTGGGCTGCTGCATCGCCCGCAAATATTGGAATCAGGGCCTGATGACCGAAGCGCTGACCGCGGCGCTGGAATATCTTTTCCACACAGTGGGCTTTCATCGTGTGCAGATGCGCCACGATGCGCTCAACCCCGCCTCGGGGCGCGTGATGCAAAAGTGCGGTTTGCAGTTAGAGGGTACGCTGCGGGGTTTTAAGCGCAGGCAGGACGGCACCTGGGCGGATATCCGCCTGTACGCCGCGCTGGCCGAAAGCTGGCAAAAACCCTGATTTTTCAGGCATAAACGGCGCCTGGCGCGCACATAATAACGCTTGCGATTAAATAATCGGAGGCGTTTTTTGATATGGCGATGCAGGCGGTGATTATGGCCGGCGGCGCGGGCATGCGGCTGCGCCCCATGACGTGCGATTGCCCCAAGCCCCTGGTGCCCCTGTGCGGCGCGCCCGTGATGGATTACGCCCTGCGTTTGCTTGCCCGGCATGGCTATGATCGTGCCACGGCTACGCTGTGCTATCGCCCGCAGGATATCAAAAGCGCCTTTGGAGAGGGCCGGCATGGGGTGACGCTGTGTTACAGCGAGGAAAAAACGCCCCTGGGCACGGCGGGCAGCGTGCTGCACGCGTTGGAGGGCGATGCGGATACCGTGCTGGTGTTGTCGGGCGACGGACTGACGGGCTGCGATTTGAGCGACGCGCTGCGCTTTCACCAGCGCGTGGGCGCGGCAGCCACCCTGGTGCTCAAAAGCGTGGATATCCCCTTGGCCTACGGCGTGGTGGTGACGGATGAGCGCGGGCGCATCCTGCGCTTTATTGAAAAGCCAGATTGGAGCCGTGTGGTCAGCAGCCAGGTCAATACCGGCGTGTACCTGCTGGAGCGCGAGGCGCTGGCGCTGATTCCCAAGGACAGACCCTTTGATTTTGGGCGCGAGCTGTTTCCGCTGATGCTGCAAAAGGGCATGCCGTTGTATGGCTATCCTACCCGGGCGTACTGGTGCGATGTGGGCGATCCGGCGGCGCTGCTGCGCGCGCAGGGCGATCTGCTCAGTGGCCGGGCGGGCATTGAGCCTGCCGATCGTGGCGCGCGTCCGCAAGGAGCGGAGATCTCGCCTGATAGCTATGTCGCTGGGGATGCGATCATTGCGCCCGGTGCGCAGCTGCGGGGCGCATGTGTGCTCTCCGGAGCGCGCGTGGGGGCGGAGACTGTGCTGGAGGGGGCCATCCTGTGTCCCGGCGCAAGCGTGGGGCAGGGGGCGCAGCTGCTGCCTGGCAGCATCCTGGGCGCAGGCGCGCGGACGGGGGATTTCAGCCGCCTGAACGCGGGCGCGGCGCTTTGGCCGGGCGTGGGGCTGCCCGATTACGCTGTTTGCGCCGAGCGGGTGATGCAATCGCAGGCCGCCATCAATGTTGCGGATAGCCGCGCGCACTGCGCTTCGCCCGCGCAGATGGCCTGGCTGGCCGGAGCCTTCGCTGGGGCGCTGCCTGCGCGGGAGGTGGCGGTGATGTATCAGGGCATGGACAATGCCGCCTATCATCTGCTGCTGGGCGCGCTGGCCGCGTATGGCGTGCAGCGCGTGTGGGCGCTTGGGCGAGGCAGCCTGGGTATGCTCAGCTATGCCGCGCAGTCGCTGCGTGCGGATGGCGCAATTTTGGCCGGACAGGAAGAAATCTGCCTATTAAACGGCAGCGGGCTTCCGCTTTCGGATCGCCAGAGTGCCGCCGTAGAGCAGGCCGCCCAGCGGCAGGAGCTGCCGCCGAGCCAAAGCGATCCTGGGGCGGTGCGCGCGCATCATGCGGTGCGCGGCGCGTATCTGGCGGCGCTGGCGCGGCGGTTTCACGCCCTGCGCGGCAAGCGCGTAGCGCTGATCTGCAAGGATCGCTTTCTGCGCGCGTTGGCCCGCGACGCGCTGCGCCTGGCCGGGCACGAGGTGTCCAGCGACGCGGAGATTACCTTTTCCCTGACCGAAAGCCAGGCGCGCGTGCTGCCGCGTGAGCGCATGCTGACCGAGGAGGAGCAATGGCTGCTTTGCGCCCGGGCGCTGAGCCTGCATGGCGGCGCGGTGTACGATACGCAGGATTACGGCCTGCCCGAGCTGCTGCCCTGCGATGAGGGCGCGGACTGCCGTCTGCAGCGGCGCATCCTGGGCGACGGCGTGGCAAGGCTGCTGCTTTTAATGACGCTGTTTGACCGTGAAACGGTGGAGCAGGCTGTGGCTGCGCTGCCTGCCTTGACACGGCGAACGGCGGATATTCCCTGCGATATGCGCGATAAGGGCCGCGTGCTATCTGCCCTGCGGGAGCGCGGCACGCTGCGCGAGCAAGGCGGGATCCTCAGCCAGGATGCGCGCGGGCGCACGGTGATTCGCCCCGATGCGGCGCTGCCGCTGATCCATGTGGCGGCCTGCGCGCGCGACGCGGAGAACGCGCAGGAGCTGTGCGATCTGTTTTCGGCGGATATCAAAAGGCTGCTGCAAAATTCTTTCGAGGGTTGACAATCGCGCGCCGCCTGCATATAATAAAACCATAAGGATGCTCCTGGGGTGTACAGGCCAGTGTTCTGTTTTTACCCACATTTCATCAAACGGAGCCCGAGTCGGACATGGACGTCATGCCCCCGAGTTATCTCGCCAGGGGACGGCGGCAAGTGCGCCGCAGGGCACCGGCCTGCTATACATAGCGGGTGAAAAAATAGGGCACAGCGGCATCTTGGGGCATCCGCAATTTTGCAAAATGAGAGACCTCGGTCTCTTTTTTTGTGCAAAAAGGGGCTGCGGAAGAACTTTTCGTTCTTTCACAGCCCCATAGAATATTTGGTTTGCTCATTGGTATTCTCCACTTCTGTAAGCTGGGAATGAAACTGAAAAAGTACGTTTCATTATAGCTGAAAAGGAGACGGCTTGTCCAGCGGGAAAGGACTGCTTTTGCGCTTATGCGGTTTTTTTGCAAAAATTTGAAAAAACTTGATTTTACCCCTTTACAAATCATTTGAAGTGTGATAATATAAACGTTGTTCGGGGCATTAGCGCAGCTGGTAGCGCACAACACTGGCAGTGTTGGGGTCAGGAGTTCGAATCTCCTATGCTCCACCAAACCCAAGAAATCCGAACATCATCCCGATTGGGGATGGGTTCGGATTTTTTCTTTTTATCTCAAGTATTGTGGCGTGGAGCACACCAAAGGGCTTTCCGAATATTTACGGCGTCTGTTTGGCGCATCGCCCTTTGAAAACCTTTGGGCAAAAATACGTATTTTTTCTTGAAAGATAAACCCCCCGCCGGGCGCTATTTGCCCAGGCGGAAGAAGGTGTCGAGTCGCAGCGAGACGGATGAAGGGGAACGCAGCAGCCGTTAGCAAAACGATATACCATCCCGCCGCCGCGGCGTTCCTCGTTCCTCCCTCTCGTTCCCCCTTCCCGCCCATCCTTTCCCAAGCTCCTTCCAGCTAACTGCCAGCGCCCTCGTCACTCTTCCGCATTATTCGCCTGCAATCGCGCGGGGTAAAAAACATTGCTTCATTATAATGCATCACAAAATTTGGATGTTTTTTTTTTTTTTTTTGCCAAATCGTATTGACATTCCCAATAATTCCATTTATACTATGGTAAACGGTCTCATGCGCAGTACCGGGTGCCGTTGTTGGCGCCCCCCAATGCGTGCGCGGGAAAGGAGGGCAGTTGACATGATAAAATGCTGCGGCACGCTATGCCTGCCGCGGGTCATGCTGCGATTCCCGTTCTGAGGCTGGCACGGAAATTGCTATAGCAATCGGCAGCGATTGTTATATAAATCACCAAACAAATTTATCGGGAGGAACATCGAACATGAAGAAACTTCTTCGCGTACTCGTGATTGCGGCTCTGTTGGTCGCGATTGCGATCCCCTGTCTGGCGACTGCCGAGGAGCACGAACATGTGTGGGTAGGCAACGGCAGGACGGAACCCACCTGCACCACGGATGGTGAAATCAGATTCAAGTGCTCCGTTGAAGGCTGCACTAAGACCAAGACTGAGAAAATCAACAAGCTGGGTCATGACTACAGCGAGGGCGCCAGAACCGAAGTTGTCTTTGAATCCGGCTGCACCACTCCTGGTCAGGTAAAGGTTTTCTGCAAGAATAACTGCGGCGAATATACTACCCGTCAGCTGCCCCTGAATGATCATACCCCTGCTCCTGTTAACCCCAACGAATTCTGGGGCGAGCACCCCACCTGCGGCAAGGACGGCTGGGAAGCCCTGACCTATTGCACTGAATGCAACAAGGTTCTGACCAAGAAAGTCCTGCCCGCGACTGGTGAGCATCATCTGACTCGTGCTACTATTAAGGCATCTACCTGCTCTGTGAAGGGGTATACTGCTCTGAAGTGCGATAATCCTGGCTGCACGTACGTAGATGAAAACAGCAAGCTGGATTTGCCTCTGGCTGATCATACCCCCAGCGAGACTGCATCTCGTCTGGTAAGCGAAGCTACCTGCACCAAGCCTGCCATGTACGCCAAGTACTGCACCGTGTGCGGCGAAACCCTGAAGGCTGAACCCGTTGGCGAGAAGCTTGGACATGACTGGTCTAAATTCGTGACCGACAAAGAGCCCACCTGCGATGAGAAGGGTTCCAAGCACCGGACCTGCGAGCGCTGCGGCGAGGTTGACTCCAGAGAAATCGAGAAGCATCAGCCCGAAGCCAGCGCATGGATCGTTGACAAGAAGGCTACCTGCCTGGAAGAAGGTTCTCAGCACTACGAGTGCAAGAAGTGCCACAAGGTACTCGGCACCGAGAAGATCGCGAAGCTTGAGCATAAGCCCATTTGGAACGTTGTTGCCCCCACCTGCACCGAAGCTGGCACCGCCACCAAGGTCTGCACTGTGTGCAATACCGTTCTGGAAACTGTAACAACCGCCGCTAATGGTCACGACTATGAGTGGAAGGTAACCAAGGAAGCCAAGGAATGCCAGGATGGCGAGATGGCTCTCATTTGCAAGGTTTGCGGTGATGTGAAGGAAACCAAGGTTCTGAAGGCTACTGAAAAGCATAAGTTCAGCGCCGAAGCCAAGGTCATCAAGGCTGCTACCTGCACCGAGGACGGTCTGAAGGATAAGGTCTGCACCGTGTGCGGCACTCCCGAAGGCAAGGGCGAGAAGATCCCCGCTCTGGGTCATAAGGCCGGTGAATGGATCACCGTTCGTCAGCCCTCCGCTTCTCAGGAAGGCAAGATGATCCAGAAGTGCACCGTGTGCGGCGCTCAGATTGGCAAGAAGTACATCCGTGCCACTGGTACCACCACCGCTGCCAAGACCGTTGCTTACGTAGCCGGCACCGAAGTTGCCAACTACGCCAAGATCGATCTGACCGTGGACGCCACCACCGAGCTGGATCTGGTTAGCGCCAATGGCACCAAGGTTGGCAAGCTGGTTGTCGAAGTGAAGGAAGGCAAAGTCACCGTGAAGTACGAGCTGAGCGCCGTGCCCGCCGATGCGTTCCTGACCTTCGTTGCCGAAGCTCCCTCCAAGGATATCCATGCCGAGAAGGAATTCGAATTCGAGAAGGCTATCAGCGTCGCGGATGAACTGGCTGGTGCTGCCGCCGCCTACATCTACGTGGAAATCGAGTACTGATAACCATCGCAATAACAAAGTGTCGCCGTGGGGTAAAACCCACGGTGACATTCTCCCCTCAAACACTGGGCAAAGCCGGGAGCCTGGGTAACCACTTCCCGGCCCAGCCTTCCCCCGATTCCCTTTCCTATAATAGGAAAGAAATGCTCACCCGCTCCGCTGCGGAGCATCCCCGGCGGGGCGGTGAGCACGGGGCGCAGGCAAGCGGATTTGCCTGCCTCATTGCCTTCAAATGTAAAATCTCTCCACCGATACAGACTTGAAATTGACATAATTCGCCCTCTCCAATCTCAGTTTCTTCATTATAATGTACATGCAAGCGCGGCATGTATGGGCAAATTTCCTTGCCAAAAGCTATTGACGTTCCCAAGAATTTCATATATACTGTGGTTAACGGTCTCACAGGCGCTGCTAAAGAGTGTTTTGGCACCCCAAAGGTATGCGCAGGAAGGGAGGGCAGTTGACAGGTGTAACCCTCGCGATTTTGGTAAATCGTAGTGGGCTATTTGTCGTATTTGCCCTCTGAGATCGGCAAAGTGTTGCTATAACAATCGGCAGCGATTGCTATATGAACCAACAATATGTATTGGGAGGAACATCGAACATGAAGAAACTTCTTCGCGTACTCGTGATCGCGGCTTTGTTGGTCGCGCTTGCGATCCCCTGTCTGGCGGACTATGAGACTACTCAGCCCGTCACTTGCGATCATGCTGGCACTGAATATACTGAGAGCCAGAAGCCCACTTGCGAAACCAAGGGCTTGATGAGCGGCGTATGCCCCAAGTGCAGCGACACCGTGACCTACACTACCCCTGCTCTTGGCCATGCTTGGGACGAGGGTAAAGTCACCACCGAAGCGAACTGCGGCAATGATGGTGTTAAGACCTATACCTGCACTCGCGAAGGCTGCGGCAAGACTAAGACCGAAGTAATTACTGCCTCTGGCGAGCATAAGTGGAATGACGGCGAAGTCACGACCGAAGCTACCTGCGGCAAGGCTGGTGAAAAGACTTTTACCTGCACTGTATGCAACGAGACCAAGACTGAAGAAATCCCTGCCACTGGCGAACATAAGTGGAATGACGGCGAAGTCACGACCGAAGCTACCTGCGGCAAGGCTGGTGTAAAGACTTTTACCTGCACGGTATGCAACGAGACCAAGACCGAAGAAATCCCTGCCACCGGCGAACACAAGATGGGTCTGGTTGAAGTAAACGACAAGCCCTGCAAGGAACACTACACTGTTTTCAAGTGCAGCGTATGCGGCTATGTTGATGAAGCTACCAAGACCAACCTGCCCCTGGCCGATCATCAGGCTGGCGATCCTAAGGTTGTTTCCGAAGCTACCTGCACTGAGCCCGAAATGAGCGAAGTGAAGTGCACCGTTTGCGGCGATGTTATCGAAACCAAGGAAACCAAGGAAGCTCTTGGCCATGAATGGGGCACTGAGAAGTTTGACGAAGTAGAACCCACCTGCACTGAAAAGGGCAGCTTTACTGTAAAGTGCACTCGTTGCGATGCGACCAAGGTTGAGGAAGTTCCTGCCAATGGTCATGTGTGGGATACTAATCCTGATCATCGCACCAATGTTGTTAAACCTACTTGCACTGAAAAGGGCAGCTTTACCGAAACTTGCACGGTCTATGGCTGTGGTGCGACTCATACTGTGGAAACTGATCCTCTGGGTCATAAGTTTGCTTGGATCGTTACCAAGGAAGCTGATGGCTGCCTGAATGGTGAAATGTCTCAGGTTTGCTCTGTGTGCGGCGATGTTGGCGAAACTCAGGTTATCGAGGGCACTGGCGAGCATACTTGGAGCGACGATGCTATCGTTGTGAAAGAACCCACCTGCACCGAAGCTGGCCAGAAAGCTGTTGCTTGCACCAAGTGCGGCACTGTTAAGGAAGGCGCTGAGGTTGAGGAAATCGAAGCTCTGGGTCACGAAGCTGGCGAATGGATCACTGTCCGTCAGCCCTCCGCTACCCAGACCGGTAAGATGATCCAGAAGTGCACTCGCTGCGGCGTACAGCTGGGCAAGAAGTACATTCGCGCTAACGGCACCGTGGACACCACTGCTAAGACCGTTGCTTATGTGGCTGGCGAGGAAGTTGCCAACTACGCCAAGATCGATCTGACCGTGGACGGCACCACCGAGCTGGATCTGGTTAGCGCCAATGGCACCAAGGTTGGCAAGCTGGTT
>OLSD01001139.1_pt1 | contig 23226 bp, 29 predicted proteins | sample 1672211 | NCBI WGS metagenome assembly OLSD01 (sample SAMEA3136659, study PRJEB25190) | human gut metagenome | reverse complement strand
AGGGGAAATATTCAAGGGGACGGATGGCGCTTGCGCCGATCCGGACACGCGAATTTTCCCTGCCACGGGGCACAAAACGGCAGTGCTGCCTCCCATTTTAATTCAACTGACTTTTACGTCACACACAGCCTTCTTTGGTACTTTCTTGGACTCCAAGAAAGTACCGTCCCTCCTCGTTCCCCTCGTCCTCTTCTTCCGCGATTGCGCGGCGGCGGATTTTGTGGTATACTATAAGCTGGTCTGCCTGGTGCGGGCGCGCGCGGCGGCTATTACTTTGGGTATGATCTCGATTGGAGAAAACAGGTATGCAGTATGACGTAATCATCGTGGGCGCGGGCCCGGGCGGTATCTTTACCGCCTATGAACTGAGCAGGCTGAACAGTGAAATGAAGATCGCGGTGATGGAGGCCGGGCACCCGCTGGAAAAGCGCCGCTGCCCCATCGACGGCGATAAGGTGAAAACCTGCATTGGCTGCAAAAGCTGCTCCATCATGAGCGGCTTTGGCGGCGCGGGCGCGTTTTCGGATGGCAAATATAACATCACCAACGATTTCGGCGGCACGCTCTATGAGCATATCGGCCGCCAGCGCGCGCTGGAGCTGATGCGCTACGTGGACGAAATCAACATGCAGCATGGCGGCGAGGGCACCAAGCTCTATTCCACCGCCGGCACACGGTTCAAAAAGCTGTGCATCCAGAATAAGCTGAACCTGCTGGACGCCTCCGTGCGCCACCTGGGCACGGATATCAACTATGTGGTGCTGCAAAACCTGTATGAGGAGCTGCGCCATCGCGTGGATTTCTACTTTGAAACCCCCGTGCGCAGCATCGAGCGGATTGACGGCGGCTACCGCGTCAGCAGCGACCGCGAAAGCTGGGAGTGCCGCCAGTGCGTGGTGTCCGTGGGCCGCAGCGGCAGCAAGTGGATGGAAACCGTGTGCCGCGAGCTGGATATCGGCACGCTGTCCAACCGCGTGGATATCGGCGTGCGCGTGGAGCTGCCCGCCGTGGTGTTCAGCCACCTGACGGACGAGCTGTATGAAAGCAAGATCGTGTACCGCACCGAAAAGTTTGAGGATAACGTGCGCACCTTCTGCATGAATCCCTATGGCATCGTGGTAAACGAGAATACCAACGGCATCGTCACCGTCAACGGCCACAGCTATGAGGATCCGGCCAAGCGCACGGAGAATACCAACTTTGCCCTGCTGGTCAGCAAGCATTTTTCCGAGCCCTTCAAGGATAGCAACGGCTATGGCGAAAGCATCGCGCGGCTCAGCAATATGCTGGGCGGCGGGGTCATCGTGCAGCGCTTCGGCGATCTGGTGCGCGGCCGCCGCAGCAACGACAAGCGCCTGGAGGAGGGCCTGGTGCGCCCCACCCTGGCCGCCACGCCGGGCGATCTGAGCCTGGTGCTGCCCAAGCGCATCCTGGATGGCATTATGGAAATGATCTACGCCCTGGATCGTATCGCCCCCGGCACGGCCAACGACGATACGCTGCTGTACGGCGTGGAGGTCAAGTTCTATAACATGGAGGTTGCGGTCAACGAGCACCTGGAAACCAAGCACCCCGGCCTGTATATCATCGGCGATGGCAGCGGCATCACCCACTCGCTGTCCCATGCCTCGGCCAGCGGCGTGCACGTGGCGCGGCAGATTGCGGGGGAATAAGCCATGGCTGTGCGCGTGGAGCCCTGCGGGAGGCATTGCCAATATCATCTCCATCATCACCGGCAGCAGCGAGCGCTCCTGCGCCTTCCATGAGAAGAACGGCTTCGTGCTGGAGGGCGTGCGATTCTATCGGAAAAAATATAATGGAAAAAGCATTGGGCTGCCAAAATTGCTTTGGCGGCCCGATTTTTTCATCTTTTTTTTAAAATAACGGCACACTTTCGTTAAAAATAACCGTTCATGTAACCGTCGATCTCTATAATGAGGGTGTAATCTGAGTTTTAACGAGGAGGAACCCTCTGATGATGAAGAAAGTGCTGTCCCTGCTGCTGGCCGTGATCCTGCTTGCCAGCCTGACCCTGACTGCCTCTACCGCCGAAGAAGAAGTGTTTGACGGCTATGTGATCGTTCGCCTGTGCAACGAGGGCGAGCTGTATTACGGCGACGATATCTATCTGTACGCCTCTGTCAAGTCTGCCAACATGCCCTACACCATCACCTGGCAGCGCAGCACCGGCACGGGCTGGGAGGATATCTCCGGCCAGCATGACGAATACTATGTGTTCACCGCCACGCCCGAAAGCGTCAACTGCGAATACCGCGTGGTGCTGACCGCGGAGTGATTCATTGCAGATTGATAAAAGCGGCCATCCTGGGATGGTCGCTTTTTTGTGCGCTGAAAAAGGCTTCTTACCGCTGCCCGCCCATCTCGCGCATCAGGCGCAGCAGCATTTCCTGCTGGTCGCGGCGCAGGCGCATGGCACAGCGCCAGAACTCCTGCAAAAAGGGATCGTCCTCCTGGGCGGCGGCCTGCGGGGCGGCAGGCTCGGCGGCCGCGCCATCCTGCCCCAACAGATAGGCGGGCGTGGTGCGCAGGGCGGCGGCCAGCGCGTCCAGCCTGTCCATGGGAACCTGGTTGTCCCCCGATTCAATACGCGATATGGTGGAGCGCGTGGAGTAGCCCATCGCGCGGGCCAGCTCCAATTGCGTCAGCCCCGCCGCCACGCGGGCAGCGCGCACGCGCACGCCAAAATCATCCATACAAAACACCTCAGGGTGATTATAACGCAAGGGTGAGGAAAAAACAACATTTTTCCCAGGATGGTTGACAATCCTGCGCGCGTGATTTATAATAAACACGAGAACCGGCCATGCGCGGCGGCGGACTGGGGCGGCAGCCTGCCTGAAAAGGGGAAAACCCCCGGCCGCGCCGGGCGAATAGCGGGCTTTCGGCAGAGGATCGTACCTTCATCAAAACGGGCGGCGAGCGTCCGGGCGAACGCGCGCCGTTTTTTCTGCCATTGAGGGTTACTAAAGATCACGAAGCCGAAGCGCGACAGCCTGCCTGTTCGCTCCGCCGGGGATCGCCGCATATCAAAAAAGGAGGCAAGGCATGATTACCATTCAAGCGGAGTTTACGCAAAAGCAGTGCGATCTGGGGCTGATTGGCCGCGTGGGCGAAAACGCCAGCCGCCAGATTGTGTTTGACTGCGCCGAGGCGCTGCGCGCCTTTCCCGGCGCGGATATCCTGTGCATTTATCAGCGCCCCGGCGAGGGCGCACCCTATCTTGCGCCGCTGAGCGGCGAAAAGGGCGTGTACACCCTGGTGCTGGCCGATACCGATGTGGCGCTGCCGGGCTTTGCCCGCATGGAGCTGCGCGCCGAAAAGGGCGGCAAGATCGTTAAATCCGCCTACTTTACCGGCGAAATTGCCCCGGCGCTGCGTGCGCCCGGCGAACGCCCGGACGCGGCCGCGGCCGATACGATGGATCGCATCGCCGCCCTGCTTGCCCAGGCGCAGCAAAGGCTGGATGAGCTGGCGGGGCTGACCGGGCAGAGCGTCAAGTGGGAGAGCATCGCCGATAAGCCCGGCCTTGCGCCCTCGCTGGCGCTCAAGGACGGCCAGCTCGCCGTGGTTACGGCCGCGGCGGCGGAGCAGGATAACCCGCTGCCCATCACGTCGGCGGCGGTGCATGCGCAGCTGGGGCAGGTGAACGCCCTGCTGGCCAGCATTTAAGGGGGGCGAAGCATGAGCACCTATACCGAAATTTCGCGCCTGATCGCCGCGCGCGGCAGGATCCGCGATAAGCTGACGGCGCTGGGCCTGGCCACGGCGCAGGATAAGCTGGATACCCTGGCCGGCGCGCTGGACGGCGTGGCCGATTGCGGCGCGGTGGAAAAAAACCTGCGCGAGGGCGAAACCTATCAGATTCCCGCCGGATACCACAATGGTGCAGGGCGCGTGGTGGGCGTGTCGGGCGGCGGCAGCTACGATTTGCAGCAAAAGCAGGTAACGCCTGATCTGCAGGCGCAGCGCGTTACCCCCGACGCGGGCTATTACGGCCTGTCCGCCGTGACGGTGGCGGCCATCCCGGCAAGCTATGGCGACGTATCCGGCGTAACCGCCGGGGCGGATGATGTGCGCGCGGGCAAGGTGATTGTCAGCGCCGCGGGGCAGCAAACCGTGGGCACGATGCCCGATCGCGGGGCTGTCAGCGCGCAGCTGGACGGCCTGACCGCCGCGCGCTATGTGATCCCCGCAGGCTATCACAGCGGCGCGGGCACGGTGACGCTGACGGACGATATCGAGGCCGCGCTGGCCCTGATTTAAGGAGGAAACCATGAGCATTCAAAGCGAAATTACCCGCCTGAGCGATGCGCGCGCGGCGCTGGACGCGGCCATTGCGGCCAAGGGCGTGCAGGTGCCGGGCAGCGCGCGGCTGGGCGATCTGCCCGCGCTGATTTCCGCCATCGCTGGGCAGAAGCCCGAGCAGAGCAAGACGGTATCCCCCGCGCTGACGCAGCAGGTCATTACCCCGGACGATGGCAAGGCGCTGTCCAGTGTAACCGTGGAGGCGGTCACCAAGGAGCTGCTTGCCGCGCTGGATGAAAGCTTCAAGGCCGAGAACATCAAAAATGGCGCAAGCATCCTGGGGCTTCCCGGCACGTTTTCGCCCTTTGGCGCGAATGCAGGCATTTCCAACTATCTGATTGAAACGTTTGACTTTACAGACGTTGGCACTTCTGGTGGAAACGCTATCGTAATCCGGCGCGAAGGTCTTGGCTGGATTCCGCACGCGGCCATTCATGTGCTTGTAGGAGATTCAGAAACGGGAAGCCCCATCGCGCCCAATAACCATGCTGTATTCGCGGGCTTTGTGGATTTGCGCCATTGGTGTCCCACATATACAAAAGTGCTGTTTTATAATTTCAGCCTGTATAACAATGGCTCAGACCACGCCTGGTGGCTGCCGTCTGTTGATATGCTCAATCCAGCCAATTCCTTCTATACGGATAGATGGACGGAAAACAACTGCTGCATGGCGCGATTCCAACCAGAGCGCTATCACTTGTTTAGCGGCACGCGCTGGCTGCGCATCCTGCTGCGCTTTAACGAGCCCACCGTCACGCTGACCGCGCCCACGGGGCTGACCATCAGCAACGGTACAAATAGTGGCGACAGCCTTACCGGTTCCGGCTTCACCCTGGCCTGGAATCGCTCAACCATCACCGGCAGCGACGACTGCGTATATCTGATTTACCGCGACGGCGCGCTGATATCGACCCGCGTGAAGGACGCTGGCTTCACGGGCAATCAGGCCAATATCACGTGGTCAAGCAGCACCGAAGCCGATAGCGGCACGTATACCGTCCGCGCTTACAACAGCTATGCGGGCCTGAGCGAACCCAGCAATGCCGTAACGTTTACCTATCAGGCGTAAGGAGAGGAAATATGAACGAAAAGGCGCTGAAAGTCATCGAGGCCGCGAAATCGCAGCTCGGCAATCCCTATGTATTCGGCATGTGGGGGCGCGAATGCACGCCCTCCGTGCGCCGCAAGTACGCGGGCTATAACCCCAGCCACAAGCGCGCCATCTTTAAGGCATGCCCCGTGCTGAGCGGCAAACAGCCCAATTGCGACGGCTGTAAATGGCAGGGGAAGTTAGCCTTTGACTGCCGGGGCTTTATCTATTGGTGCATCTTCCAGGGCTACGGATTTAAGCTCAAGGGCGGCGGCTGCACTAGCCAGTGGGGCTACAAGGTCAACTGGGCGCAGCAGGGCGAGATCGGCGACATGCCCGACCTGGTGTGCTGCGTGTACCAATATCGCGGCGGCAAATTCCAGCACACCGGTATCCATATCGGCGGCGGCAAGGTGATCCACTGTTCCGCTGGCGTACAGTGGGGCGATACGTCCGACAAGGCGTGGACGCACTACGCCATTCCTGCCGGGCTGTACACGGCGGAGGAAATCGCGGCGGCTTCTCCTGCCTTCGCCGCGGGGGAAGGCCAGGCGGTGTTTCTTCTGCGGCTGGGGTCGCGCGGCTCGGATGTGATCCGGCTGCAAACCGCCCTCAACGCCCTGGGCTACGATTGCGGCGCGGCGGACAGCATTTTCGGCGTAAAAACCGAGGCGGCTGTGCGGCGCTTCCAGCGGGCGCAGCAATTGGCCGTGGACGGCGTCGCGGGCAGAATGACCTGGGCGGCCATCGAACGGGCGCTTGCTTGACAGCCGTGCTATAATGGTATTGTCCCTGAGAAGGGGATAATACATAAAAAGGAAGACAAAACCATGAAAAAGCTGATTGCCCTGCTGCTGTGCGCCGCGATGCTGTGCACCGTCTCCGCCGCCTTTGCCGAAGCGCCCGATACCTATACCAGCGCTTCCGTGGCCGATTATTATGGCGCGGCTGCCCTGACCGGCGACGATCTGATGAACGCCATCAATTCCTTCTCCGGCTTCTATCTGGTGTGCACCACCAATCCCGATGGCAGCGCCAACGCGGGCTATTTCATCTATGGCTGCGTGAAGCACGAGGATAAGTACTACCTGAAGATGGGCCTGGCCGCCAACCAGTCCAAGCTGAACCTGGAAACCAACGGCAAGGGCCTGGCCGTGTACGCCGCCGTGCCCGGCGATAAGCCCTACGCCACCGCCGGCGCGCGCATGGAGTTTACCGTGGTAACGGACGCCGAGATGCTGACCGCGCTGGGCGTGGAAGCGGGCGGCTCCTCGATCATGTGCGAGGTGACCAGCGTTCGTCCGCTGGGCTAAAGGCTGATTTACGCGTTTGCGGGGCGCGCCGGGAAACCGGCGCGCTTTTCATTTGCATTCGCTAAAAGCCGCCGCTTGCCATCCGGCGCGCAAGATGTTATAATAGGAAGCGGTAAAGAATCGCGATTGCGCGTTTTCTATGCAAATTTCTATTCAGAGGAGGCACTATACTATGAAATTGATCATCGCTATCGTGCAGGATGAGGATGCCTCTCGCCTGGTTTCGGCATTGATGAACGACGGCTACGGCGTGACCAAGCTGGCCACCACCGGCGGCTTCCTGCGGGCGGGCAACACCACGCTGCTGGTTGGCGTGGACGACAACCGCTTTGAGGGCTGCCTGCACATCATCGAAAAGCTGTGCAAGAGCCGCCGCCAGATGGCCACCTCGCCCATCACCGCGGGCGGCGCGGTCGGCATGTACACCCATATGCCCATTGAGGTCACTGTCGGCGGAGCCACGGTGTTTGTGCTCAATGTGGAGCAGTTTGCCAAATTCTAAGCCCGAAAGGAACCGCTGCGCTTGATCACCCTTGACAGCTTTTCTTCGCTGGGCGAAGCGCCACGCGCCCTGGTTCAGGATGTGCTGGGCGGCCGCGCGCCGCACGCTGTGCTGATCACCGGCATTGCCGGTACCGGAAAGCGCACGCTTGCCCGGCTGCTTGCCTGCGCCCTTTTGTGCGTGGGCGAGGGGCAGCGCCCCTGCATGCAGTGCAAGGGCTGCCGCCGCGTGCTGGCAGGCACGCATCCGGACCTTCTGACGCCCTCCTGCACGGATAAGGACCGCACCATCAAGGTGGATCATCTGCGCGAGGTGCTGTGCGCGCTGTCCTTCCACGCGCTGGAGGGCCGGCGCGTGATTCTGCTGGAAAATGCCCAGCGCATGACCGTGCAGGCGCAAAACGCGCTGCTGAAATCCCTGGAGGAGCCGGACGGCGAAACGCACTTTATCCTCACAGCTTCGGGCGAAACGGGCATCCTGCCCACCGTGCGCTCGCGCTGCCGCGTGGTGCGCATGCCCCCCTGGCCGCGGGAGCGGCTGGAGGCTGAGCTGCTGGCCAGGCAGGCCGATGCGGACAAGGCGCGCGAGATTGCCGCGCTGTGCGGCGGCAGCCTGGGCGCGGCGCTGGATATGCTGCAAAATCCCGCCTTCTTTGCCCTGCACGAGCTGTGTGAGCGCACGTTTTTTTCCGTGCATGGGGCGCGGGATGTGCCGGTGCTGTCGTTTTTGCTGAAGGACAAAAAGGACGATGCGGACGAGCTATTATCGCTATTATCCCAAAAGGCGCGGGAATACCTGCTATACGCCATGCGCGCGGGCGAATTGCCCCAGCGCGCGCGGGAGGCTGCCTGCCAGGAATGGTGGGAGCATGCCGCCCCGGCGCGCATCGAGCGCGTGCTTGCGGCCGTGCTGGAGGCGCGCAAGCAGCGCGCCGCCAACGTATCCTGGCCCGCGATTGCTGAAAATCTACTATTTATCATATCGGAGGAAATTGTTCCATGGCAACCATCGTAGGCGTGCGTTTTCGCAACGCAGGCAAACTGTATTATTTTTCCCCCGGCCAGCTGTGGCCCACGGCGGGCGACGCGGTCATTGTTGAAACCGTGCGCGGCGTGGAGTACGGCGAGGTCGTCACCGGCGTGCGCGAGGTAGCCGACGCCGAGGTGGTGCAGCCGCTCAAGCCCATTATCCGCATCGCCACGGTGGAGGATGAGCGCCATCAGCGCGACAACCAGCGCCGCGAGCGCGAGGCGTATGATATCTGCCTGCGCAAGATCGCCGATCACAAGCTGGAAATGAAGCTGGTCAGCGTGGAATACACCTTTGACAACAGCAAAATCCTGTTTTACTTTACGGCCAACGGCCGCGTGGATTTCCGCGCGCTGGTGAAGGATCTGGCTTCGGTGTTCAAGACGCGCATTGAGCTAAAGCAAATCGGCGTGCGCGACGAGGCCAAGATGATGGGCGGCCTGGGGCTGTGCGGCCGCCCGGTATGCTGCGCGCAGTTCATGGGCGATTTCCAGCCCGTGTCCATCAAGATGGCCAAGGAGCAGAATCTATCGCTCAATCCCACCAAGATTTCCGGCGTATGCGGCCGCCTGATGTGCTGCCTCAAGTACGAGCAGGATCACTACGAGGCCACGCGCAAGCGCATGCCGCGCCCTGGCCGCGAGGTGGGCACGCCCGATGGCGTAGGCACGGTGCAGGAGATCAACGTGCTGCGCGAGACGGTGCGCGTGCGCATTACCAACGGCGACAGCAGCGAGCTGAAGGACTACCCGCTGACGGATATTACCCGCATTCTGGGCGGCAAGCGCACCCCGTCGGAGACGATTGCCGAGCCGGAGGATGATTCCGACGTGAACGAGGAATTCCTGGGCGTGGCGGAAAACGAGACGCACGTGCAGGATGCGTCCGTTCCCCTGGACGACGAGTAAGGGGGAGGACGGTACTTCGAGTAAGGAGTACGATTCTTTCTTGGAGCCCAAGAAAGAATCAAAGAAGGCTGCGCTGTGACGAAAAAGTCAAGCTGATAAAACTGGCAGGCGGCACTGCCGCCCACCTGCCACGGGGCAGCGGCGCCACCTTCCAGTTTAATTCCAGCAGCTTTTACGTCACAAACAGGTTCTTTGGTACTTTCTTGACTCAAGAAAGTACCGTATCCCTCGTTCCCTCGTTTCTTCCCGTCCCTCTCCGTCCCCCAATCTTGCCAAAGAGGTGCAGCATGGATACCAGCCGTAAGGACGAAATCATCCGCTTGCAAAACGAAATCATCCAGTCCATGGCCAAGCGCAACCTGCGCTCGGTGTATAACGATTTTTATCCCGACGCGCAGCCCGATGCGCCCGCGCCCAAGCAGCCGGACGCGCCGGCCAAGCCCGCCGCCACCGCGGCGTCCACGGGCGACGGCAAGCCCAATACCACCGCCAAGGCCGAGGAAACGCCCAAGGAATCCATGGACGACCTGATGAAGGAGCTCAACGGCTATATCGGCCTGACCACCGTGAAGGAGCAGGTGGATCAGCTGGTGCACTGGATTGAAATTGCCAAGCTGCGCAAGGAGCATGGCCTGCCCCAGAGCGACCTGTCGCTGCACATGGTGTTTTCCGGCAACCCCGGCACGGGCAAAACCATGATCGCCCGGCTGATGTCGCGCATTTTCCACTCGCTGGGCATCCTCAGCAAGGGCCAGCTGGTCGAGGTGGATCGCGGCGATCTGGTCGCCGGTTATGTCGGCCAAACCGCTATCAAAACCAAAGAGGTCATCAATAAGGCCATGGGCGGCGTGCTGTTTATCGACGAAGCTTATGCCCTGACCAACCGCGGCGAGAACGACTATGGCACCGAGGCCGTGGACACGCTGCTCAAGGCCATGGAGGATCACCGCGACGATCTGGTGGTGATCGTGGCCGGGTATATCGAGCCGATGAAGAAATTCCTGCACAGCAACCCCGGCCTGGAATCCCGCTTCAACCGCTTTATCGATTTTCCCGATTACACGCTGGACGAGCTGATGGCCATGTTCGATATGCGCTGCGAAAGCAAGGGCTACACGCTGGATCCCCAGGCCCGCTGCGCCCTGCGCCAGGTGATCGACCGCGAAAGCACGGCGGATGTAAAGGGCTTTGGCAATGGCCGCGGCGTGCGCAACCTGTTTGAAACCGCCATCGCCCGCCAGGCGGATCGCCTGGGCGAAACCGCGGGTGAAATCACCCGCGAAATGCTTATGTGCCTGACGGCGGAGGATATCACCGGCGAAAAGCCGCAGGATGCGCCCCAGCAGGAGGCGTCCCAGCCCGACGCGCAGTAACGCCCCAAAATGGGCGAAAGCGCCCTGCGCCGCTTGACGCAGGGCAAAAGCTGTGCTATGATAACTTGGTAAATTTCCCGTGAGGGAGTAGTAAGCGCGCTCCGGCGCGTAGCAAGTCAACATACCGACACGGCAGGGTCTGGCTTGTTTTAAATTACGAGACTCATGTATGGCCTCAGGGCATACGTGCGTCTTTTTTTACAAAGGATTGCTCAGGTATGGCCAGCCATGCCTGGGTTTTTGTTCATTATGCAGCCGGAGGATGAAAAACATGCAGTGGAACCTTCTCTTCTTTGCCAACAGCGCGCTGCTGGGCGTGGGCCTGGCGATGGACGCCTTTTCCGTATCCCTGGCCAACGGCCTGAACGAGCCGCGCATGCGCCGCGCCCGCATGTCGGGCATCGCCGGGGTGTTCGCCTTCTTCCAGTTCCTCATGCCCATGCTGGGCTGGGTGTGCGTGCACACGGTGGTGGGGTATTTTTCGGCGTTTGAGCGCTTTATCCCCTGGATTGCGCTGGTGCTGCTGTGCTACATCGGCGGCAAAATGCTGATAGAGGGCATCCGCAACAGGGCTGGCGAAGACGCGGAGGAGGAAGCCGCCCAGGGCCTGTCCCTGGGCGGGCTGCTGATGCAGGGCGTGGCCACCTCCATCGACGCGCTGAGCGTGGGCTTCACCATTGCAGAGTACGATCTGAGCATGGCGCTGGTCAGCTCGCTGATCATCGCCGTGGTGACGTTCTGCATTTGCATGGGCGGGCTGATCCTGGGCAAGAAGGCCGGCACGCGCCTGAGCGGCAAAGCCTCCATCCTGGGCGGCGTGATCCTGATCGCCATCGGCCTGGAAATCTTCATCAGCGGCCTGATCGGTTGATAAAACACGGAGGCGTCTGATGCGTTTTGAGCGATTGACCAGCCCGCAGCACCCGCTCTACAAGCGGGCGATGGCGTTGTATGCCGATAGCTTCCCGCCGCATGAGCAGCGCGAGAACGCTTCGCAGCTGCGCATTCTGGGCGACGAAGCCTACCGTTTTAACCTGATTTAAGCAGCGGCGCTTCCTGTTTTCGAGGAAGCGCCGCTGTTTTATGCTTGTTTTATTTCCGGTTCCTGCCGATCATTTCCCGCCAGGCGGCGGGCAGGGACTCGTCGCAGATCACCTCATCCACATCGGCCAGGCTGCCGTAGGTGTAAAAATACTCGCGCCCGATCTTGTGCGAGGGCACCATGAACACAATCCTGCGCGCGTGCTGAGCCATCATGCGGCGCACCTCGATTTCCTCAATGCAGGAGCCGCAGATGCGCCCGTCCATGGTGACGCCCCGGCAGGAGAAAAACATGGCGTCCGCCACCACGTTGCGCAGCAGCGGCTCGGTGTGGCTGCCCACCATGGAGTAGGAATTGTCCATCACCGCGCCGCCCGTCACCATGGTGCGGATGTGCCGCTCGCTCAGCGCCAGCGCGGTTTTCAGGCCCGATGTGATGGCCAGCAGGTCGGTGTGCTGCGGCAGGTAAGGCACCATATAGCTGCAGGTGGTGGAGGGATCCAGCAGGATCACATCGCCCGGATGCACCAGCTCCGCCGCGCGCGCGCCGATGATGTTTTTGATATCCGGGGCTTCGTTTTCGCGGATCAGGCGCGGCACGTCGCGGTTGTTGGCGGCCAGGATCGCGCCGCCGCGGATGCGGCGGATCAGCCCCTCCTTTTGCAGGGCGGCCAGATCGCGCCGCAGCGTGGATTCGCTGATATACAGGGTCTTGGACAGGGTGTGATGGACACCGCCTGCCCGTCCTTGAGCATCTCCATGATACCGTCCAGCCGTTCAACGCCCAGCATGCGCGCCGCCTCCCTTATACCTATTATGCAATAATTATATAAAAAAACGGACAGTATGGCAATGCTTTGCGCAAATTCTGTCATATGCTGCGCACTTCTGCGCGCTTCTGGCGTATTTTTCGCGCATTGTGAAATATGCTGGGCAATCGCCGCGCGCGCCTTGCAGCCAGGGCCTGGAAGGCGTATACTGAACATGTATTGCTGTACGGAACATACTTTGGAGGAATACGTCATCATGAAAAAACAGCCAAATGTGATCATTCTTCTGACGGACGACCAGCGCGCGGGCACCATCCACGCCCTGGGCAACGACGTCATTCAAACCCCCCATATGGACGAGCTGGTGCGCCGCGGCACCTCCTTCACCCGCGCGCACATTCCCGGCGGAACGCTGGGCGCGGTGTGCATGCCAAGCCGCGCCATGCTCAATTCTGGCCGCACGCTGTTCCACCTGTCGGGCGAGGGGCAGGATATCCCCGCCGAGCACATCACCCTGGGCGAGTGCCTGCGCGGCGCGGGCTATCATACCCACGGCGTGGGCAAGTGGCATAACGGCCCGGATTCCTATGCGCGCTCCTTCTCCAGCGGGGCGGATATCTTCTTTGGCGGCATGTGGGATCACTGGAACGTGCCGGTGTGCGATTATAACCCCAACGGCCAGTACGAGCACCGCATTCACTTTACGCCCAACTTCTCGGCCTCGGGCGCAAGCATGCTGGTGCGCGCCGACCGCATCAACGCGGGCGTGCACTCCACTGATCTATTCTCGGGCGACGCGGTGCGCTTCATCCAAAGCTATAACGAGGAAAAGCCCTTCTTCCTGTACCTGTCCTTCCTGGCCCCGCATGATCCCCGCACCATGCCGGAGGAGTTTAAGCACATGTACAAGGCGGAGGATATTCCCCTGCCGGATAACTTTGCCGCCATGCCCGTGGTCAATTGCGGCTGGTCGGCGCGCGGCCGCGACGAGACCATCGAGGCCTATCCGCGCGATCCCATGAAGGTGCGCCAGCACATTGCCGATTATTACGCCATGATCAGCCACATCGATTACCGCATCGGCGAGGTGATGGACGCGGTGCGCGAGAAGGGCCTGCTGGAGGATACCATCGTGGTGCTGATGGGCGATAACGGCCTGGCCATCGGCCAGCACGGCCTGATGGGCAAGCAGAACATCTATGAGCACAGCGTGGGCGTGCCGCTGGTGATGGCCGGCCCCGGCATCCCCCAGAACGAGCGCCGCGAGCAGCTGTGCTATCTGCTGGATGTATACCCGACGCTGTGCGAGCTGTGCGGGGTGGAAATTCCCGCCTCCGTCGAGGGCAAGAGCCTGCTGCCCGTGCTGCAAAATGCCGATGCGCGCGTGCGCGAGGAGCTGTACCTGGCCTTCCAGGCACGCATCCGCGGCGTGATGGACGAGCGCTTTAAGCTGCTGGAATACCGCACGGAAAACCTGAAGCTGACGCAGCTGTTTGACCTGCAAAACGACCCGTGGGAGAAGAACAACTGCTTCGACCTGGCAGGCTATGAGGAGATCACCGCGCGCCTGCGCGAGCGCCTGCTGGCTCTGCGCGACGAGTGGGACGATGCGAAAAGCAAGCACGGCAGCGTCTATTGGCAGGCTTGGGAAAACTATGAAAAGGCCGTGGTGGTCAATCCCAGCCGTCCCACGGGCAGCGACCCGGCCAAGCAGCTGGCGCTGTCCAAGTAAAGGGTGAATATTCAATATCACGAGGCGGAGCTTCTATGGAGGCTCCGCCTTTATGTAATCAATGCCTGACTGCTTTTTACAGCACCATCGCGTCCAGCGGCGAATCGCCGCGATACACGCACTGCGCGTCCGTCAGCGCGGCGGCCACGCGGGTGACGCAGCCGTCCAGCGCGTCGGCGCACAGCAGCCCGCCGGGGCAGGGGCGCAGGCACGCGGGCAGTCCGCAGGGCAGGCAGCGCGCCACGCGGCCGTCGGGGCGCAGCAGCAGCAGCTTGCCCAGCACGCCGCATACGATCATGCCGTCGGGGTGAATCAGCAGCGCGCCCGGCAGCCCTTCCCAGCAGCCCAGGGCGCTGACCACCCCGTGGATGGAAATGCGAAACAGCCGCGATTGCAGCCGCCCCTCGTCCACCGCGCACAGGGCGAGCAGCTCGGCCCCGGCAAAGGCCGCCGCGCTGACCACGCCGGGCAGGGGCAGGCTGCGTATCAGCGTCAGCTCCCGCGCGCGATATACCAGCACCGCGCCCGCCGCGCCGCCCGCCACAGCCAGCATGCGCCGGCAGGGGCTTAGCGCCAGATCGCGCGGGTAGCATCCCGCCTGGGCGCACAGCAGCAGCCGTCCCGTGCGCGGGCATAGCAGGCTGATGCTGTCCGCATCGCTGCTCAGGCAATACAGCGCGCCCGGCAGCGCGCACATGCGCCGCGCCCCCGGCGGCAGCGGATACCGCCCCAGCGCCGCGCCCGTATCGGCGGCATAGACCGCCGCCTGCTGCGCCTGCGCGCATACCAGCGTATTCCCGCACGCGCACAGGGATAACGGCTGGGCGCAAAGCCGCCGCTCCCCATCCGCGCCGCTGCGAATCAGCCCCGCGCCCTCATCGGCAATCCATAACGCCATGCGCGCACCCCCTCTTGTTCATTAGGTATGACGCGGGGCGCGGGAAGGTGAAAAAGCCGCCCAAGGCGGCTTTCATTGATTTTTATCGGTTTTTATATGATGAGCGCCAGCGCCAGCAGGAATTGCCCCGTAAAGTACGCGCCCAGGCTGATGTTATCCAGCCGGCGGCTTCTATGCTCCATCATGCCCAGGTAGGCCAGCGTCGCGTCCGAGAAGGCAAACAGCGCCGCCCCCGCCAGGAACATCGGGCGCTGCGCGGCGGCCAGCGCGACCATTACGCACAGCACCGTGGCATAGGCATAGGCGGGGAAGAAGCGCTTGGGATTTACCCGCGTGCGGAAGCGGCTGAACAGCCAGGTGGCCAGCAGGATCAGCGCGATAAACAGCGCCAGGCTGCCCCAGCCGGGGCGATTCATCATGCAAAACGCAATGATATACAGCAGGTGCCCCACCGCAAATACCGCGCCGCCCACCATGAACCGCACGCACAGCAGGCCGTCGGCCAGCATGCAGGCGATCAGCCCGGCGGTCATCACCCAGTTGGAGGGCAGGCCGCTGCGCGCCGCGCCCAGCACGCCCACCAGCACCGCCATGCCCGTGGCGGCGCATTTGCAGGCAATGGTCAGCGTCTTGCGCCGCATGGGCTGACGCTTGAGGTGCTGAAACGCCCCGTAGAAGCCGATCATGGCAATGAACGCCGCGCAGATGACATAATACATGCTGTTATCCTCGCTTTTTTGTGTAGACAGGCAAATTGTTCTACTTCATTTTACACAGAACAGGCGCGCTTGTCCACACAATTTTGCGGCCTCTTCTGCGCAACTTTGCATCTTCCATTTTTCGCTTTGGTCTGGTATGATATAGATACGGACAAAAATCAACCGAAAAGGAGGGCGCAGCATGCTGTACTCACCGCCGGACGGCGCGCGGCGCGCGGCGTTTCACCAGGGGGAAGGATACGACGCCTATCGCTGGATGGGCGCGCACAAGACCACGCTGGACGGGCAGGCATGGCAATTTACCGTGTGGGCGCCCAACGCCCTGCGCGTGTGCGTGACGGGCGAGTTCTGCTCCTGGCGCTATGAGGATTATCCCATGCAGAAGCAGTATGACGGCACATGGGAGCTGCGGCTGCCCGCCGCGCTGTTTGACGCGCAGGCCCAGGGGCGCACCGATCCCGATGCGCAGCAAAAGCTGCGGGCCTATAAATATGCCATTCTCTGCGCGGACGGCCAGTGGCATCTGCGGGCCGATCCCTATGCCTTTGGCAGCGAGCTGCGCCCCGCCAACGCCAGCCTGCTCACCGATATCGGCGGCTATGCCTGGCAGGACGCGGACTGGATGACCCGCCGCGCCCAGGGCGATCCCGTGCACGAGCCGGTCAATATCTATGAAATGCACCTGGGCTCCTGGCGGCGGCACAAGGACGGCTCCTTCTATACCTATGAGGAAACGGCGGCCGAGCTGGTGCCCTACCTGAAGGATATGGGCTATACGCATGTGGAGTTCCTGCCCGTCATGGAGCATCCGCTGGATATGAGCTGGGGCTACCAGGTAAGCGGCTTTTTCGCGCCCACGGCGCGCTACGGCACGGCGTTTGGGCTGATGCGCCTGATCGACGCGCTGCACCAGGCGGGCGTCGGCGTGATCCTGGACTGGGTGCCCGCGCACTTCCCGCGCGATGAAATCGGCCTGCGCCGCTTTGACGGCACGCCCTGCTATGAGCATCAGGATCCCCGCCGCAGCGACATGGCGCAGTGGGGCACGGTGCTGTTTGATTTCGGGCGGGGCGAGGCGTGCTCCTTCCTGATGGCCAGCGCGTGCTACTGGCTGGAGTGGTTCCACGCCGACGGCCTGCGCTGCGACGCGGTCAGCGCCATCCTGTACCATGATTTCTGCCGCGAGCCGGGGCAGTGGGTGCCCAATATCCACGGCGGCAATGAAAACCTGGAGGGCGCGGCCTTCCTGAAAAGGCTCAATACCACCGTGTACGGCCGCTATCCCGGCGTGATGATGATCGCCGAGGAATCCACCGCCTATCCCAGGGTGACGCACCCCGTGCACGCGGGCGGGCTGGGCTTTGGCTTTAAGTGGAACATGGGCTGGATGAACGATATGCTGTCCTATATTAAGCTCGATCCGGTCTATCGCAAGTATCATCACGATAAGCTCACCTTCTCGCTGATGTACGCCTTCAGCGAAAACTACATCCTGCCCTTCTCGCACGACGAGGTGGTGCACGGCAAGCACAGCATGCTGGACAAGAACCCCGGCGGCCTGTGGCAGAAATTCGCCGGCCTGCGCATGCTGCTGGGGTATCAGCTGTGCCACCCCGGCAAAAAGCTCAACTTCATGGGCACGGAGTTTGCGCACTTTATCGAGTGGAAGTACGAGGATCAGCTGGACTGGTTCCTGCTGGTGTACGAGCGGCATCCCGATGTGCAAAAGTGCGTGCGCGCCCTCAACGCCCTCTATCGCAGCCATCCGGCGCTGTGGCAGCAGGACGACGGCTGGGCGGGCTTTACCTGGCTGAACGCCGACGACAGCGAGCGCAGCATCCTGTCCTTCCTGCGGTGGGATCGGGCGGGCAACGCGCTGATGTGCGTAACCAACTTCACCCCCGCCTGCTATGCGGATTACCGCGTGGGTCTGCCCGCATATGGCTATGTGAAGGAAGCCCTCAATACGGACGATCCCGCCTACGGCGGCAGCGGCAAGGGCAATCCCCGCGCCGTCCGCGCGCAGAAGCAGCCCTGCGGGCAGTTTGCCTACAGCGCCTCCATCGCCGTGCCCCCGCTGTCCACCGTGATCTATACCTACACCCGTCCGCAGCGCAGGGCAAAGCGAAATATAAACAATCCGTGATAATTGCGGATTTGCTTGCCATACTTGGCATGGTTATGATATAATCTGTAATCAGCGATCTATCCTACGCTTGAAAGGAGCTTTCTCAATGAAATCCAAGCTGTCCCGCATCGCTGCCTTCGTTATGTGCCTGCTGCTCACCCTGTCCGTGGCCGCCTTCGCCCTGGCCGAAACCACCGGCGATGCCGCCGCTGCCACCGACGCTACCCAGGAAATGAGCCCCGTCGCCGCCCTGCTGACCACCTTCCTGCCCATGGTGCTGATCGTGGTGGTTTTCTGGCTGTTCCTGATCCGTCCCCAGCGCAAAAAGGATAAGAAGATCAAGGAAATGCTGGCTGCCCTGAAGGTTGGCGACCGCGTGTGCACCATCGGCGGCATCTACGGCACCATCACCAACATCCGCGATGAAAACACCATCACGCTGGCCGTTGGCCCGCAGGACGTGCCCGTTGTGTTCGCCCGCTGGGCCATCCGCAACGTGGAAGAAATCACGGTGGAAAACGATACCGAAGTGCTGGCTTAAACGCAGCAGTATCAAAGACCGACCAAGCATTCTGTTGGCCGGTCTTTTTTTGCGCGCAGCTGCACCTTTTTCGGCTTTCCGCGCGTCTATGGATAAAGGGGGTGGGAGATATGCGCAATCGCGTGGCGGCCTGGGCGCTGGCGCTGATCTGCCTGCTGGCCGCGGGCGCGGCGCGGGCGGAAGCCGTTTGGGTGCGGGAGGATTGGCAGCAGCTTACGGGCGAGTACGACTGCGGCGGCGTGCGGCTATCGGTGGACGCGCGGGCGATGATCCTGCCCGCGGGCGCGACGGTGCAAAGCTATCGCGCGCCGAGGCTGAGCCGGGCGCGGCTGATTGCCTTAGGCGAGGCCATCGATTGGGCGGCGCTTGGCCTGGATACCGCGCAGGGCAGCTGGCGCAATCCCACCGCAGGCTTTCCCGAATACGCCTTTTTCGCACGCAGCGGGTATCCATACGCCGCCGTCGGCGCGCCCGGCTCGGTGCAGCTGGCGCTGTGTCCGCCGGAGCAATACGGCACGGACGGGGTGAATCTGTACGCGGCCGGGCTGTATGATTTTGCGCAGGATCCGGTGGCCGCGCAGGCCGGGCTGGCGGCGCGCGTCTGCAAGCTGCAATTGGGCGACGCGGTGCGCGTGCGCATCCTGCCAAGCGGCGCGGCGGACGCCTGGTATCCCGTGTATGTGAACGGCCTGCGCCTGTACGCGGGTGTTGAAACGGGCAGCGACCCCGGCAATACCCGCGAGGTCTGGTTCAGCAGCCTGCGCGTCACGGTGGATCCCGCGGGCAGGCTGATCGCCCTGGACGGCCCGCTGCTGGACGCGGCGGCGATGACCCCGATTACGCCTGCGGCCGCGCCCATTGCCGCTGCGGACGTTATCCCGCTGCTTCAGCAGCGCTACGCGGCGTGGCCGGGCGAAGGGCTGGCCAGCGTGACCGTATACGAAATTGCCCTGGAATATGCCCTGACCAGCAAAAACACGTCCTCCGCCGCCAAGCAGGGCTTCACCCTGCGCCCCGTATGGGCCGTGCGCGTGCTGGCGCGCTACCACGACGGCTTTGAAATCATGACCCATGTGCTGCTGGACGCAGCGACCGGGCAGGCTTTGTAAAAATCAGCCTTTACCGGCAGGCAAACGGTTTTGCGCGTTTTTTACCCTTGCAATATGGTCAAAACTGTGCTATACTTCCCTTTGTGGCTCATGGTTGCGCGCCATGAATCCCATAAGCATGCGCAGAAGAGGTGAAAATCATGAAGGAAGGCATCCATCCCAAGTACGGCGAAGCAGTCGTCCGCTGCGTATGCGGCGAGACCTTCACCACCGGCTCTACCAAGAAGGAGCTGAAGGTTGAAATCTGCTCCAAGTGCCACCCGTTCTTCACCGGCAAGCAGAAGCTGGTAGACAGCGGCGGCCGCGTGGACAAGTTCAAGAAGCGCTACGGCGATCTGCTCAACAAGTAATCGCTGCGGCATAAATAGGCGATATCAGCACGATATCGCCTGTTTTTTTATTCAACCGTTGCGCTTTGGCGCGTTTTGCGCTATACTCGCCAAAAACACGCATGGGAGGTGGGGCCATGCAGCCCACGATTTTGGCCTTTCGGCTTTCGGATGAACGCCTGCGCACGCTGCGCGCCGTGGCGAGCGCGCAGGGGCTTGCGATCATCGCCGTGCCGCCGTCGGATTTTAGCCAGACGCTGGGCGCGCTGTGCGCCCTGGATGCGCGCAATCCGCTGGCTGCGCCCTGCGATTTTGCGGGCGAAATGCTGGTGATGGCCGGGCTGAGCGACGCGCAGAGCGATCGTCTGCTGGCCGCGCTGCGGCTGTGCTTACAGCCCAATATTGCGCTCAAGGCGGTGCTGACGCCCGCCAATCGCCGCTGGACGGCGGCGTATCTGTATCAGGAGCTATGCATGGAGCACGCGGCGCTGCGCGCCGGGAAGGGAACGAGAGGATGACGGCGATGATGGAAGAAATCCTGATCGAACCGACCGAGGAATGGCTGCCCGAGGCTGCGGCGTATAAGCGCGCCTTTGAGGCCGCAGGCGATTCCATGGACGGCACGGGCAGCCTGCGCCGTGCGCAGGATATGGCGCAGTGGCTGCAAACGTGCCGCGATTTCAAGCGCCGGGAGACTACTCCGCCGCAGCTGGTGCCCGCCACGCAGCTCATATATGTGCGCCCGGCGGATCATGCGCTGCTGGGCATGCTGCAGGTGCGGCACGAGCTGAACGACTATCTGCGCCTGTACGCCGGGCATATCGGCTACAGCGTGCATCCGCTGCATCGCCGCCAGGGCGTGGCCACGCGCATGCTGGCCGCCGCGCTGCCCTATTGCCGCCAGCTGGGGCTGGAACGCGTGATGGTTACCTGCAATGTGGAAAACGAGGGCAGCCGCCGCACCATTTTGCACAACGGCGGCGTATATGAGGGCGACAGCGTGGAGCCGGACGGCCAGCGCGTGCAGCGCTACTGGATTACGCTGTAAGCGGCGATTTTTAGTGATAGCTCAGCCAAAGCAGGCGATTGACCTTGCGGACATTAAAATCCTTCGTGCTGTTGAACCAGGAGTCCGTGCCCTCTCCAAAGCCCGAGGTTCGAGCGCTGCCGTCTTCATTAATCCAGAGCCGTTCAGGATAGCCGTTAATTTCAAGGCGAATCCATACGCAATCGTTATTTGCGCCGACCGTTCCGCCCCTGACAACGACCGACGAGGGCTTTTGATAATAATAGCGGCTGATGTACTTTTTTGTCAGCCGGTATGCGGCGGCGTCTTTTCCATATGGTATAAAAAGGAAAAACAACGCTGCAACCAGAACGACGCTGACGATGATGATCCACTTTTTCCCAGTTTGCTGCATTTACCGCGCCTCCTATCTGTTTGGACGTTTTGGGTTTCAGCAAGAAGCAGCCCCTCTCTTCAGCAATGAAAAGAAGGGCTGCTTCTCATCAGGACATGGCGATGACAAGCATCACCCAGCACCACAGCGCGCCAATGACGCCAAGAATGATTCCCGCTGTGCCTAGGCCGCTCTTTTGCCCGTTATTCTCCGCCTGCGATCTGCCGACAGCGGACAGCGCGACGCCGACCAGACCCGTCAGTCCCCACAAGCCCAGGAACAGCGACCCCAGCGAAACGACAAAGCCGGCAATGCATAAACCGTTCGTTTTCCCTTCTATTTGCCTCTCCTTTCTTTTTGCTGACGCAATGGTGATATTGTCATGCAACATACAATATAATATATATTGTAGTTAAAATTATAATATATATTTCCATCATTTGTCAAGCTATAATTTCCCTGATTTTAAGGGGTGATGGGATGAAGCGTGAAATTCTGATCAGCAGGAAAAAAGGCGAGGACGGCCATAAGATTGTTTCCGTGCGCATGCGGGATGAAACGCTCGCCCGCCTGGACGATCTGTCCGCGCAGACAAACCGCTCCCGCAATGAGCTGATTAATCTGCTGCTGGAGGAAGCGCTCCAGAATGTTACGGTCATTGACGAGGATTGAAGCATATGGCAGGGAACGCCCCGCCTTCTGATTAAAAAAGGCGGGGTACGGCATTGTCGTTTATGAGCGCCGGTACAGGGGCTTTATCGCTTTATCAGCGCGCGGCATCATCGCCGCGATTTTTTGTAAACCGCCTTCCCGGCAAAAAGGAAAACGGCCTGCGCCGTCGAATCTGTTCAGAAAGCCGCGCATTCGCGCCCTGATTACAGAAGGATTTGGAGGGCTTATTATGGCGAACGTTACCCTGGGCCGCACAGGCATTGTTGTGGAGCAAAACGGCTTCGGCGCGCTGCCCATTCAGCGCGTGGGCTTTGAGGAGGCGGGCAAGCTGCTCAATCGCGCGCTGGACGGCGGCATGAACCTGATTGACACCGCCCGCGCCTACAGCGACAGCGAGGAGAAGATTGGCCGCGCCATCGCGCACCGCCGCCGGGAATACACCCTGGCCACCAAGACGGGCGCGACCACGCCCGAGGGCTTCCGCCACGATCTGGATACCTCCCTGCGCCTGCTTAAGACCGATCATATCGATATTTATCAGTTCCACTGCGCCGGGCAGTGCTATCGCCCGGGCGACGGAACGGGCATATACGAGTGCATGCTGGAGGCCAAGCGGCAGGGCAAGATCCTGCACATTGCGGCCACGGCGCACAAGATCGGCATAGCCGAGGAGATGGTGGACAGCGGCCTGTACGAGTGCATGCAGTTTCCCTTCAGCTATCTGGCGGGCGAGCGCGATATCGCGCTGGTGGAGCGCTGCAAGCGGCAGGATGTGGGCTTTATCGCCATGAAGGGGCTGTCGGGCGGGCTGATCAACAATTCCCGCGCGGCCTGCGCCTTCATTGCCCAGTATGCCAACGTGGCGGCCATCTGGGGCGTGCAGCGCGATTGGGAGCTGGAGGAGTTTTTGAGCTATATCAGCAATCCGCCCGCCATGACGGCGGATATCCGCGCGCTGATCGATCATGACCGGCAGGAGCTGTCGGGCGATTTTTGCCGCGGCTGCGGCTACTGCATGCCCTGCCCGCAGGGAATACAGATTAACAACTGCGCGCGCATGAGCCAGATGATCCGCCGCGCGCCCTCCGCCGACTGGCTGACCCCCGAATGGCAGGAGCGCATGCTGCGCATTGAAAGCTGCCTGCGCTGTGGCAAGTGCATGAAACACTGCCCCTATGGGCTGAAGATTCCCGATCTATTGCAAAAGAACCTGGCCGATTACAAGCGGATCCTCGCCGGCGAAGAAAAGGTGTAACGGGGGATGGGGGTACGAGGGAACGTTACTTTCTTCAGTCATAGCGCCGCCGCAGGCGGCTGAGGGCGCGCAATTTTGCAAATTGCCGCCC
>OLSD01001133.1_pt1 | contig 23309 bp, 19 predicted proteins | sample 1672211 | NCBI WGS metagenome assembly OLSD01 (sample SAMEA3136659, study PRJEB25190) | human gut metagenome | reverse complement strand
AGCCGCCGGAGCGGTGCTTAAGCCGTAAGGCGGGAATTGTGCGGTGTTGCCTTAGATATAAAGAAAGAACAGGCCCGCATCTCTGCGAACCTGTTCTGCCGTTCCTTTGGGTAAACACGGTTATCGAAAACGGCGGCATAGCCGCTGCGATGGCTCCGGATTACTTAAACTTGCGCTTGCGGGCGGCTTCGGACTTCTTCTTGCGACGCACAGACGGCTTCTCATAAGCCTCGCGCTTGCGCACCTCAGCAAGAACACCGCTGCGGGCAGTGCTGCGCTTGAAACGGCGCAGGGCGCTCTCAAGGGATTCGCCCTCTTTGACACGGATCTCCGACATCTTTTTCCCTCCCTTGGTCTGAGACAGGAGTTTGCCGGTCAATCAAAATTACAATCAACCAGTAACTGAAATTATACTATACTTTATAGGCTCCTGTCAACCACGATTTTATGCGTTCTGGCCCACTTTTTGAAATTTCATAAAAAGTTCAGTTTTTTGCCCTCATACGCGGGGTCTGGGCAATAGTTTATACAAAATAATAAATAATAATGAATAATGCTAGTGCGCCGCCCGCAGCGGCGCAAATAAAATAGGTTGGCTGCTCTGGCTGGAATGCTTTTTGCCGGAGCAACTGACTTGGTTAAAATGTGACGCCGTGGGCGGCACACATCCATTATTCATTATTCTTTCTTCTTTTTTCTTTACCCAAACTTTATGCCAACCCCAATGCGTGCAGCCCCAGCAAAGCACCGTAAATCACCGGCTGGTGCAGCATATAAATCAGCAGCGTGCGGCTGCCCACGGCGCACAGGGGGCGCAGGGCTTTGGGCGGCAGGCCGGGCTGCGCGGTGCAGCGGGCGCGGAACCACCGCGCAAAAAAGTACCCCACCCAATACAAAAACACCCACGGCAAAAGCGGGAAATAATCCGATGAGGAAAACACCGTCAGATCTGGCAGACCCAGCCAGAAAAGATTCGGCTTGTACCAAACGGCGGGTAGGGCCGCCAGGTGCGTTCCCTCAAACCCCAGCCAGCCCTGCGGCAGCTGGTTCAACAGGGCAAACAGCACCGCGCTGCCCGTAACCCCTGCCAGCGGGGGCAGCTTTTCCAGCGCGGGGTGCAGCAGACAGGTCAGCAGGGCCGCACAGCCCAGCAGGTGCAGCACGCCGAACCAGATGACTTCCTCCGGCATGGCAACGGCGGTTGCCACGGTCAGCACCACCGCGCAGGCCGCCGTGAGCAGGCCGTTCTTGAGCGGGCGGCGGGATAGGGTAAAGCTGTAACCCGAAAGCAGAATAAAGCTCCAGCAGATATACTGCTGCCACACATGGCAGTGCGTGGACCAGATATCGTACCAGCCGCTGGCATGGCCAAAAATATACACCCAGTCATACATGGCATGGTAAACCAGCATATTCAGCAGCGCCAGCCCGCGCAGGGCATCGATCTGCCAAAAGCGCTGCCCGGCTGCCGCACGCAACGACTGTTGTTCGGTTTGCATCGCGTTCCCCTTCCCTGCCCTGTGCCAATATGCAAAGGGCTGATGTCACTTTACCATACTTGGCATAGCAAATGCAAGGTGCCCTTGCAAAATGACCGAAAATGCGCTAAAATCTTTGGTGAAATATAACAAAGGAGGGGTCCGTTATGCCCGATATCCGTCTTGTTGCATTGGATCTGGACGGCACCGTATTCAATGATGAAAAAGAGATCACACCCCGCACGCTGGAAGCCATCCGCGCTGCCATTGCCAAAGGGGTTGATGTCATCCCCGCAACGGGGCGTGTGGCATCGGGTGTGCCGGAAGCGTTTTTGCGCATTCCCGGCGTGCGGTATGCCCTGACTTCCAACGGGGCCAGCGTGGTGGAGCTTTCCACCGGCAAACCGCTGGTCAACCTGCCGTTTGATGCTGCCCTTGCCAGCGACATTTATGATATCGTGGCCGCAACGGGCGGTGCCATGGGCATTTTTATCGGCGGCAAAGCCTACACCGATTATTTTGGTGCCAATGACGGCCTTGCCCTGATGCCCCCTGCCCTGCGCCGCTACCTGCGCGACAGCCGCATTGTGGTGGATGACATGCACGCAGTGTTCGCCGCCCACCCACACGAGGTGGAAAAGTTCAGCATCACCTATCGGGACAATGCCGCCCGCGATGCCGCCTGGCAGGCTGTTGCCAGCCGGTTTAATGTTGAGATTACTTCCAGCATTCCCAACAACATGGAGATCAACGCCCCCGGCGTGACCAAGGGCAGCGGATTAAAAACGCTGGCCGATACCCTGGGCCTGGCGATGAACCAGGTGATGGCCTGCGGCGATTCCGGCAACGACCTTGCCATGATCCAGGCCGCCGGGTACGGCATTGCGATGGGCAACGCCACACCGGATGTTCTGGCCGCCGCCCGCTATGTAACGGACGACAACAACCATGACGGCGTTGCCAAGGCCATTGAAACCTATGTGTTGAAAGGATAACCCCCTATGCCAAATATCGTTGACCGCTTTGGCCAGCTGGTGGATGACGCCATTCCCAAGCCGGAGCTTGCCCGCCAGCTGCTGCTGTTGGGCTACCGCGCCAAGGATGTGCAGCTGCTGCTTGCCCCGGAAAAAGAGCTCACCCCCGCGCGGCAGTATGCGGCACAGATCGCCATGGACGCCATGATTGCGCCCCTGGCCCACCCGCAGCGGGCGGCGCTGGTCAATATCTTTATGCCATGTGAACTGCTGCACGCCTTCCACCTGCTGCCGATGTTTGCCGAAGCCACCGCCTGTTACCTGAACGGTGCCGCAGCCGAGCGCGGCTTTATCCATTATGCCGAGAGCGCAGGCATCAGCCCCACGCTGTGCAGCTACCACAAGGCTTTGTTGGGCATGGGGCTTTCCGGCACGGCGGGCAAGCCGCTGTTCACCGCCTGCACCTCCATTGCCTGCGATGCCAACAACCTGACCTTCCGGCGGCTGGCGCAGCATTACGGCATCCCCCACTTTTATCTGGATGTGCCCTATGACCACGACGAGTACGCTGTGGCCGAAGTTTCCGACCGCCTGCGAGAGTTCGCCGCCTTTTTGGAGGATGCGACCCACCAGAAGCTGGACGAAGCGGCCCTGCAGCAGGCAGTCGCCCACAGCGGCCGCACGCTGGAACTATTGCAGCAGGCACAGGCCGCCAAGGCCGGGCGGAACCTGCACAACGATGTCACCTCCGAATTTTACGAAGTGTTTGTGACCCACACCATGCTGGGCACCCCGCAGGCTGAACAGTACGCCCGCAAGCTGCTGGCGGATATCGAGGCCAGCCCCATGGGTGGCGGCACCCGGCTGCTGTGGGCGCACGCCGTGCCGTTTTATCAGGCGCCCGTGCGGGAGCGGCTGAATTTCTCGGCAGAAAACCAGCTTATTACCTGCGATATGAACGCCGATACCTTAGGCTGCTGTATGGACCCGGACAAACCGTTTGAGAGCATGGCCGCGCGGCTGGTGAACAACATCTTTAACGGCAGCGCCCAGCACCGCATCCAGCGCGCGCTGGAGCTGTGCCGCATGCAGCAGATCGACGGGGTGGTCTACTTCTGCCAATGGGGCTGCAAGCAGACGATGGGGGCCGCACAGCTGTTCAAGAGCGCACTGGAAGCCGAGGGCTACCCGGTGCTGCTGCTGGACGGCGATGGCTGCGACCGCGCCAACACGATGGACGGCCAGACCGCCACTCGGCTGGATGCTTTCCTGGAGATGCTGCACAGCAAACAGGAGGCGCTGGTATGAGCAAAACGATTTATTATGCCTGCAAATACGCCCCGCTGGAGCTGTTTGTCGGGTATGGGGCCACCTTCTCGGCGCTGGATCCGCTGGCGGAAAGTTTTTCCTGCGCGGAGCGCTGCGCCCACGCCAACCTGTGCGGTTACGCCAAGGCTGTGCTGGAACAGGTGGAGCAATCCGGCATCCGGGCTTTGGTGCTGACCAACTGCTGCGATGCCATGCTGCGCGTTTACGATGTGCTGGCTGCCAGTGGTAAGATGGAATTTTTGCAGCTGCTGCCCGTCCCCCACCAGAGCACCCCGGCCACCCGCGCCCGCTTTGCGCGGGACCTGCGCAGGCTGGCGGATGCCCTGCAGCGGTACACCGGGCAGGAATTCGACGCCCAGCGCGCCCACGCCTTTTTTGTGCACAAACCACACGCCGAGGGTCCGCATTTGACCCTGCTGGGTGCCCATGGCGGCAGCGTGCTGTATGATACCGTGCAGAAAGCCTTTGCCCTGCCCGTGGTGGATGCTACCTGCACCGGCAACCGTGAGCTTGCCGATGTTGCCCCCGCCGCACTGGAGGACTTTTTGCCCGGTTACGCCGCCGCCCTGCTGGGCCAGATACCCTGCATGCGGATGGATGCCCCGGTCAGTGAGCGCGCCGCCCTGGTGGACGGCCAGACCGTTGGCATTGTGTACCACACCGTGCAGTTCTGTGATTATTACGCCCCCGGCCTGACCGCGCCGGAGCAGTTCTATCTGCCGGTATTAAAAATTGAAACCGACTGTTCCCGCCAGACCTTTACCAGCGGCGGCGGGCAGCTGAGCACCCGCCTGGGCGCATTTGCCGAAAGCCTGAACGCCGTTCCCGATACCGAAAACAAGGAGGCCCCCGCCATGAACACCAACGCACAATATGCTGCCGGCATCGACAGCGGCTCTGCCAGCACCGATGCCGTGATCCTGGATCGCAGCGGAAAGATCTGCGGCTGGGCCATTGTGCCCACCGGCGCCGGGGCTGCAACCGGCGCCCGCCAGGCACTGGAACAGGCCCTGACGATGGCAGGCATTGCCGAAAGCGACCTGGGTTCCAAGGTATACACCGGCTACGGGCGCGAGTTCCTGGGCGATGACGGCGCAGCCGTGACCGAAATCACCTGCCATGCCCGCGGGGCTCATCATCTGGACCCCGCCGTGCGCACCGTGATCGACATTGGCGGGCAGGATTCCAAGGTGATCCGCCTGAGCGAAAGCGGCGCTGTTGAAACCTTTGCGATGAACGACAAATGCGCCGCCGGTACCGGCCGTTTTTTGGAGATGATGGCCTGCACCCTGCAGATGAAGCTGCCGGAGATGAGCGAGCTTGGCCTGGACTGGCACAACGATGTGACCATTTCCAGCATGTGTACCGTGTTTGCGGAAAGTGAGGTCGTCAGCCTGATTGCCCGCAGCACCGCACCGGCGGATATCATCCACGGCCTGAACAAATCTGTTGCGGGCAAAACCGCTGCCCTGGCCCGCCGCACCGGCGGCGTGGCCCCCTTTATGATGACAGGCGGTGTAGCCCGCAACCGCGGCGTTGTGAAAGAGCTAGAAACCGCCCTGAAAGCCCCGGTGGAGGTCAGCGAGTACAGCCAACTGTGCGGCAGCCTGGGCGCAGCGCTGTTTGCGCTGGAAAAAATGGGCGTGAAGCTGTAAAATCTCCGGTGCGCAAAGTACTTGCTTTAAGTCGTACTTTCGTGTACACTAGGGTGTATCATATTAAGATAGCATGATGGCTGCAAAATAAGGAGGGCTTTCTTATGTCTTGGGGAACAAATGTACTGGTCGGCCAGTCCGGCGGGCCGACTGCTGTGATCAATTCCAGCCTGGCCGGTGTGTATGAAGCTGCCAAAGCTCTGGGCGCCGCCCATGTATACGGCATGGAGTATGGCATTCAAGGGCTTTTGCAGGGCAAGATTGTGGACCTGGATGACCGCCTTGACGACAAGATGGAAATTGAGCTGCTCAAGCGCACGCCGTCCAGTTACCTGGGCAGCTGCCGGTTCAAGCTGCCCAACCCCGCCACGGACGAACGCCCCTTTGTGCAGCTGTTTGAGCTGTTTGCCAAGTACTGCATTGGGGCCGTGTTCTACATTGGCGGCAATGATTCGATGGACACCATTGCCAAGCTTTCCGCTTACGGGGCTGCCAAGGGCAGCGAGATCCGCTTTATCGGCGTGCCCAAAACCATTGACAACGACCTGATGTACACCGACCACACCCCCGGTTACGGCAGTGCCGCCAAGTACATTGCCACCATCCTGAAAGAGGTCATCTGTGATTCCAGCGTGTATGACATCCGCAGCGTAACGGTGGCCGAGATCATGGGCCGCCATACCGGCTGGCTGGCCGGTGCCGCCAGCCTGGCTGCCGGGGCTGACTGCAACGGCCCGGACATCATTCTGCTGCCGGAGCGCCCCTTTGACGAGAATGTGTTCCTGGAAAAAGTAGCCCAGCTGGAAAAAGACCGCCACAATGTCATCATTGCGGCCAGCGAGGGCGTAAAAAACAAGGACGGCGTTTTCCTGTGTGATTTGGTATCCACAGCAGGCCAGCTGGATGCTTTTGGCCATAAAGCCATTTTGTCCGGCACCAGCCGCTACCTGGCGGATTTGATCCATGTGCGCCTGGGCTGCAAGACCCGCGCGATCGAGTTCTCTACCCTGCAGCGCTGTGCCTCCCATCTGGCAAGCCGCACCGACATTACCGAGGCATACCAAGTGGGCGGTGCTTCGGTGGAAGCTGCTTACCGCGGCGAAACCGGTAAGATGTGCGCCATCCGCCGCATTTCGGATATGCCGTACCGCACCGAAACCGAGATGGTAGATGTGCAGAAGGTTGCCAACCTGGAAAAGCGCGTGCCGGATGACTGGATCAGCCCGGACGGCATGCATGTGACCGAAGCATTCCATCACTATGCCCGCCCCCTCATCCAGGCCGAGCTGACCCCCATCTACATCGACGGCGTGCCCCGCCATCTGCATCTGCATTGATTTACGGGAGTTTTTGTTCCTTCTTTGAAAAGAAGGAAGCAGAAGCTTTAATAATATAACACAATAATATTATTTTCCATCAAGAAAGCAATGAATAATAAAAGGTGCATCGCAACCCCTTGGATAGGGTGTGCGGTGCGCTTTTGTGTTGTACTTTTATTTAGGCACTGTAGGGTGGGATGCCCTCATCCCGTCTTTGAGGAACATAAATCATCCACCACATGCTTAAAAAGCTTCTGTAGGGAACAGTCTTGACCGTTCCGAAACCTTGTCCCGAATACCATTAACAAAATTCACCACATCAGCTCATCCGCGGGACGATGCAAGCATCGTTCCCTACAAATGTTTGTAGGTTTGCAGCAAATATTTACGTTTCTCGGCGGGGTCGGGTGCCCCCACCTTACCGGGCAAGTTGCCCTTCCCCCACAAAACCAAACACCCCCGTCCTTATTCCGGCTGTCACGCAGCCAAAACAAAGGCGGGGGTATTTTTTAATGCCAGATGGTAAACAGCAGCGCCAGCAGGGCCAGCAGGCCAAGCAGGTAGACGCCACAAATCAGCAGGGTAGCTTTCAGCGCACCCAGGATCGCCCACAGGCGCTCCTTACCGGTCAGCTGGGGGTCTTCCTCCCAGGGACGGTCAGCAGCCTGTTGGGGCTGCTGCGCGGGGGTATGGCCCTGCTTGCGGCGGCGCGGCAGCCAGATACTGTCGTGCTCAATGCCACTCATATCGGCCACGGTGCGGCCGTCATCCTCAAAGGGTTCGTTATGCTTCATTTTTCGTACAGGTGGCACACAACATAGTGGCCGGGTTCCACCTCACGCTGCTGCGGCGCTTCGGTCTTGCAGCGCTCGGTCGCATAGGGGCAGCGGGTATGGAACTTGCAGCCCTTGGGCGGGTTGGCCGGGGACGGAATGGAGCCCTGCAGCACAATACGCTCGCGGCGAATGGTCGGGTCCGGGATAGGAATGGCGCTGAACAGTGCCTTGGTGTAGGGATGCAGCGGATGGCTGAAGATATCCGGCGTTGCACCGTACTCCACCAGGTTGCCCAGGTACATAACGCCAACCGTATCCGAAATATGCTCAACAACAGAAAGATCGTGGGAGATGAACAGGTAGGTCAGGTTATATTTATCCTGCAATTCTTTCAGCAGATTGATGATCTGGGCCTGAATGGAAACGTCCAGTGCAGAGACCGGTTCGTCGCACACAACAAACTCCGGGTTCAGGGCCAGGGCGCGGGCAATGCAGATGCGCTGGCGCTGGCCGCCGGAAAATTCGTGCGGATAGCGGGTTTTGTGGTAGGGCTGCAGGCCGCAGTTATCCATGACCTGGTCAATATAATCATTGAACTCTGCCTTGGGCACCAGGTTATGCTCGCGCACAGCCTCACCGATGATCTCACCAACCGGCAGACGCGGGGACAGGCTGGAGAACGGATCCTGGAAGATGATCTGCATTTTGGTACGCAGGTTACGCAGCTCCCTGCCGGTCATATCGTACACTTCTTTGCCGTTGAACAGTACCTGACCGCCGGTTTTTTCGCCGGCAAGGCGCAGGATTGTACGGCCGGTGGTGGATTTGCCGCAGCCGGATTCGCCGACCAGACCCATGGTATGGCCGCGCTTGAGGTTGAAGGTAACGCCATCGACAGCCTTAACATGACCCACGGTCTGGGACATCAGGCCGCCCTTGATGGGGAAGTATTTTTTAAGCTGGTTGACCATCAGAATATACTGATCATCATAGGTGACGGGGGTATAGTCCAGCTTTTTTGCGTTTTCTGCCTGTGCCATCGTCACTCACCCGCCTTTCGATTATTTTCATAGTAGCGGTAGCAGCTGACCTTGTGCGTGGGGGACAGGCTGATCTCGCAGGGGTATTCACCATCGCAGCAGGGCAGAGCCATCTCGCAGCGATCCTTAAAGTAACAGTAGTTGGGCATATTGACCGGGTTGGGCACCTTGCCGGGGATGGAGTACAGTCGGTCCACCTTTTTGCCCACGATCGGTTTGGAAGCCATCAGGCCGATGGTATAGGGGTGAGCCGGGTTTGCGAAAATCTCCTGAGCGGTGCCCTTTTCCACCACGCGGCCCGCGTACATGACAACAACGTAATCTGCCATCTCGGCAATCACACCCAGGTCATGGGTGATCAGCATGATGGAGGAGTTAATGCGGTCCTTCAGGTTGCGCAGCAGGTCCAGGATCTGGGCCTGAATCGTCACGTCCAGTGCGGTGGTGGGTTCGTCGGCGATGATAACCTTGGGGTTGCAGGCCAATGCCATGGCGATCATGACACGCTGGCGCATACCGCCGGACAACTCATGCGGGTACATCTCATATACACCCTGGCTGTTGGCAATGCCAACCATCTCCAGCATTTCAACGGTGCGCTTTTTGATGTCCTCTTTGCTCTTGCCTTCGCCGTCATGCAGAGCAATGACTTCATCGATCTGAGCACCGATGCGGAACACCGGGTTCAGGCTGGTCATCGGCTCCTGGAAAATCATCGAAATATAGTTGCCGCGCAGGTGCTGCATGACCGTGCCGGGAGTTTTGGCAACATCATAGGCTTTGCCATTACCCAGGTTCAGGCGGATCTCGCCCTGAACGATCTGACCCTGGGGGCGCTGCAGCAGCTGCATCAGCGAAAGGCTGGTAACGGATTTGCCGCAGCCGGATTCGCCCACAACGCCCACAGTTTTGCCCACGGGAACTTCAAACGAAACACCGTCCACGCTTTTTACCACGCCGGTATCGGTAAAGAAATAGGTGTGCAGGTTATCAAATTCAACAGCGTTTTCCGGGTTTTTCATCTGGGTCAGATACTCAGATTCCGGCACATTCTTGCGCTTGCGCTGTTTTTCGTACTGGTCCGTAATGCGGCGGTTTTCTTTGGAGATACGCCGCGACTCCTTGGCGGAAAGGTAACCGTCCTGTTGTTTAGCCATCGTGTGTGTCTCCTTTCATCAGCGTTTCATCTTGGGGTCAAAGGCATCGCGCAGGCCATCGCCCACAAAGTTGAAGCCCAGAACCGTGATCAGCAGGCAGATGCCGGCCGGGACCCAGATGAACAGATAGTTGGTCATAACATAAGCGTTGTTGACATCGTTGATGATGTTGCCCCAGGATGCAAACGGGTACTTAACGCCCAGACCCAGGAAAGACAGGGTGGCTTCCGTCAGGATGGTGGAGCCAAGGCTCATGGTGCAGGTAACAATCAGCTGCGGGATAACGTTGGGGATCAGGTGGCGGAAGATGCGGTGCCATGCGCTGATACCGCAGGCTTCGGCTGCCGTCATGAACTCCTGCTCGCGCAGGGACAAAATCTGGCCGCGGACCAGGCGGGCAATGCCGGGCCAGCCCAGGAAGCCGAGGATCAGCATCAGGTACATCATACGGGTCCAGGAATCAATGCGCATGGCGTCCATGGCAGCGCCCAGAATGATGATGATGGGCATGGAGGGCAGGCAGTAGAACACGTCCACGATACGCATGATGAGGTTATCCACCCAGCCGCCGAAGTAGCCGGAGATACCGCCCATGACAATACCGATGGAGCCTTCGATCGCAACAACGATGAAGCCGATGATCAGGGAAACACGGCCGCCGTACATCAGGCGGGTCAGCATATCCATACCGTTGGTATCGGTGCCCAGCCAGTGCTCCTTGTTGGGGCTTGCGTAACGGTCAAACACATAGGTTTCCGTCATCTGCTTCACGCTCCAAACGCCGGTGCTGGCATCGTACACGATGTCATACTCGGCTTCGTTGCCGTCGGCATCGGTGTAGGTGAACTCGGTAATATTATCGTCAATGGCTTCTTCCAGGCGGTCGCGGAAGTCACGGCTGATGACCACGCTGGCATCGGCAGCGGAAACAACAAAGCGGCCGATATAGGCAACTTCGCTGCCGCTCTGGGTGATATTGCCGTCAGCGTCCAGTTCATAATCCTGGCCATCGCCAGTAAAGGTGGTCTCCCCTGCTGCCTGGGCAGTCAGGGCGGCCAGCTTGGCATCAAAGCTCAGCTCGGCCACGCCGTCCGCTGCGGTGACCATATCCTTAGAGGCATAAGCCAGCACAGTGCGGCCCTGGCGGAAGACGTACAGGTCCTCGCTCAGGGTTTCCACTTCGTAATCGTTATCTTTATAGGTAAAGGTCTCTTCACCCTTCTTGATGGCCTCGTTGCCCTTGCTCTGGGCAATGGAGCCGAACTCCTGGCCATCGGCAACAACAAAGCGCAGTTTATCGTTGCGGGTCACACCCACATACTCTTTGGACATCTGGGTGTAGGTGTAGAACTGCTGGTCCTGGCCGTAAGGGCTGACCACGCCGCCAATGAAGGAAAAGACGAACATGGCAAGCAGCATCGTCAGGCCCACAACGGCCAGACGGTTGCGGAAGAACCGCTTGGCAACCAGCGCGCCGGGCGAAAGCACCTTAACGCGGCGGTCGTCGTTCAGGGAGTACTGCTCCTTTTTGGGGGTGTTGTTCTGGGTATTCTCACTCATGGGTGCAGTCTCCTTTCTTTAAGAAATGCGCACGCGCGGGTCAACCACTGCGTACATGATATCAGTCAGCAGGTTGCTGACCAGGGTAAGCACCGCCATAAAGGACAGGTAGAACATGGTGAACGGGATATCGCCCGCAACCATGGACTGGTAAGAGATGTAGCCGATGCCGGGGATGGAGAACAGGGTCTCCGTGATCAAGGCACCGCTGAACAGGCCGGGCAGAGAACCGCCGATGATGGTAACCAGCGGAATCAGGGTGTTGCGGAATGCGTGCTTATAGATGACCACATGCTCCGAAAGGCCCTTGGCGCGGGCGGTACGGATATAGTCGGCGTTCAGCACTTCCAGCATGTTGGTGCGGGTGTAACGCATGGTAGAGCCGATGGAAACAATGACCAGCGTGACGATGGGCAGCACCAGATGGTTGGCGCGGTCACAGAACTGGCCCCACGAGCTGAGCTGGGCATAATCACGCCCGACCAGGCCGTACAGGTCAAACCAGCCAAGCTTGACAGAGAACAGCAGCTTGAGCAGCGTGGCAAAGAAGAAGCTGGGCAGAGAGATGCCCACCAGAGCCACAGCGGTGATGACGTAATCGGTACGGGAATACTGTTTGGTAGCAGCCAGGATGCCCAGGGGCACAGCGATGATCATGGACACCACAAAGGAGATGCCGCCCATGACAACAGACAGACCAATAACTTCCTGGAATTTTTGAACAACAGGGACGTTCCACTTCCAGCTGTCACCGAACTGACCATGCACTGCGCTGGACAGCCAGGTCATGAAACCGGGCAGGATGCCCTTATCCAGACCATAGGCTGCGTTGAGCTGATCCAGCCATTCCTGATACGGTTTTGCGCCCGGTGCCTGGGACAGCTGCATGGCCATGTTCTCGGCAAAAGAGCTGGGCAGGCTGCGCATCATCACATAGATGATGAAGGTAACGCAAAACAGGATCACAAAAGAAAGCAGGATACGCTTGATGACGTAGTTTCGCACTTGAAAAATCGTTCCTTCCTTCGCGGGCAGGGAGGCCGCGTTTTTAATGGCTGCGCCGCATGGCTCCAAAATACACATGAGCCGGGGCCTTGTAGCTTCGCCTATGGTGTACCTAAAAAGTCGAAAATTTAGGGCAATGCCGCATAATTCTAAGTGCCGATACGGCGAGCGAGGTGCGGCAGATGCTAAGCCAAAAGCGCAGATAATACTGGAGTCTTATCGAGCATTTTGGCAACGCAGATGCCGTGCCGCAGCCGCCGGAGCGGTGCTTAAGCCGTCAGGCGGGAATTGTGCGGTGTTGCCTTAGCCTGTTCCTACAAACACGACTGAATTTTGCGTTAAAAAGCCTTGGAATCCACAAAGGATTCCTGCAGCTTTTTGCCTTAAATTCGCCTCATGTTTGCGAAACATCCGTCATTTTCTTTGTTTTCAGATACACCTCATTACTTTGATACCGAATATGGGCATCCCCCTCCCTCGGACAGAGGGAACTGTCCGGGGGAATGGGACGGCCACATTTGGGCTGCAAATGCTGCCGCCGTTTGTACTAACAGCAAGCAACCGCTCCCAGAACCAGTGCGGCACCAAGAGCGGCTGCTCACCATAAATTCAACAACAGGCTGCGCTGAAATTACTTCAGAGCGATCGTATTGATTTCAGACTGGTAAGTCCAGTACGGGGTCAGATCGTTGGGGATGGTAGCGGTGTCGATACGCTCGCTGGAGAAGATGGCGGATTCGCTGCGCTGGTAAACCGGCAGTTCAACGCCCCAATCCATGATGATCTCCATAGCTTCCTTGTACATGGCCTTACGGTCATCCTGATCGGTGGTCTGGCGGGCAGCCTCGATCAGCTCGTCCAGGTCAGCATCGTTGATCTCGTAGTAGTTGGTGGAACCCTTGCTGTCGTACAGCTGGTACATATCGGGGTCGTTGGTGGACTGCCATGCAGCAACCCAGCCTTCGGCAACGCCGGACTGATAAGAGCTGTACAGGTCAGAAGCGTTTGCCAGGTCGTTGACGGTCAGGGTGAAGCCGATGGTCTTGAGGGCAGCGGCTGCATTGGTCAGAACCTGGAAAGAGGGGTGGTCGCCGTTGCCGGAAGCGCCGATGTTGACGGTGTATTCCATCTTGGCGCCAGCCGGAGCTGCGGTCAGCTGGCCGTTTTCAACGGTGTAGCCGGCTGCTTCGAAGTAGCCGAGGGCGGCCTGCAGAGCAGCAGCGTACTTGGTGTCGCCGCTCATATCGCTGGTGTAGATCTCGTTGCCGTCAACGTCGGTAGAGTAAGCGATCTTGTAGCCGTCGTCGGTAACGGAGGGTGCTGCCCAGGAGGTGTTGGAGATGGGGTAGTTGATAACGCTTGCGGTATCGCCGTAGTAAGAGTTGATGCCCTCATCACGGTAAGCGGCAATCACGGTCATGATAGCCTTGCGCAGGTTCTTGGATTCCTCAGAAGCGGGATCATTGCCGACCTTAACGTTGTTGGCGCTCAGGGCAATGTAGCCATAGCCGCGGTAGTCCATCAGACGGGTGGTGATGACAGAGCCGTCGAGGTCAGAATTACCACCATTGATGGTAGCGATCTGGTTGGCAGCTTCCAGAGAGTAAGAAGGATCGGAGGTGTCGATGGTGCCGGCCTGAACACCGGTGATCTTATCGGCTTCCTGGGTTTCCTTCATGTTGACGTGCTTGGCAGCGGGCTCGCCTTGATAGTAGCTGGGGTTGGCATCCAGGTAGATGACGCCATCGCTGTACTTATTGAAGGTGTAAGCGCCGGCGCCCAGGGGGGTGCTGGTGACGGAACGAACCTTGCTCAGGTCGCCCTTCTTGAAGCCGTAGGAGTGGTTGTCGTAATCATACAGGCTGCGGTCGCCATAGTAATCCAGGGAGGCGATAGGCAGCTGCAGCTGGTAGATCATGGAGTTGGACAGCTCGGTGGTGGTGATGGTCATGCTGTAATCGCCGGTCTTGACAATGCCGGAAACGGTGTCAACGTCAGCGCCGGTGGCAACACCGGTGGTGGAGTAAGCATAAACATCAGCCGGAATCAGGTCAGACAGAGCAGAACCTGCGGTCTCAGCTTCCATGGAAGCAAAGTTCCAGTCATATTTTTCTGCGATAGCCAGGAAGAAATCCTTTGCGGTAGCGTCAGCGGCCAGGCCGTCAAAGCCCCAAGCGGAAGCAGCAGCGGCAACGTCGCCTTCGTCAGCGTAACCGGCAGCAACACAGCTATCAACGATCTCCTGTGCAAATGCAGTGCCGCCTTCGTTAACAGCATCCCAGAAAGCCTTCTGCTGCTCAGCGGTGAACAGGCTGTTATCAGTGTTGTCCTCGCCTGCCTCAGCAATCAGCTTGGACAGGGTGGTCATGCTGCTGCGGTAATCATCCAGGCCGGCAATGGGCATGGAGTACAGGGTGGCGGAACCGTCATAGGTCGGGTCCATGTAAACATACAGGTTGAAGATGACGTCATCAATGGTGATGGGGGTGCCGTCAGCGAAGACCAGGTCATCGCGCATGTTGATGGCATAGGTAACGGTGCCGTCAGCATTCTCGGTCACTTCGCAGTCAGCGGGGCCATAGTAGGTGTAATCGGTGCCGTTGTACTCGCGGGTCTCACCCTCGATGCCCTTCAGGATCATTTCGCCCTTACGGTCAGCGCCCAGCAGGGCAATGTTGGTCAGGTCGATAACGTGCTGGTCAGCGGAAGAAGCGGCGAAGAACGGGCTGAACTTGCCCTCAAAGCCGGTATCTGCCAGAACCATGGTGCCATCGCTGCTGCCGGTATCGGTAGCAGCGGCTTCGCTGGTCGCCTCGCCGGAAGCAACAGACTCAGCGCTGCTGGAAGCGGAAGAACCGCAGCCAGCCAGCAGGCCCGCAGCCATTGCAACAGCCATGGCCAGTGCAAGCACTTGCTTGGTGTTTTTCATGTTTGTATAACCTCCCAAATCATTTTGGTAATGGCGGCAATTTTAACACTACCAAAAGGAGTGCTAAATAAGAAAGGCTTAAGCCTTTCCGCATTTGCGGTGTTCCCTCACCGCAAACAAATGTCACCAATAACCATGTTATAATATCGCAATTTTCAATTTCTGTCAACCAAAAAACGCCGTTTTGGCAACATCTAAATAAAAGTTAGCAGGATAACCATAACAGCACGCTGAATTTTGTAAAATTCTTCCGCGTCGCACTTTAGCGGGCTAAATTCTGCGTTATGGTGCAAGGTCTTTTACTCTTCGCGCCCGGAGTCGGATTCTTCGGTATAAACCGCCGCCCGGATGGTGTGCCCTGCGGCAAAAGCAGCCGCAGCAGCCGCAGCGGCCAGCGCTGCAAATAATACTGCATACCAGATAGCGCCTTGTTCGCCGTTCAAGAACACATCCATACACTCCCCTACTGCAGCCAGCGCGGCGAACACCCCGGTCAACAGGCAGCGCAGCGGCAGTTTGGCTACCGTTTCTTCATACACATAGCTGCGCAGGCGTGCCCCGCCGCAGCTCATGCGGGCCAGCGCCCATACCGCGCTGATGCCAGCCACCAGCGCCCCGGCATACGGCAGCAGTACATAAAACTGCTGCATGGCCCCCGGCGCGGGCACCATGCCCGCCGCCGCCAGCGCCGCCAGTGCCCCGCCGCACAGCGCCCACAGCAGGCCCCGCAGTTTGGCATACGGCATGCTGCCGGTATAGCGGCGGTAGCTGCCCTGGTACAGGTAGCTGCCGTTGACATCCCTGCGGAAGTCATTCAGGTATTCCCGCCCACGGCGGGTTTTCTTTTGCTGCATTATTCGATCCCCGTCAGGTCATAGCTGTCCAGCCACTGCTTGGCCGTTTCGCACACGCCGCGCAGGCAGCTTTCCTCAAAGGGGCTGTCCAGACCGGCGTTTTTCAGCAGCTCAGTAAACACGCGGCTGCCGCCCTGGCGGGTGTATGCCATGTAGTGCTCCCACGCGTTGGCGCGGTCCTTTTGCAGCATGGCCCAGAACTGCAGGCTGACGGTCTGTGCCAGGCAGTAGTCAATATAATAGAAGGGGCTTTCGTAAATATGCTTCTGGCGCTGCCAGCCCTCACCCTCGCTGTAGAACGGGATCTCGCCATCCAGCTTCATCCACGGCATATAAATGCCCAGCAGTTCTTTCCAGGCGGCGTGGCGCTCGGCAGGGGTCAGGTCCGGCTTTTCGTACACGATATGCTGGAAATGGTCCACCATGGTGCCATACGGGATAAAGGTCAGCGCACCGGCCAGGTGGCTGTACAGGAACTTGCGGGTATCCTTGCCAAAGAAGCCCTCCGCCCACGGCCAGGCAAAGAATTCCATCGACATGGAGTGGACTTCGCACCCTTCCATGCTGGGCCACACAGTGGAATACGGCACGCGGTCACGGTTGGTGTATGCGGCAAAGGCATGACCCGCTTCATGCGTGACCACCTCAACGTCATGCTGGGTGCCGTTGAAGTTGGCAAAAATGAACGGTACCTGATAATCCCACAGGCTGGTGCAGTAGCCGCCCGCCGCCTTGCCGGGGGTGGAAAGCACGTCCAGCAGCTCATTGTCCAGCATGGTGTTAAAGAAGACACCGGTTTCGGGCGAAAGTTCCTCATAGAATTTTTTACCCTGGGCCAGAATGGCATCGGCATCGCCGCAGGGGGCGGGGTTGCCGGAACGGAACATCAGGGCATTATCGGCAAAGCTCATGGGGTACTGTTTGCCCAGGCGCTTGGCCTGCTCACGGTAGATGCTGTCCGCCAGCGGCACCAGATACTTGACCACGGCGGCACGAAACTTTTCTACATCCGCTTTGGTATAGCAGTTGCGGCCCATGCGGTAGTAGCCCAGGGTGGTGTAACCCTCGTACCCCAGCTTTTTGCCCATCTTATCCCGCAGGTGGGTCAGCTTGTCATAAATATCATCCAGCTGTTTCTGGTTGTCCTTATACCACTGGCCCTCGGCTTTCCAGGCGGCCAGGCGGCGGGCATCGTCCGGGTCATTCTTGAACGGGCTCAGCTGGGACAGAGTGTACACCCCGCCTTCAAACGGGATCTGTGCGCTGGCCAGCAGCTTGCCATACTGCTGGGTCAGCTCGTTTTCCTGCTGCAGTTCCTCCATGATATCGGGCGAGAATGCCTTGCGCTCAATTTCGGCGTTCACAAACATCAGGTCGCCGTATTCTTCGGCAAAGTCTTTGCGGTAGGGGCTTGCCAGCATGGCGGCGGTCCAGGAATCCTGCCACTGCTGGATCTGCGGCATGGCGCTGTTGGCAAATTCCATCTCTTCATCATAGAACCTATCCCGCGTATCAATGGTATGGCGCACGCTGGCCAGGGTGAACAGGGTATCCACATGCTTGTTCAGCACCTGCTCCTCCAAAAAAGCGGCGCGGGCAGCGGCATAGTCGTGGGCGTTCTGCAAACGCTCGGTCAGTGCGGCAAACTGTTCTTTCAGGGCGCTCATGTCCGGGCGCTCATAGGGCATTTCGGAAAATTTCATGGGTTCCTTCTCTCCTTATTCTACAGTTTTGTTCATGACTTAGGGACATTATACCATGGCGCAAAAAATAAGACCAGCCCGAAAAAGGCTGGCCTTCCATGATTCTGTATGATTTTACATGCTATTCATAAATTATCGCACGCAGCGGCGGCGCGCTCTCCCCTGCCCCTTTGCCGTCAGCGCAGGGGTTGGCTTGCCTGCCATTCTGCCCGCCGGGCCTGATAAACCGCCAGGCGGCGGGCCGCAAGGGCATTTTTGCAGGCAGCTGCCCGGCGCTGCGCCTGCTGTTCGGTACGGGCGGCAGCGCGCTGCTGCGCGGTATTTTGTGCAAGCATCAGTTTCATGGTTTATGCTCTCCCTTGTGTGCTTCCAGCATACCACGGCGCGGTGTGGCACACCACACCGTATTTCTCCATTCAGGAAAAATTTTATTTTACTTTCAGGAAAGTTTTATCCGCTTGCATCCCTATGGTATAATAAAGCTGCAATATTAAATGAAAGGGATGGCACTACCATGACCAATGAAGTTTTGAATACCATGAAAACCCGCCGCAGCTGCCGCTGCTACCTGGACAAGATGCCGGAGCCGGAAGCACTGAACGCCGTGCTGGAAGCCGGCACCTGGGCCCCCACCGGCATGGGCCGCCAGAGCCCGGTGATTGTCTGCATACAGAACAAGGCCGACCGCGATACTTTGAGCAAGATGAACGCCGCCGCGATGGGCGGCAATGGCGACCCGTTCTATGGTGCGCCCTGCGTTGCCGTTGTGCTGGTGGATAAAACCATCCCCACCTGCGTGGAGGACGGCAGCCTGGTGATGGGCAACATGCTGAACGCCGCCGAGAGCGTGGGGCTTTCCGCCTGCTGGATCCACCGTGCAAAGGAAATGTTTGAAACCGCCGAGGGCCAGGCCCTGCTGAAAAAGTGGGGTGTGCCCAATGCCGAAAACCTGCGCGGTGTGGGCAACTGCATCCTGGGTTATGCTGCCGAGGGCGGCAAAAAGGCCCCTGCCCCGCGCAAAGAAAACTATGTGGTGCTTGTAAAGTGATGCAGAACGAGAAAAAGCTGGTTGTTTTGTTCCCCGGCTTTGGCTACGGGCCGGACAAACCGCTGCTGTATTATGCCGCCAAGGTTGCCCGCCGGCAGGGGTTGGACTGCATGGTGGTGCAGTACAGCCAGCTGTTCCCCCACGAGGAAACGCCGCAGGCCAGCGCCGCCAAAAGCTACCCCGGCGCCGCGCAGGACGCCATGACGCAGATTCCCGCCGGGTATGACCGGTACATCTGCATTGCCAAGAGCTTTGGCACGATGGTGGCCGCCGGTTGGGTAAAGGCCCACCCGGAATACCATGTGACCCTGCTGCAATTAACGCCCCTTGCGTGGGAGTATGCCCCGCTTTACGCCGGGATGCCCGCCTGGCACGCCACCGGCACTGCGGACCCGTTGGGCGGTGCCGCGCTGCGCCGTGCTTTGGAGGATGACCCCGCCATCACTACCTATTTTGTGGAGGGCGGCAACCATTCGCTGGACACGCCGGAGGATTACACCATTGGCCTTGAGGCGCTGAAAGACATTGTGAGAAAGTATGAGGAAGCGATGAGGTAAGTTAGGCGGGAGGAGTTTTCGTTTTTAATTAGAAATGAGAAATTAGCAATTAGGAATTGGAGATAAGGCAGGGCCCGGTGCATGGTTTAAGATGCACCGGGCCTTGTGTTTGTTTTGGAAAGAATAATTAAAAAAGAATAATGGCCACATTTTTCGTGATGTGCCGCGATTCTATTCGTAGGGGCGTATATTGTGCGCCCGTCGCCTTGCGGGTGGGTGATGGGGTGAGATATCCGGCACGGCCCGTTATTAAAGTTTCTGCTTCCTTCTTTTCAAAGAAAGAACAAAAACCCCCGTAAACTCATTCCACCTTCAAAATCGTCACGCTGACGGGGGCGAGTTCGATGGCATTGCGGCAGGCGGGGCCAAAAGGTTCGGCGGCGGCACGGGTACCATCGCACAGATAGCGCCAGCTCCCGGCAGGCAGGGCCGCCCACTGGCGGGTGCACTCCGGGTTATAATAAACGGCCAGCCGCCCTGGCAGGCTTTCGCCCTGGCGCTCTGGCACAAAGCCGATCAGCCACCCCGGCAGGGACAGAATGCAGGGTTCTGCATCCCCCGCCATACCGGAAAGCTCCGGATACGCCTTGCGGATTTCCAACAGTCCGTGATAATACTGCACCAGCTCCTCCAGCTGGGCGGCGCGCGTCCAATCCAGGCGGTTCAGCTCCAGCGGGCCGCGGTAGGTGTTGTGGTCGCCATGCTTGGTGCGGGCAAACTCTTCGCCCCCCTGCATGAACGGCAGACCCTGGCAGGTCAGGTAAATACCCGCCGCCATGCGGTTCTGGGCCAGCAGATCGGCATCCGGCGCGGCATAATCTCCGCGGCGGGCCACGCATTTCAGCTTATCCCACAGGGTATAGTTATCATGGGCTGAAACATACTGCACCACCTGGCCCGGCGCCTGGGGCATAAAATCCGCCTGGCCGCCGCGCCACGCCGGGATAGAATGCAGCACTTGATACCCACAGTGCATATCGCCGTTGATGTAGCCTGCGCTGCCCGCATTGAACACCCCGCCCTTGATGGCATCGCGGGTGTTATCGCAGAAAAATCCGATGCGGCTGTCCAGCAGGCCCGCCGCCTGTTTGTTGGCGGGGATCGCGCCGCGTTCCATGCGGGTGCTGCCGCCCTGCCACGGTTCACCGTACATGAGGATATCTTCGCCGCCGGGCAGGGCATCCAGCGCAGCGCGGATTGCGTTCATGGTTTCCACATCGTGCAGAGCCATCAGGTCAAAGCGGAACCCGTCAATATGGTACTCTTTGGCCCAGTACACACAGGAATCCACCAGATACTTGCGCACCATCGTGCGCTCGCTGGCAAGGTCACATCCACAGCCGGAGCCGTTGGTCAGGCTTCCGTTTTCCCACCGGCGGTTCCAGTAGCCGGGCACCGTGCGTTCCAGCCAGCTGTAGGAATAATAGGTATGATTATACACCACATCCATCACCACGCCCAGCCCGGCGCTGTGCAGGGCCTGCACCATGGCGCGGCATTCCCGCACGCGCACCTCGCCGTGGAACGCATCGGTGGCATAGCTGCCCTCCGGCAGGTTATAATTCAGCGGGTCATACCCCCAGTTGTAGTCCTCGCCGCTCACTTCGTCCACCGTGGCAAAGTCAAAAATAGGCTGCAGCTGCACATGGGTCACACCCAGCCGCTTAAGGTAGTTCAGCCCGGTGGGGTGTACGCCGTCCCCGTTCAGGGTGGTACCGTCCACCGTAAAACCCATAAACTTGCCGCGGTAAGCCTGCGGCACGCCGCTGGCCGGGTCGGCGGTAAAATCCGCCACATGCACCTCCCACACGCTGCGGGCATGGGCGGGGATAGCCGGGCGTTCATCCTTCTGCCAGCCGTCCGGCACGGCGGCGGCCTGGTTCAGCACCATGCTGCGGGTGCCCCCTGCCCCGGCTGCGTGGGCGTATGGGTCTGCTGTAACGGTGGAGGTTCCATCCGGGAACTGCAGCTCATACTGGTAATACTGCCCGGCCAGGTCACCCGCCAGTTCCAGGTACCAGGTGCCGCCCTCACTGCGCTGCATGGCCAGGGTGCCAAGGTCGGCAGCTTCCGGCTCTGCGTCCGTGCCCGTAGCAAAGCGGTGCAGCGCCGCGCTGCACGCCGTGGGGGCCCACAGGCGGAATGCCGTAGCGCTGCTGCGCCACACTGCACCAAGGTCATTCCCGGCATAAACCGGCAGCTGAGATGCCTGTGTTTCGTTCATAGGGATTCCTCCTACTGATATACCACAAAAAAGGCACAGCCTTTGCGGCTATGCCCAAAATGCTTACGCTATAATTTTAACAGGTCTGGCCCGCCAGTGCAAGGCTGAAATCAGCCGCGGTTTTCCATCGGCAGGTAATCTCTGGTTGCCATAACACTTTTGTACGCAGGGCGAATGATTTTATCCACGTTGACCAGCTCTTCCATGCGGTGGGCGCTCCAACCGACCACACGAGCCACAGCGAACATGGGAGTATACAGTTCCACGGGGATGCCCAGCATGTTGTAGACAAAGCCGGAATAGAAGTCCACGTTGGTGGAAACACCTTTATAGATATGGCGCTTTTCGGCAATCACCTGCGGGGCCAGGCGCTCCACCGTATTATAAAAGTCAAAGTCCGCCTTGCGGCCCTTGGCCATGGCCAGCTGCTGCACAAAGCTCTTGAACACCACGGCACGCGGGTCCGACAGAGAGTAGACCGCATGGCCCATGCCGTACACAAGGCCCTTATGGTCAAAGGCCTCTTTATCTACAATTTTGCCGATGTAGGCGCGCATTTCGTCCTCATCGGTCACATCGGAAACATGGGCGCGGATATCGTCCATCATCTCCATGACCTTGATGTTCGCGCCGCCGTGCTTGGGGCCCTTCAGGCTGGAAAGCGCCGCTGCAATGACCGAGTAGGTATCCGCCCCCGAAGAAGTGACCACGCGGGTGGTGAAAGTGGAGTTATTGCCGCCGCCGTGCTCCATGTGCAGCAGAAGAGCAATATCCAGAACATGGGCTTCCAGCGGGGTATACTGCTGGTCGGGGCGCAGCATCTGCAGCAGGTTTTCTGCCGCCGAAAGCTCCGGCCGCGGGCGGTGGATGTACATGCTGCCGTCATTCAGGTAGTAATTATAGGCATGGTAGCCATACACCGCCAGCATGGGGAAGACGCTGATCAGCTTGATGCACTGCTCCATCTGGGTCTGCAGGCTGTTATCCCCCACCGAATCATCATAAGAAGCCAGGGTCAGCACGCTGCGGGTCAGGCTGTTCATCAGATCCTTGCTGGGGGCTTTCATGATAACGTCCCGCACAAAGTTGCTGGGCAGGGCGCGGCATTTGGTCAGGCAGTCGGTAAATTCATGCAGCTGCTGTTCATTGGGCAGATCGCCAAGCAGCAGCAGGTAGGCAACTTCCTCAAAGCCATAGCGCTTGCCGCGCAAACCACGGATCAGGTCATATACGTTATACCCGCGGTACCACAGCTTGCCATCGCAGGGGGTTTTAACGCCGTCACGCATTTCAAACGCATCAATGCGGGAAATATTGGTAATCCCGGCCAGCACACCGTTGCCGTCCTTATCGCGCAGGCCGCGCTTTACACCGAACTCATCAAACAGGTTCGGATCAATGGCATCGTTATGCACACACAGTTCTGTAAACAGCTTGGCTTCTTTTTCGATTGCCGCATACTCACCCATGGTTTGTCCTCCTTTTACTTTTGAGACTTATCGTTGCATTATACAATGTATTAGATTATTATACACCGTGTTCAACGTCAAAAGGTGAAAAAAGCGTTAATTTTAATTAGGGTGTATCTGAAAAGTCGAAAATTTAGTCTATTTCTACAAACACAGCCGGATTTTGCGTTAAAGAGTCTTGGGCAATACCGCATAATTCTAAGTGCCGATACGGCGAGCGAGGTGCGGCAGC
>OLSD01001129.1_pt1 | contig 23366 bp, 27 predicted proteins | sample 1672211 | NCBI WGS metagenome assembly OLSD01 (sample SAMEA3136659, study PRJEB25190) | human gut metagenome | reverse complement strand
TGTACAACTTTTTACTCATATTTGTCAACTTAAATTAATTCCGCCAACGGGTAAATACAATAGGTGTAGGCATATATTTCCACGCTTGAATTGCGTATGGTCAGAATTTCTTTTGCATTAGTGCCGGAGCCTTCTATGCCCATACTCCCTCTGATGTCAATTCGGCTGTTTTCGATAATCACAGGGGCATCCTTCAGATGGAGTCCACCCCATCCTCCATTTGTGGTCAACTTGCCTTCTCCGTAAATGGTAGTGGATTTTTGTGCATCAATTGCATAATGTCGCGAAGGCTCTATCTTGTTTGACCCTTTCAGCTCAATCTTGAGATACGGGCAGTTCTGGTTGCTTATGCCAGCGTATGAGTAGGCAGAGCCGGATTGCGTGATAGATGCATCTTCAAGAGTCAGAGTCTTCGTGGCAGGGGTGTATTTCACCTTGCCTTTCACACCCTCGATAACACTCAGGTCATTGCAGTTCTTGTCTGTCACATTGACATTGTTGATCTGAAGACCGTAATTCTGTGCCAAAATAATGGACGAGAACACTGCAAACATGGAGACGAGCATGATGCGCAGCCGTAGGTTTTGGATTGATTTTTTCATAATGTTTTTGTTTTTGTCCGGACTGCCACAACTTGTCCGGTGGTTAGTATGAATGGTGTGTATGGTGGCTGTCGGTGCGCGGCGGGGTTGTGGTCCACGGCGCTGTGCATGCAACGGCAACCTTGGGGGAGTCCCCATTGTTTTTTTGCAAAGATACGGTTGAAAACCATTAAGGCAGTAGGATATTTTTTACAAAAAATGGCCATTTCTTATCATTTTTCATATTGACCAGCAATCAGTCGTCCGTATTTTCATCAATTCGCGCATTTTCTCTCTATTCCTGTTTCCCTCTGTCTATCGCAGCGAGAGTATCTTTTTGTATGATAATCTATATTGTTCGCATGTAGAAAGGCATTTTTTCCTTAAATGAAAACGTCTGGATATCCTGTAAGAACAGTTGCATCATGATGTCTTATTGCAGATAAACAGGCAAAAGACTGCAGGCAATCATAAAAACACATTAAAAATCCTGATGACCGTTCGGGGCTTATGTATAGTAGGTAAGGCTGGTTCTTGCCCGATGGTGAAAGAAGATATAAATGGATATATACAAGCTCCATTTTAAAATCATGAATCGCTATAAAACAACAAGAAAAGACTGGCAGAAAAACGAATAAAAAATAAAAATATTTTTTTTCTTTTTCTACCCTCACACCCTCACTTTCCGCCTGAAACGCCCTGTTTATCGGGGTTTCAGTGGTGAGGGTAAGTGTGAGGGTGTGAGGGTAAAAGTGAGAGTGAAGGTGATGGCGTCAGGGTAAAGGTAAGGAACAAACTCTTTGTCTTCAATGCAACATAAATTATGTTGCTGATAACTTTAGCTGCAAAAGAACTGTTTAATTTTGAAATAGAGACAGAATTATATGCTAAATAATAATAAAAATATTATTAGAATAACCTATTGCTAAAAAGATCCAATTATCTTTGCGATGAACGCAATAAAATGGATAAACGATGAAAGATATAAATCGAATAAAAGTTGTGTTGGTAGAGAAGAAGCGAACCAGTAAATGGTTGTCGGAACAGTTAGGAAAAGATCCGGCAACTATCTCCAAATGGTGTACCAATACTTCACAACCGGATTTAGTAACATTGACTAAAGTAGCAAACCTATTGGATGTTGATGTTCGTCAGCTTATCAATAAAACAAAAGGTATTAATGCTGATGATTGATAGAGTCATTAGTTCAAAAACATATTAATATAATGAATACAAAGGCAAAACCATTCATCAAATGGGTTGGCGGTAAAGGACAACTCATTGAACAACTGGAAGCGAAACTTCCAGCTGACTTTGATAATTGGGATAATGTGACATACATAGAACCATTCGTTGGTGGTGGGGCAATGTTGTTTTATATGCAGCAACAGCATCCAAATATCAAACTCTTTTTCAGAAAGTATATGCAACCACAGATTTGCACTAACTAAAAACTAAGGATTATGGCAAAGATAAAAGTTGAAAATACCGAAATATCAGTTGTTAATGTGCAAAACGAGGATTATATCTCTTTGACAGACATGGCACATAGCCAAATGCAAGAGCATATTATTTTCAGATGGATGAGTCTCAAAAGCACTATAGAATATCTCGGTGAATGGGAAATGCTATATAATCCGAATTTTAATTGTACCGAATTCGATACAATTAGAAATGCAGCAGGAAGCAACAACTTCGTACTTTCAGTCAAGGCCTGGATTCAAAGAACAGGCGCTATCGGCATTATGGCAAAGGCTGGTCGGTATGGTGGAACTTATGCCCATCGTGACATTGCCTATCATTTCGGAATGTGGATAAGTCCTCGTTTCCAACTTTTGTTGGTAAAAGAATATCAACGTCTCAAAGCCGATGAGCAGAAACAGTTGGCATGGTCTGCCAAACGTGAATTATCAAAGATAAACTATCGTATTCACACAGATGCAATTAAGGAAAATCTTATTCCAAACGAGGTGACACGTGAACAAGCAGCTATGAAGTATGCCGATGAAGCGGATGTACTCAACATGGCTATGTTTGGTATGACGGCAAGGCAATGGCGTGAGCAGAATCCTGACAAAAGGGGCAACATTCGTGATTATGCCAGTATCAACGAACTTATATGCCTCTCAAATATGGAGAATCTCAACGCAGTATTCATCAATGACGGAATGGCGCAATCCGAACGACTCATCAAACTTAACCAGATTGCTATCCAGCAAATGAAGATTCTTGAGGATACAAATGGCAGAAAATATTTAAAGTAAAGATAGAAATGGGGCAAGAGAAATATACACAGGCACAACAGGTGGTAGATACCCTTCGCAAGATAGGAGGGTATGCCACTCTTGGCGATTTATATCATCTTGTTGACACGAAATTATGGGCAACAAAGACGCCCAACGAGTCAATCCGAAGAATTGTGCAGCAATCTGACAAGATATTTAAAATTCAACCAGGACTCTGGGCGTTGGAAGAATGTCGTGAAGAAGTGTTGCGTAAGTTTGACATTCAACCCAAGGAAAAAAAGAGTGTGGAGAAATTTACGCATGGCTACTATCAAGGACTTATTATTGAAATTGGCAATATGAAGCATTATAGCACCTATGTTCCTGCCCAAGACCAAAACCGGAAATTTCTCGAAAAGCCTTTAAAAGAGATATGCTCAACTATCCAGATTCCTGATTTTTCATATAGAAGTTTGACGGACAGGGCAAGAACGGTAGATGTCATATGGTTCAATGAACGTAATATGCCAAATAGTTTTTTCGAGGTGGAGCACTCAACGGACATTCAAAACTCCATAACCAAGTTTTGCGACTTACAAGACTTCCATAGCCGCTTTCTGATTGTTGCACCTCAAAATCGCAAGGGTCAGTTTGATAAAGTGATGAGCAGAACTGCTTTCAAGGATGTGAAAGAACGTGTTGCCTTTCATAGTTATGAGAGTATCAGCAAACAATACGAGCTGATGTGTATAGCAAAGAAAAATGAGGGATTTATCTGATTTTGAGATCAGTTATTAACAATCTCACAATTTGTATGAATATCTCATATCGCTAATAGCCACACACTTGCAACTTATTGGAAATGATCTAATTTGATCATAAATGTCAAAGTATGATCTATTCAGGTTTTCTGAAGTATTTTGATATACTTTTGTGCCCGAATATGGATTATCAAATACAAATAACAGAAAGTCTGCAACGCCTGACAACCGTTTCTGCAGCTTCAGAATTTGAGGCTGTTGAATTGGTGCGCCAATACTATAAAGAGGAAAAGATTATACTTGATGCCGGATGTTTTACTTCTGTCGACTTCTCTATCCAAGGCCGCAAGCCAAGACCATATTACAATTCTCCCAATAATGACTTCGTCCTCGCTCATGGCGACTGTTTCAAGCTCCTCAAAGAGTTTGACTTCAAGTTCGACATGATATTTGCCGACCCACCTTACTTTCTCTCCAACGGTGGAATATCGTTACAGAACGGCAAAGTTGTGTGCGTGGATAAAGGCGATTGGGATAAAGGTAAGTCGCAAGAGGACATGATGGCATTCAACAAGGAATGGCTGCGTTTGTGTCGTGACAAGTTGAAAGATAATGGTACTATTTGGATTAGTGGCACATATCACAATATCTTTTCCGTAGCTAACTGCTTGACTGAACTTGGCTACAAAATTCTGAATGTGATAACGTGGCAGAAGACCAATCCTCCTGCCAATATCTCTTGTCGTTTCTTCACCTATTCCACAGAGTTTGTAATTTGGGCAAGAAAGATGCAGAAAGTACCCCATAAGTTCAATTACGATTTGATGAAAGAACTGAATGACGGCAAGCAAATGACAGATGTATGGCGTATACCGGCTATCGGCCGATGGGAAAAGACTTGCGGGAAGCATCCTACCCAAAAGCCTTTGCGGCTTCTCGTACGAATGATACTTGCTTCGACCAATCAAGGCGATTGGATTCTTGACCCTTTCAGCGGAAGTTCCACAACTGGTATTGCTGCCAATCTATGTGGACGAAGGTTTGCAGGACTTGAACAAGAAGAAGAGTTTTGCAATCTGAGTAAAGCAAGGCGTAAAGAGATAGAGAATCTTGAAAATTATGACAACTTGATAAGTCACATTGAAGATTTGCATAAATTACAAGACTGCCCGATGGCGAAAGAAGATATAAGTGGATATATACAAGCTCCATTTTAAAATCATGAATCGCTATAAAACAACAAGAAAAGACTGGCAGAAAAACGAATAAAAAATAAAAATATTTTTTTTCTTTTTCTACCCTCACACCCTCACTTTCCGCCTGAAACGCCCTGTTTATCGGGGTTTCAGTGGTGAGGGTAAGTGTGAGGGTGTGAGGGTAAATGGATGAGAAACCGCAATACGATAGAGTTTCTCGGTATATGAGAAAATTTGTATAATCCAGGTTTTAACCCCATCGAATTCGAGGGGTTTAATATGCCTCTCAAATATGGAGAATCTCAACGCTGTATTCATCAATGACGGAATGGCGCAATCCGAACGGCTCATCAAACCCAATCAGATTGCCGGATTATCAGGATTAGTCATCTGCAAATACCCTGCTGCAACAAGGGAGGTGATGTATTTGGCTATATTTTTTTGTATGATAGACAACACCGACTCTTTCCAAAATTTCCCTGCTTGTTCTTGGCACGCTACAGAAGTTTACTATATTCTTCTGTTTATTCGTCAATGGCACTCTTTTAGTGTCATGGTTAGTGACAATAGCTTTCCGGGTAGTGCAGCATTGGTATACCAACAGTACACCTATGCTGCACCTTTGGTATCAGGGTGCTGCACTTTTCTGGTACCGTTTTTCTTGTTTATTTACAAGGCAATATTCAATGACGTTTCTGATTGACGCCCGGTAAGTACATTTGTCAATCGCAACAGGTATGGTCTGGGGCGCCATTATCTTGACTGAGGGTAAGTGTGAGGGCAAGAAATTTACCCTCACACTTACCCTCACACTCTTTCTTGTTGTCAGTCAGTCTGTTACGGCAAAAAGTGAGGGTGTGAGGGTAAAAAAAGAAAAAAACTTTTTTTTATAAACCGCTACTAAGCGATAACAATTCATAATTCGAGAACTCAGACTAAGCTCAAATAATGCACCACATCGTAACCAGGAACGGTACGGAGAAATCCACTGCAAAACCATGGTAGATGCCGCCTACCTTATTAATAGGTAATGATAAAGTTCGGTATTCAGAGTGTTTGCTCCCCATATTTGCCGTGCAGAGAGCTGTTTGGGAAACTTGAACGGTAAAATCATTTGTCACATACAAAATAATTTATATCTTTGCAGAAGATAAGCTGCATCTCAGCATAACAATCAAGCAAGCTTGTTGTTCTGCTTTCGATTTGCATTATCTTTGCAGAAGATAAGCTGCATCTCAGCATAACAATCAAGCAAGCTTGTTGTTCTGCTTTCGATTTGCATTATCTTTGCATACTGATAGCGTTATCCGCATCACATAAAGAATATACATGAATATGACAACAGACTGCAAGACACCACTCATAGGACAGACACTGGATGAACTCAAAGACACCGCAAGGCAACTCGGAATGCCGGCATTCACCGGCGGCCAGATGGCCAAATGGCTCTATGAAAAGGGCGTGAAGGACATTGACGGGATGACAAACATCTCGAAGGCCAACCGCGAGAAGCTCAAGGAGGCTTACTGTGTGGGCTGCATGGAGCCGACAGACTGCCAGAAATCGAAAGACGGAACGATAAAGTATCTCTTCCCCACGAGGAGCGGAAAGTTCGTGGAGACGGTGTATATCCCCGACGGCGACCGCGCCACGCTGTGCGTTTCGTCGCAGGTGGGCTGCAAGATGAACTGTCTGTTCTGTCAGACCGGCAAGCAGGGTTTCGAAGGAAACCTCACGGCTGCCGACATCCTGAACCAGATATGCGCCCTGCCCGAAAGGGAGAAACTCACGAATATCGTGTTCATGGGACAGGGCGAGCCGATGGACAATCTGGACAACGTGTTGAAAGTGACGCGGATATTGACAGCCGACTACGGGTTCGCATGGAGTCCGAAGAGAATCACCGTGAGCAGCGTGGGAGTGAAGAACAAGCTCAAACGCTTCCTCGACGAGAGCGACTGCCATGTGGCAATCAGCATGCACTCGCCGATTCCGGAACAGAGGGCGATGATAATGCCGGCAGAGAAGGGAATGTCGATAAAGGACGTGGTGGCACTCATGCATCAGTATGACTTCACCCACCAGCGCCGCCTCTCGTTCGAATACATCGTGTTCGGCGGACTGAACGATTCGATGATGCATGCACGCGAGATAGTGCGCCTCGTGGAGGGGTTGGAATGTCGCGTCAATCTGATTCGTTTCCATCAGATTCCCAATGTGGACCTGCACGGAGCGCCCGACGAGAAGATGGAGTCATTCCGCGACTATCTCACGAAGCACGGCGTGTTCACCACAATCCGGGCCAGTCGCGGACAGGACATTTGGGCAGCCTGCGGACTGCTGAGCACGAAGAAAAAGGAAATTAATCAGAATTAAATTAGGAATCAAGAAGAGAAATCAGGAATTGTCGGTCTGCTGTTACATTATGCAAATGTGGCCGGTATGTCTGTCAGTCCCATAAAATCCCTCTCCTGCAAATACAATAAAAACAATGGAAAACAGAAAGATAAGAGTCGCCATAACCCACGGCGACACGAACGGAATAGGTTACGAGATTATATTCAAGACCTTTGCCGAGCCGGCAATGCTCGAGCTGTGCACGCCCATCATATATGGTTCGCCGAAGGTGGCTGCATACCACAGGAATGCGCTCGGCATACAGGCAAACTTCACTATAATAAATAATGTGGAGGATGCCGTGGACGGAAAGGTGAACCTGCTCACCACGTTTGACGAAGACGTGAAGGTGGATATGGGACAGCCGTCGAAGGAGGCCGGAACCGCTGCACTGAAAGCCCTCGACAGGGCAATGGAGGACTACAAGGCAGGAGGCTACGACGTGCTCGTGACCGCACCGATAAACAAGAATGACATACAGAGCGACGGGTTCCGCTTCTGCGGGCACACCGAATATATACAGGAAAAGGTGGGCGAAGGAAAGAAGGCGCTGATGATTCTCGCCGGAAACTCGCTGCGCGTGGCTCTCGTCACCACGCATCTGCCTATTGCCGAAGTGGCAAGTGCCATAACGAAGGAGGCAATCGTGGAGAAATGCAACATCTTCAATGAGGCTCTGCGCCGCGACTTCAATGTGTCGGCACCGAGAATAGCAGTGCTCTCGCTCAATCCTCATGCCGGCGACGGAGGAGTGATCGGCAACGAGGAGGAGAACGTGATAAAGCCCGCCCTCGAAGAGCTGGAGGCTGCCGGAGTGAAGGCTTTCGGACCGTTCGCCGCCGACGGATTCTTCGGTCAGGGCATGTATACGGCATTCGACGGAGTGCTCGCCATGTATCACGACCAGGGACTCGCACCGTTCAAGACCATCGTGGGCGGAGAAGGAGTGAACATCACGGCAGGACTGCCCATCGTGCGCACGTCGCCCGACCACGGTACGGCGTATGACATCGCAGGAAAGGGCGTCGCCAACGAGACCTCGTTCCGCACGGCGGTATACAAGGCGATTGACATATTCCGCAACAGGATAAACTACGACGAACCCATGCAGAACCCATTGCAGAAACTCTACCATGAGCGCAGGGACGACAGCGAGAAGGTGAGGTTCGCCGTGCCGAAGAAGCCGAAACAGGCCGAACAGCAGTAAGGGTAAAGGCTGGACAATGAACAGGAAATACCAAAACGGGTTCTTCATCTTCGGACTCGTCGTGTTGGTGATAATGGTCACACAGCTTGATTTCAAAGAGGTGTGGCAGGGATTGCAGCGCGCCGGATACTGGTTCTTCGCTGTGGTGGCCCTTTGGGCTGCACTCTATATACTGAACACGGCATCATGGTGGCTGATAATCCGACAGGGACGCAAAACCGGAGGAAAGAAGGAGTTCGGATTCTGGTGGCTGTATAAGGTCACGGTGTCGGGATTCGCCCTCAACTACGCCACGCCTGGCGGACTGATGGGCGGCGAGGCTTACCGCATAATGGAACTGGCGCCGAAAATCGGGACGGAGCGCGCTTCGTCGTCGGTCATACTATATGTGATGACCCATATATTCAGCCATTTCTGGTTCTGGCTGCTCTCCGTGGGACTGTTTCTCATCTTCTCACCCGTGGCGATAGGAACAGGCACGGGCGTCATACTGGCGCTGACCACGCTGTTCTGCATTCTCGGATTGTGGTTCTTCATGAAGGGTTACAAGAAGGGACTTGCCGTGAGGCTCGCCCGATGGCTCAGTCATCTGCCATGGGTAGGGAAATGGGCAAGGCGCATGATTGACGAACACAGGGAGCAGCTGGAGACCGTGGACAGGCAGATAGCTGCATTGCACAGGCAGAACCCGCTGGCGTTCGTATCGGCTGTGGGACTCGAACTGCTGTGCCGCTTCCTTTCGAGCTTCGAACTGATGTTCGTCCTGCTCGTGCTTTCGCCCCGCGTGGACTATATATCGTGCGTCCTGATGCTCGCCTTCACGTCGCTCTTCGCCAATCTGCTCTTCTTCATCCCACTGCAGCTCGGCGGCAGGGAAGGAGGCTTCATGATGTCGGCTGCAGGGCTCGCCATGACGGCAAGCAGCGGTATCTTCGTGGCACTGATAGTGAGAATCCGCGAACTGATATGGACGGCCCTCGGACTGATCCTCATCAAGGCGGAAAGGCGGAAGTGAGGCGGATGCCGGAAGAAAGGCATGTCCTGCAAAAACGTTGGAACTCCATAAAAATAATAAAAAATCAGGGCGGAATTGCAGTAGAGTGGATTTTATTGTGTAATTTTGTCACGATTATATGAATACATCCGATCTTCAGAAAATAAAACAACGGTATAATGTGGTGGGAAACTGCCCCGCGTTAAACCGTGCGCTGGACGTCGCCCTGCAGGTGGCGCCCACTGATTTGTCTGTGCTTATAATCGGAGAAAGCGGTGTGGGAAAGGAGATTATCCCACGCATAATACATGACAATTCTCCAAGAAAGCGCGAGAAATACTTTGCCATCAACTGCGGTTCCATTCCCGAAGGAACAATCGACAGCGAACTCTTCGGGCATGAGAAGGGATCCTTTACAGGGGCCGTAGGCGAGAGCGAGGGATATTTCGGCGTGGCGAACAAAGGCACGATTTTCCTCGACGAAGTGGGCGAACTGCCTGTCGCGACACAGGCGCGGTTGCTGCGTGTGCTCGAGACGGGGGAATACATCCGCGTGGGCGGACAGAAGATAATGAAGACCGATGTGCGCATCGTGGCGGCAACAAACGTGAACATGCGTAAGGCCGTGAGCGAGGGAAGGTTCAGGGAAGACCTGTATTACAGGCTCAACACCATCCCCGTGCAGATGCCGCCGCTGCGCAAGAGAGGGGAGGACATACTCCTGCTCTTCCGGCTCTTCGCCATGCAGATGGCGGAGAAATACAGTCTGCCGAAAATCACGCTCGCCGAAGACGCCAAGCAGCTCATGCTGAAATACAAATGGCCGGGAAACGTGAGGCAGCTGAAGAACATCACGGAGCAGATGTCCATCCTGTCAAAGGAAAGGGAGATTACGGGCGAGGCCCTCTCGCAGTTCATTCCGCAAGACATGGAGACCACACAGCTCGTGACGATAGGCGGCGGGAATGCCTCCGGCCAGCACTCTTATGAGAGCGAAAGAGACTTGCTCTATAAGATTCTGTATGAACTGAGAGGCAACGTGAGCGACCTGCGCCGCGAAGTGGGCGACCTGCGCAAGCAGCTCGACGAGGCAAGGGGGACAAACACCGTTAAGCAATTGGACACCTCGCACCGCAGTGTGCCGGCAATCATTCCGCAACAGAATGACGAGGCAGGCAAACCGCATATCGAAAGAATGGATCCGGTCGAACCGGCGGTGCAGGATGCCGTGGCGGAGGAAATTTCAGAACCCGAAAGCCTGAACCTCGAGAACATCAGCAGGCACATGCTCGAAAAGGCGCTCGAAAAGAACGGCGGAAACAGAAAGAAAGCCGCACAGGAACTCGGTATATCCGACCGCACGCTGTACAGAAGGATTAAGCAGTATGGGCTCGACAAATGACAGAAGTGTGATATCGCGGAGCGGGAAACAAGGCGTAAGCTGGGAAACGGGACGGAAACCGGAAACGAAAGTACTAAATAATGAACTTGAACGGAAACAATAACATAAGCAACATAATTTCATACATCCGCAACAGAAGTATAGGGAACGTTGTGGTGGCAATCCTTGCCATCGTTCTGTCTGCATGCAGCGTGTCGTATAAATTCAACGGCGCAAGCATTGACTATACCAAGACAAAAACAATACAGATTGCGGATTTCCCTATAAGGTCAAGCTATGTGTGGGGACCTATGGCAAGCATCTTCAACAACCAGCTCAAGGATGTTTTTGCCAACCATACAAGACTGAGTCAGGTGAAGCGCAACGGCGACCTGAAGGTGGAAGGCGAGATAACGCAGTATACACAGCGCAACAAGGCCGTCACCGCACAGGGCGAGTCTGCACAGGTGGAACTGTCGATGACCGTAAACGTGAGATTCACCAACAACGTGAACCACAGCGAGGACTTCGAGCGGCAGTTCACTGCCACGACGACATACGACAGCCGTCAGTCACTCAACTCCGTACAGGAGGAATGTGTGACGCAGATGGTGAAGGACATCACCGACCAGATCTTCAATGCCACAGTGGCAAATTGGTAATACCAGAACATCAGCAAAATGTAATAACGTAACATCAGCAGACAAATGGATTTAGGGCATTTAATAAAACATCCGGAGCTTTTGGACAAGGAAACGCTGTACGACCTGCGTTCCCTCGTGGCTCTGTATCCCTATTATCAGACGGCACGCCTACTGATGCTGCAGAACCTGTATATACTGCACAGTCCGTCGTTTGACGAAGAACTGAGAAAGGCTGCGGTCTATCTCACCGACCGCAAGGTAATCTTCAAACTCGTTGAGGCTGCACATTACAAGCTGCGCAACCCCGAGAGCACCACGCAGAAGAAATATCATACAGGCAACGATGAAAACCGCACGATATCACTTATCGACCAGTTCCTCGACACAATCCCCGAAGAGGAAAACGAGGCTGCCAATGCCGCTCCGAAGCGCAAGCCTACACCCGCAGACGCTGCCGTGGACTATGTATCCTTTCTGCTTGAGACGGAGAGCGAAGAGGAGAAAAAGGCGGAACAGCGCGAACCGCAGATGAAGGGACAGGACCTCATAGACAACTTCATAAACAACGAGGGAGGGAAAATCGAACTTACAGATGCACCCGACAGTCCGCCACAGATTCCCGACAGCAACAAAACGGAAGAAAAAGAGGGCGATGAGGGTGTCTTTACCGAGACTTTGGCGCGCATTTACATAAAACAAGGACAATATTCAAAGGCTTTGGAAATTATTAAGCGTTTAAATTTGAATTATCCAAAAAAAAATGTTTACTTTGCAGACCAAATTCGTTTCTTGGAGAAATTAATAATAAACAATAAATACAAATAACTTAAAGAAAATGTACACATTATTCTTAATTCTTATCATCCTGGCAGCTGTGCTGATGATCGGTATCGTGCTGATTCAGGAGTCTAAGGGAGGTGGTTTGGCATCAAACTTCTCTTCTTCAAACCAGATTATGGGTGTGCGCAAGACTACGGACTTCATCGAGAAGGCTACATGGGGTCTTGCTATTGCAATGGTTGTCCTCAGCGTTTTTTGTGCTTATACCGCTCCTGACGCAGGTTCGCAGAGCGTAATGGAGAATGCTACAGAGGCTCCACAGACAAATCCGAACAATCTGCCTGGTTTCGGTGCAGGACAGAAGGCTGCCCCAGCTCAGAAGGCTGCCCCAGCTCAGAAGACTGCCCCGGCTCAGCAGGCTGCTCCGGCTCAGCAAGGTGTTCCAGGACAGGCTCCAGCTGTAAGAAATTAAAAAGTTGCAAAAAAAATACGTGATTTATTTGGCGGTTTCAAATAAATCACGTACCTTTGCACTCGCTTTAAAACAGTAAGCATTTACATGGTGCCCGTAGTTCAGTTGGTTAGAGCGTCAGATTGTGGTTCTGAATGTCGTGGGTTCGAGTCCCACCGGGCACCCAAAAGAGGAAAGCAGCAATGCTTTCCTTTTTTTGTTTATTGAGATTATGGATATCCCGGAATCTCTAAGACCCCTTTTATATTTCCTGGAACTTATGGTTTTTCGGGTAATTATAAAAAAAAGGAGCCGTTCGGCTCCCGATTTTCTTAATCATTAATTCAATCAATGAATCTCTTTGTTATTCCGCCGTATTCTTCTATGCGGCGGTCGCGCAAGAATGGCCACCAGCGGCGGACCTGTTCACTATGGCCGAGGTCGATGTCGAGAATGAGGCTTTCTTCCTCGTTGTCGGAAGCCTGATAGAACAGCTCACCCTGCGGACCGGCAACAAAACTGCTGCCCCAGAACTTGATACCGTTGGTTTGTCCGGACGGGTCAGGTTCAAGACCTACGCGGTTTACGGTCACTACAGGCAGACCGTTTGCTACGGCATGACCGCGCTGCACTGTGGTCCAGGCCGTGCGCTGGCGCTGCTGCTCCTCTGGGGTGTCCGTGGACTCATAGCCGATGGCTGTGGGGTAGATGAGCATTTCGGCGCCCTGGAGCGCCATAAGGCGTGCTGCCTCTGGATACCACTGGTCCCAGCAGACGAGCACTCCGAGCTTGCCTACAGAGGTCTGTATCGGGTGGAAGCCTAAGTCGCCTGGCGTGAAATAGAACTTCTCATAGTAGGCAGGGTCATCGGGGATGTGCATCTTGCGGTATTTGCCGGCTATCGTACCGTCTTTCTCTATCACTACGGCTGTGTTATGGTAAAGACCAGGCGCACGTTTCTCGAAGAGAGATATGACCATTACCACGCCGAGCTTCTTTGCCAAGGCACCATAGAAGTCTGTTGAAGGCCCTGGAATCGGTTCTGCAAGGTCAAAGTTGTTCACATCCTCCACCTGGCAGAAATAAAGGGAGTTGTGAAGCTCGGAGAGGATAATCAGTTCTGCGCCACGACGGGCAAGGTCTGTCACTTCTTCCTCAATGGCCTTGATGTTTGACGCCATGTCGGAAGTCTTGCTTTGTTGGAGGATTCCTATTCTTAGTTCGCTCATTGGATTTTTGTTTTTAAAAGGGATTATTATTATGGGGCTGGATATTCCAGACGTTCTTGATATTCCTGTTAATCTTGTATTTTCTGTTAATCTGCTCCTTTTTGTTATATCTGTTTGCTCTGTTCGTTATGGCATTCAGGAATCTGCATTGAGCAGCAATGAAGAGAACCGTGTTGCCTTACGACGATACTGCTGTCTATGCCTATCATCTCCCTGTCGGGGAAAGCCTGCTGGATGATTCGACGGGCTTCCTCGTCGTTCTCCGGCTGATTGTATGTGGGATATATCACTGCATCGTTTATGACGATGAAGTTGGCGTAGGTGGCAGGCAGACGTTCGCCGTCGAAACACATGGCGTCTGGCACAGGCAGTCTCAGCAGACGGTATGGTTTCCCGTCGGTGGTCTTGAAGGTCTTCAGCTGTTCCTCCATCATGTGAAGACCTCTGTATTGCTCGTCGGCAGGGTCATCGCAGCCCACGTATACGAGCGTGTCGTCGGGGGCAGTCCTTACGAGCGTGTCGATGTGTCCGTCGGTATCGTCTCCGATAAGCTCTCCGTAGTCAATCCACACAATACGGTCGGCATGAAGATAATCCTTCAGTTTCAGTTCAATCTCTTCTTGCGTAAGCGGCTGGTTGCGGTTGGGGGCAAGCAGACAGCATGAAGTGGTGAATACCGTGCCCTTGCCGTCGCTTTCTACAGAACCGCCTTCGAGAACGAAATCATTCAAGTCGATGTAATTGCCCTTGATTATTCCATTGTCATGCAGGCTGCGGTTTATTCTTGTGTCGAGGTCGGCCTGGAATTTCTCTCCCCAACCGTTGAATCTGAAATCAAGGAGTGTCAGACCGTCTTTCCCATCCTGGCTGAGACTGTCTTTTTCCTTCAGGGATATGAAGCCGTGGTCGCGTGCCCAAGTATCGTTTGTGGGGCATTGGTGTATTGTAACTCTTGCCATCTGACCGGCCGTAAGCTTGCATTCAAGGAGTTTCTTCACGTTTTCCGGATGCGGCGTTACGACGATAAGCCCTTCGTGCTTTGTTATAGCGTCAGCCATTTCCACATAGGTCTTGTTTATTTCGTCGAGATATTCGTTCCAGTCGGTGTCCGCATGGGGCCATGTCAGCTGAATGGCACTTTGTCTTTCCCATTCCGCAGGAAAATACAGGTTGTTCATATTTGTAATGTCTTTTCTTGTTTTTTTGCAAAGGTAGTGCAAATCGAGAGGAGAACGAAATAAATTCATTTATTTCTTATCCCGAGATGCCGCCTATCTTATTAAAAGGTAGTGCAAATCGAGATGAGAACGAAATAAATTCATTTATTTCTTATCCCGAGATGCCGCCTATCTTATTAAAAGGTAGTGCAAATCGAGAGGAGAACGAAATAAATTCATTTATTTCTTATCCCGAGATGCCGCCTATCTTATTAAAAGGTAGTGCAAATCGAGATGAGAACGAAATAAATTCATTTATTTCTTATCCCGAGACGCCGCCTACTTTATTAAAAGGTAGTGCAAATCGAGAGGAGAACGAAATATAACCAATAGATTTTGAATGTAATAGCAAGATGGTTGTATATTAGCAATATTTATTAGGATGGGGGGGATATGAAATAATTCAGGGGGCAGACGCATTTCTATTTCGTCCATACTTAAACTATTTTGTTCCTTGTTGTATTTATCAATAATAGTTTTATACTTCATCTCATTTTCTTTGTTATGTGGAATCTAGGACTATGGTGACTATGGATATACCTTGTATGAAATCATCAAATATTCGCTTGGCTATAATAATATTTTATTTAAATACACCCTATTCTCAGTAGAATTTAGTAGTTTTGCAATGAACTGGAAACAAAAGGCTGTGCCATTCCATCATTCCACATAGATGCTTTCATTCTAAGGGCTACATTGATGGCGGAGTGGACAACAGAAAAGGAGTCTGACCGCCTAAGTACCGCCTAAGTACCGCCCAAGTACCGCCCAAGTAGAAAAATTATTGGCAGTAATGAACGATGATTATATTGATGTTTCTGAGATGATGAAACTATGTTCAATAGTCAGACGCAAAACAATGCAGGATAGTTATATCGCCCCTGCACTAACAGATGGTAGTATTGAACGAAAATATCCAGAACAGCCCAATCATCCAAAACAGATGTACCGTCTAACGGAGAAGGCAAAGAATTGGAAGAAATTAGATGTTTTTTGACTTAAAATGACAATTATGTTGAATAATCGCACTTGGCTTGCCTTTGCCAACAGAAAAAAGGTTAGACATGCTGATGCAATCCATTGTCTTGGATTCATCAATTGGAGAATGGGAAGAGCACGTTTTTCTATTGGAGATATTGTGTATCTTTTTATGTCAGATGAGCGCTATGTACGTTTCAAGATGGTGGTAACTGCTGAGAATTGCAAACGTGAAGACCAATCGTTTTGGGTCGTTACATCACCTAATGACATTACTTATAAACTTGAACTACTTGAAGAATATGAAGGCACAATGCTTTCTGAAAAAGAGCTGTGTAAACATGGCTTAAAAGGAGGTAGATCTCTTGAAGTTCCTAATTGCAACAATAAAGAACTTATTGGTTACATCAAATCTATTTTCTAACTATGAAAGGCGACGCGCAACCCCTAATAAAATTCTTTGATGGGTCAGACAAGCGATTCATTATACCTCTGTATCAGCGCAACTACGACTGGAAGGAGGAAAACGGTGAGCAGTTGTTCCAAGATTTGATGAAGCTCCATAATAGTGACCGCAGGAGTCACTTCTTTGGTAGTATCGTTTCAAGTATTCAGTCTGGAACAGATGATAGATTTATCATTTATTGCAACAAATTTATCTATGGGCAATCGTAGATTCTGTATAAAACAAGCCCCATACTTTTACCTTAATAGCAAAAGTATGGGGCTTGTCCTTATTTTAAGTGGTATTACTTAACCTCTATATTCCTCATCACCTTAGCCTCCTGTTCAGGAGTAGTCTTTGGAATGGTGATTGTAAGGATGCCGTTGGCAACGCTGGCACTAATCTTGTCGCGGTCTACATCATCCGGCAGAGTGTAGCTCTGCTCGTAGTTGCCATAGGCAAACTCGTGGCGCAGGTAGTGTATATGGCGAGACTTGTGGTTGTCCCTGTTCTCCTCCTTGTGTTCCATCTTGTTCTCGATGGCAACATGAAGAAGTCCCTCGTTGGTAACGTTAATGCGCACCCATTCCTTTTCCAGTCCAGGAACTGCCATTTCCATAATATAATCTTCGGCTGATTCCTTCACGTTGAGTGCCGGAGTCGTAGTGTTGCGTTGCGGCATCTGCTCTGTGCCGGAAAGTGAGTCATCAAAGAAATTGTCTAACCAATTAGAATAGTTGTTTCTGCGAATCATAAACATAGTGAATACCTCCAAATTTTATTTTTCTCGTCCTCCCTTCACCATGTGGATCCGTCGGGACTTCTGATTGTTGTTTTATGCTTTTTTCTTGCCTCAAGCTTCAAGGCTTTCGGCTTTTATTAAGGCATATCGCAATATGTGTGCCAATGGCTTTGCAATGGCTTGTGTCTGACAATTTGTACGTTTTACGACTCATGAATATGAAAAAATGTCAGAATAGTGTCATGGTAGTGAAAGGATTTTCTCTATTTTATACATATTTAATCTGTCTTTTCGTTTCGTGTTATTCTGTTTTTTCATACTTTTGCATCTATAGAACCATATAAAATACAATGATTATGGAGAATAAAGAAAAGATTGCAGGAAAACTTCCTTCTGAATGTACCACGATTATCGTAGGGGAGGAACAGAGTGCGGACGGGGCGAGATATTTGTGCCGCTCAAGTGATTTCGACGCTCTGATGGCTATCAACGTGGAGATACACAAGGATACCGACGACGGACCGGAGGAGTTCGTGGCGAAGGACAGCAAGTTCCGCTGTCCGCTGCCGAAGAAAGCCCTCGGTTATACCGGTCTGCCGGACTATACATATCCGGGAGAGTGGGGCAGTGCAGGATATAACACAGCTGGAGTGGGAATGAGTTCCACGGAGACTATCTTCAGCAGCGGGAAGGCTCTTGAGGCAGACCCGTATGTGGAGGACGGACTGGCGGAGAACTGTACCTACAATATCGTTCTGCCTTATGTGCATACAGCACGTGAGGGTGTGGAGAGACTGGGAGCGCTGATCGAGAAATACGGGTCGGCGGAAGGTTTCGGCATCGGTTTTATTGATGCCAATGAGACATGGTATCTGGAGAATGCCGGCGGACACAGATGGCTGGCGTGCAGGATGCCGAAGGACAAGTATTTCGTGACCGGAAACCAAAGCCGCTACCGCAAGTATAACCCCGACGACAAAGAGAATTTCCTGGCATCGGCAGACTTGATAGAGTTTGCCGAGAAGAACGGGTTGTACAATCCTGCCGACGGCGAATTTGATTTCCACGAGGCTTATTCGAGAGACGAGAAGCTCGACACTACATATAATTATCCGCGCGTGTGGGGACTGCAACAGATGTTCTCGCCGGCAATAAAGAATGATGTAGCGAAAAACACTTTCCCCGTGTTTGCCGAGGCTGAAAGGAAAATCTCCCTTGCCGACCTGCGCAAGGCTTTCCGCTTCCACTATGACAATACCGACCACGACCCTTATCTCCACTCCAACGGCAAGGAGCCATACCGCCCCGTGAGCATCTTCCGAACCACGCAGACGCATATCATGCAGGTGCGTCCGGAGCTGCCGGCGGCTATCGGCGAAGTGACATACGTGGCGTTTGGTATGGCGGACCTCAGTGTCTTCATTCCGTTCTATCAGGGTGCGACGGAGGCGGACGATAGGTATACATATCGCGCCAACAGTGAAAGCGACGATTATTCCGCTTATTGGACTTTCCGCAAGATTGCCGCCCTGGGTATGACCGACTATAATTTCTTCGCCCCGATAATAAAGAAGGCGTATCTTGAGCTTGAGGCTGAGTTTGACGAGGCGCAGAAGGATATCGAGGCTGAATATCTCGCCACATACAAGGAGGCTCCGGAGAATGCCGCAGAGGCGCTGACCGCTGCCAATATCAGACTGCAGAAGAGGGCGTATGACTTCACGAAGGAGCTGCTCAACACTCTCTTTACCCATCTGACAAAGAAGGTGCAGGAGGAATATCTCTTCCACGGAGCATAGTCTGATGACCGATTGGGGTTAAAAAAAACGAGAGCCATCCCTAATGACCGATTAGGGTTCAATACAAAATAAATGCCCATAAGCACATTGCTGTTGCTTATGGGCATTGGTCGTTGTATGGCGGACGTGCTGTCCGCCGGTCTAAATGCGAATGAATGTCGTGAGGCTTATTTGCGCGGCATCAATACGCGCGGCTGGAAGTCTGTATTCCTCTTGCTCCATGTGCGCTTTGCCTTGCCGAGTGCACGCTTGCTGAAGCGCTCCAGCTTGGCCTGGTTCGTCGGGGAGTTAGGCACGTAGGCCATCTTCCTTGTGAGGCTGCCGGTAATCTTGTAGCCCTTCAGGTCGCGGAGGTCGAAGTCGAACTTGCGCTGGCCGTCTTCCGTGGTTGATACGGTCACGGTTCCGCCGGAAATCGGAGCGAGCCTGGTCTGGTATCCTTCATCGTCGGTGGAGTCGAGGTCGCCGTACCATGAGAATTCCATGCCGCCCTGGAATGTCACCACGCCCTTGATGCCGGAGAAGTCTGTGAGCGAGTTGTCAATCTTGTAGACGCCGTCTTTCAGTTCTTCCTCGGAGTCGGAGAGAAGCTCGAGCATGATGTAGTCGCCGGTTTTCATTTCCGGTTCGGTGAACATCACCACGTGGGAGTTCACTCCCTCGATGATGTAGTCGCCCAGGTTGTAGTCCACTATAGCCGTGTTGCTCGGGAACTTGTTCAGCTCGTAGTCGCCCGTCAGGTTGTCCTGGAACTCCGGCTTGTTGCTGTTGTCAATCATGTTCACGATGTATGGGGCGCCGTCGTATGTTCCGGTGACTTTTATTCCCTCCACGGTGGTGAAGTCGAATTCAAACTTCGTTCCGTTGTCGGATACGGTCATCGTTCCGCCGTTGATGATGGCCAGGGATATGCGTCCGTCGGGTGCAAGGTATGTGATGTATGCTCCGCTCACCACGGTTTCTCCGAACACGGATATCCTCGTGCCCTGCTGCAGCGTGAAGGGCAGATAGGTCTGGCTCGTCACTATCTCGCGGCGGTCCACCTTGTATGTGCCGTCTGCCATTACTGGCTTCCATGTCGGCGTGTGGGTGTCGCTCTTCGGCATGTAGTAGGGCACTACGAGGCTGTAGCCCTCTGTCTGCTTGTTGTTATTGTCAAACGTGCCGGTGAAGAACTGCAGCGAACCGTCGTCGCAGAACGGAGCGAACCAGTTGGCCCAGATTCTGCCCTGGCCTTCGGTGAACGTCACGTTCTGGTCGCTCTCGAAGTCTACTGAGCCGGATGCCGTTACGGTGAACTTTATCTTGCCGTAGTATGAAATGTCGAGGTGTGATCCGTCCACGAGGTCTATCTCGGCGCGCAGGTCGTAGTTTTCGCCTTCGTGGCGCACGTCAACTGTTCCGTCGATGATGTATCCTGTAGTCACTCCGTTCTCTTCAGCGGAATAGCGCACCCATACGAGCGAGCGGATGGGGCTCACGGAGAATGGTGCGTTGGTGTTCTCCACGCGGTAGTATCCTTCGGGCAGGACGGCGTTCTGCGCCTCCTGGCTGAGCGGTGCGTGCATGATGAGTCCTATCTGCATGTCGCCCATCGCCGCCGGCATTCCGTCGCCGTCGGGCTCGTCCGTGCCTATGATGAGGCTGTATGTCCCGTTTTCGGAGTTCGGGCTGTAAGTCGCCTCTATCATGTGGTTGGCCTCCATGTATGTGGGGGCGTTGTTGAATTTTATGTCAGATACATCGTCGGTTGCAAAAACCTTGCGCTCGCCATCGTTTGTGGTAACTACCACCTGATAACTCTGTGCGAGCATTGTAGCTGCCGATGCAATCGCACAAACTGCCATTATAAATCTTTTCATATCGCGAGTAATGTGTTATTTGATGAATTTGATGGAATTTGCAGGGGTGTTCACTACGAACACGCCTTTGCCTAAATTGCTGATGCCGATAACGGCACGTCCGTTGCCGTCGGCGCTGGCTGATGCGCACAGTTTTCCGGCTGCATCATATACGGCCACCTTGTCTCCAGGTCTTGCTCCGCAGATTTCCATCTCGCTGTCGGAGGCGGAAACGGAGAGCTTGCTGCCGTCGGTCGTGGTGCCGTCGATAGCCGTGGCCAAGGCGCTGAACGTGATGTTCTTCACGTTGTCGAGCACGAAGGCCACGCCTTTTCCGGCCATCGTCTTGATGGTCATGCTTCCGTCGCTGAATGTAGCCACGGGTTCGTTGATGAATTTATATTCGGTGCTGTTCCCGTCAGTGGTGTTCACGTGCATCGAGTAAGCCTTGCCCACTCGCTGCGCCATAGCTGTAGTGGCTGTTGCAAAAACTGCCAGAAGGGTTATGATAAGACTTTTCATAAGTATTGTTTTTTTCGTGAATTTAAAGTTCGTGGTGTTTGTCGCCATCCTTTCCCGTTATTCCGCCGGAGTATTCTCGGGGAATGTAATCTTGCCGTTGTATGTCATGTCGAACTTGCGGCCGCAGGTCGTGATGCCGTTTATCTTGATGCTGATGTTCTCGCCTTCGTATGCCACGGTAATCGTGCTGCCCTCGGCAAACTTGAAGTTGTTGCTCGGGGTGTAGATGTTCAGACAGCTTTTGGCGCCGAACGTGCCGGGCTTGTTCTCTGCAGAATACGTGTATGTTCCGGCTGGCAGCTTGGCCGCAGCTGCATCGGCGAAGAAGTCCACCACCATCTCGTAGTTCCAGTCGGCATCATTCATCTTCACATAGAATTCACCCTTCACATAGCCATTCACGTCGGTGGTCATCACCTTCGGTTCGCTGCAGGTGGCGAGCGTGAAGTCCTTGCTCATCATGCCCGGCAGCGTGCCTGTGTATTTCGCCTTCATCTCACTTCCGTCGGCAAGCGTGAAATCGCAGGTGATGGTGTATTCCCTGTCGGAGATTGCCACGGTCATCGTGCCTGATGCCACGCCCTTGCTCTCCTGGCCTTCCTTCACGAATGAGTATCTTGCATCGGAGCTGATAGTCTTGTCGCCGGATTCCGCCGTAACGTTATACACGCCTTCTTCCAGATATTGGCCGGAAATCTCCAGCGTCATGCTCTTGGATTGGTCGGCGGTGGAGAATGTTGCCTCCATGTAGCTGGAGTATACATCGGCGCTGATGGAGCTGAACACGGTTTCCTCAGCCGGCGCTGCCTCGGGGAATGTGATCTTGCCGTTGTATGTCATGTCGAACTTGCGGCCGCAGGTCGTGATGCCGTTTATCTTGATGCTGATGTTCTCGCCTTCGTATGCCACGGTAATCGTGCTGCCCTCGGCAAACTTGAAGTTGTTGCTCGGGGTGTAGATGTTCAGACAGCTTTTGGCGCCGAACGTGCCGGGCTTGTTCTCTGCAGAATACGTGTATGTTCCGGCTGGCAGCTTGGCCGCAGCTGCATCGGCGAAGAAGTCCACCACCATCTCGTAGTTCCAGTCGGCATCATTCATCTTCACATAGAATTCACCCTTTACATAGCCATTCACGTCGGTGGTCATCACCTTCGGCTCGTTGCAAGTGGCGAGCGTGAAGTCCTTGCTCACCACGCCGGGCATTTCGCCCACGTATTTCGCCTTGAACTCCGTGTCGTCGGCAAGTGTTAAGTCGAACGTAATGGTGTATTCCCTGCCGGAGATGGCCACGGTCATCGTACCCGCCTTCAGCGTAGTGGTCTTGTCGCCCTCTTTCAGGTAAGTTGACCTCGGGTCGGGGTCGATGACCATATTTCCGGCTTCAGCCGAAACGTTGTATACTCCTGCATCCAGGAAATTGACGTCCTGTTTGCCGTCAATCCACAGGGTGAGCGCCTTGGATTTGTCGGCGGTGGTAAACGTGGCCTCTACGGAGCCCGATGAATAGGCTGTGGCGTCGACAGCGCTGAAATCACAGATTTCGGGAGCGGTCGTCTTGATAAAGGTTATGTCCTTAACCCTTTCGGCAGCAAACTTGTATGTCAGCCCCTCGGTATTGGTCACTTCAATACTCTGTGCAGATATACCAAGTGTACATGCCGTTGCCAATAAGGCAGTAATGAACATTTGTTTCATCTTGTGTCTTAAATTTAAAGGTTAGTATTAAATATAGTATTATGTTCTCGTTATGTCCTCCATTCGGTTATCATCAACGTTCTCGTTATGTCCTTCATACGGTTATCATCAAAGCATCGTCATCAACTTTAGTATCATCAAACAAAATATGTCATCATCAACTTTGACGGCAGCAAATATATACATTTCCTTGAATCCAAGTCAACGCAATTCGGCAATTTTAACTAACCTTAATTCCGCAACACTATAATTTAACTTTATTTATAAGTTCCTGAGCAACA